>Ga0209536_100011090_pt1 | contig 13229 bp, 16 predicted proteins | sample DeeMarSeWOR28_12_FD_187461 | JGI IMG/M metagenome (GOLD analysis project Ga0209536, IMG submission 187461) | Marine sediment microbial communities from White Oak River estuary, North Carolina - WOR-2-8_12 (SPAdes) (version 2) | ecosystem: Environmental > Aquatic > Marine > Intertidal zone >...
GAGAAGCTGAGGAAATTTTAAATAAATGGATGGAAATGTATTTTAATAACGGTATTTACGAGTATTATAATCCGTTAAGCGGACGAGGCCTAGGACAAAGATGCCTTGGAATGTCAACTGTGATTGTCGATATGATATATAGATTGTATGCTCCTTCTTAGTATAATCAAAGGATGTAGAAAACCCCGATAGCTTAATTACTGATTAACTATTAATTATTATTTATTTTTCACTTAATTTAAGAAGGATACTATCTTATCCGCGTATACTTCTGGGTTAGTTAGATAGGATTTACTATGGTCGGCACCGTTTACTATCCATATTTGAGAAGCAGGATTTCGCGAGGCTAAAAATAGTCTATATGCGTCTTCATTGGGAATAGCAGGATCTTTAGTGCCATTGATAAAAAGAATAGGGCATGAAATTTGCTCTACATTATTTATCAGGTGGTTTGTTTCCATACCAAAAAATTGTCTACCCATAAACATCGATCCGGGTTTAAATATAATAAAAGCCGGAAACGCACTCATTAATTGTCTACTAATCATCTCCGAGATATCTGCGAAACAACTATCAACAATAATAGCTTTAATGTCATCAACTTTCGCAGCATAGGATAAAGCCGCTACCGCACCAATTGATGTTCCCCAAACATATATGTTCCCTTGAGAGCCCACTTTACTTCTTAAGAATCTGATAGCACCAGCTAGATCTCGGTCAAGACATGCTCTGTCACCTATTTTCGCAGCTTCCGATTCGCCGCACTGCCTTCGATCAAAGGTGAGAATACCGTATCCCTTCTTGTTGAGTGTAATGCATAGGTTAATCAAACCAATCCCGGACTGACTCCGATTCTGCTTCCCGCCATGCATTACAATTAATATATTGTTACCCTTATTCGGGAAGTACCATCCCTTTAGGAATACATTATCAGGATAGCTGTAAAACGAAACATTTTGATACGGGACATTGGGTTTTTCTAAAATAGGTACACGATTTGCCATTGCAAAACCATTGGCTATTAGGAAGCAAATGATAAAATAGAAAACAGGGATTGAAAATACCGCTATCAGAATGTATGGCAACATCTACTAATTATAGCAAGATAATGCTTGAGTTGCTTAAGTTTATCTAGTAATCGGTATTTAAGTAGTACAAAACGAAAATCTATTTTATGATAATCGACATTTGATAATTTTAAGGAATCTATGTACATTTAGAGCGAGAATAATTACGAAGGTGTTTATATAAGTCACATTCAGCCTTTATAACACGCGATAGTATTGGTATTATTTCTTTAGGAGATGGATATGAGAAAGGGTGATGTTAACAAAAAGAAAGACAAGGGAATAGAGCAGCTCAGTAGGAGAGAATTCCTGCAGGAAGCGGGTTCAATTGTAGGTGGTGTTGCCCTTACCTCTGCTCTTCTTCTTGGTGCATGCCGGGAGCCTGAGAGTACAATCGATACTAGTGGAATCACTCCGACTGGTAGTGGTGTAATCTTTAGTCCAGATACAAAAAGAGAAGTTCGTATACCACCAGGTCAGTATAAAACAGAGGGCTGGCCGGTTCTGCAATACGGCGGTGTGCCTCAAATCAATACCTCGCAGTGGACTTTTACCATATCCGGATTAGTGGATAAGGAAGTGGTGCTGAATCATGCTGAGTTTATGGCACTTCCGATGGTCAAAGTATTCTCCGATATCCATTGTGTAACTACATGGTCACGATTGGACAACCTCTGGGAGGGACCCAGTTCGAAAACATTAGCGGATTTAGCTGGCATAAAACCCGAAGCTGAATACGTGATTGTAAAAGCCCATGGTAGCTTTAGCACAAACCTAACACTTGCCGATTTTCTTGAAAAGGATGTCCTATTCGCAGTAAAGCATGATAATCAGCCCCTAACCACTCAACACGGGGCTCCAGTGCGCTTAGTAGTTCCACGCCTGTATTTCTGGAAGAGTGCCAAGTGGGTAACAAGCTTGGAATTTACCCTAGAAGATCATCCTGGTTTCTGGGAATCGGCGGGTTACCATAATCGTGGTGATCCCTGGTTGGAACAGAGGCATTAAATTGTATATGCAATTCGATAGCCAAACTAGTTTAATTTTATACAGTTTTATATACGCTTTTATTCACTGTAAAATAGCTACTAGGTATTCTAAGGTCTTAAGCAATAAGTCTCTACCTAGTTATCAAATGAATTTGGTTAAAACCAAAATAGTATTGAAGTATCCTTAAGTTTATTGTCAACCAAAACTGCGAAAGATAGAATATTGTATTAAAAACATTAGATTAAGCGGAAACTTAAGTTTGAAAACAGTAATGAAAGCTTTATTACTGGCGGGCGGTAGAGGGACCAGGCTGTTGCCACTAAGCAACACAACAGCGAAACATCTCATCCCTGTGGCAAATAAGCCGATTATCTTCTATGCACTCGATCGGATCGAACGGGCAGGAATAAGGCAAATTGGAATTATCGTCTCTCCTGAAACGGACACCTCCATTAAAAAGGAGGTCGGCGATGGCTCTAGGTGGAACGCAGAGATTACCTATATTCTCCAGAGCAAACCCATGGGAATTGCTCATGCAATCAGCTTATCAAGGAATTATATAGGGGAATCACCATTTTTGACTTTTCTGGGCGATAACATCATTCAGGGCGATATCAGGTGGTTAATCAACGATTACAAGAACCACAATCCTGACGCTCTTGTTCTACTAAAAGAAGTTGACAATCCATCAGCTTTTGGGGTTGCTGAGGTTGACTCCTATGGTGATATTAAGTACGTTGTCGAGAAACCGGAACGATATTGTAGTAATATGGCTTTGGTCGGTATCTATGTATTTAATAGCGCGATTTTTAGGGCTATTGATAGAATTAAGCCATCAAGGCGGGGTGAATTGGAAATAACAGATGCCATTCAAGAACTACTAATGATGAATAAGGCAGTCAGAAGCAACGTTCTAGCCGGTTGGTGGCTTGATACGGGAACGAAAGAAAGTGTCCTTGAAGCCAACAGCGCTGTATTATCTTGTTTTACTAAAAAAGACATCCGAGGGAATGTTGATACTAAAAGCAGCATAATAGGATTGGTAGCAATAAACCCCGGAGCAGAAATCCACTGTAGCCGAATTGAAGGCCCGGCTATTATAGCCGGCGATTGCCGTATCAGCAATTCTGATATCGGTTCTTATACCAGTATTGGTTCAGGAACTGTAATCGATCGATCCCGTGTAAGCAACTCGGTTTTAATGGAGGGTTGCACTATCTCTATGGTTAATGAGCTTAAAGACAGTATTATCGGCAAGAGAAGTAAAGTGCTAGGCGGGCATGAAAGTCTTGCTCGCGTCAGCCTCTGTATTGGTGACAACTCTGTATTTAAACCATGAGCTGAGGAACTGCTTCGGTTTTTGTTTTGAACAATATGCTAGAATAACTCCTTTTCGCTATCGGCAATGGCTTTCTGCATTTCGGTGTTTAGCATAGGTGGCAATCCTACTATATCAACCTTCAAGAAACCACGGATTATAGCCGCCGTTGCCTCATTGCGAGTGAGACCTCTAGCCATCAGATATTCTACTTCTTCTTCGGCTATTTTTCCTACCGCCGCTTCATGGGAGAGATCAACACCGGCAAGGGTACCTTTAAGCTCAGGAATAGCATGAATGGTACCGGAATCGCCCATTATTAGCCCGCGGCATTCAAGGTGGCCTTTGACGTCTGGTTTACTACCGTCTATATAGCCTCGAGCAATAATATTTCCACCGGTGGTTATAGCACGGGAAACTATCTCAGTTCTAGCACCTATAGCATCCAGAAATACTCTAGAACCGATATCCATTTTTGAATTCGGTGGGGCAACCATAACGGTATTGAATCTAACAGTAGCATTTTCACCGATGCACTTGGCTGCTGGATAGAGTTGCAGTGATTTTACTGGCTTCATAATGACATAATTGCTGAGAAAGAGCCCATTTTTTTCAATAATTGCTCCGGTGCGAGGGCGTACACCTATCTGCGGAGTCCAGCTATGTATCATTGTAAAGGTAACCTTAGCATCTTTCTTTATATAAAACTCGGAGACACCGAGATGCAATCCTGGTTCTTTTTTAAAAGCGGTTGTACAGCCAGTAATAATGTGCAACTCAGAACCTTCTTCGGCAATGATAATGTTATGAACATCCTGAATCGATCCAATTTTGTTGAGATAGAGACATGCCTGAACTGGGTATACAGTTTTAGCACCTGGTAAAGCTCTTATAAAATATCCATTAGATTGATGAAGTTCGACGTGGGCAGTGTACTTATCATCATCTACAGCCACAGCCTGCCACCAATAATCTTTGAGCCACTCATACTTTGCTACCGCCTGGCTAGTAGCCATTATCTCAATACCTTCTTGTCGAATTGAGCTGTGGATTGGCCTGTTATCCATCTGAACGAACGTTCCTGATCGCTGACTTAAATCATCCAGCATTACACCGGCGGATAACATCTGCCCCTTATCTTTTCTCGATATATTTTTAGTATCAACATAAGTTGCTTCTTGGGCAAAGCTACTTTCATAAAGAGATAGGTCAATATCGTCTCCAATAGCAGCTTTCTTGTTTTCGGCGGTTCTAGCCTTTTCTTTGTATGAATTTGTTACCTTCTTAGACATGAAACACACTCCTGGTAGCCCTTTTCTTTTATGGTATTCAATATATCGTGTGGGTCTCCCTCACAGACAATCCGGCCATTACACATAACATAGCCGGTGCGTGCGTTAACATATTCAAGAATATGTCCGGTATGAGATATTATCAGTCCACTGTGAATTCGTTTTCTTATAGGATGGATTTTTTGCAGAAGATTATTAATTAACTCGCCGATAAGAGCAATGTTTTCTAGGTCTACCCCAGATTCGGGCTCATCTAGTAAGCTAATTTCTGGAGCTTGGGCTAACAGTTGCAACAGCTCGGATCTCTTTATTTCACCCCCAGAAAAACCGTGGTTAATATCTCTATCAAGGAAATCAATTAGATTGGCTTTTTCAGCTAACTTCTCGATAATTTCAGAACCACCTTCTTTTTTTAGGCAAGCAGATACCATATCACGTGTTTTTACCCCCCTTATAATCGGAGGTCTCTGCATTGATATTCCAATACCAAGTCGGGCACGCTCATCCAGAGGTAAATGAGTAATATCTTTGCCTTTAAACAAAATACTACCCTTGGTTACTCGGTATTTGGGGAAGCCCATAATTGTCATCATCAGGGTGGTTTTACCACTACCGTTTGGACCAAATATTACGTGTGTTTCACCAGGCTGGATGCGAAGGTTTACACCATGTAGGATTTCTTGGTTATCTATCTTTGTGGTCAATCCACTAACTTCCAAAAGATATTCACTATCCATTTCTAATTAGTTACTCCCTCCTTGTCTATTTGCATAATCATGAAATATGCATATTAAAAAACTTAATGCTCCTAATACTAATGATAAGTTTATAAGTGTATCTACAAGTGATTTATGTCTAATTTAGGTGATTAAAAATATGATGCTTCTTTAATAAGTATGTTATTATAACATAGCGGAAGTTAATAAATTATTAAAAATTATTATCGCAATCCCTAATTTTTTGATATTCATTGAAGTCTATATCAGACTACAATGAGTCGATAAATAATACTTTTATTTGATCTAACCTTGTTTACAGAATCCTTAAGAAACTCGGCCGATGAATCTAAATAGTAAAAACGTTCTTATTTTTACTGATCTTGATGGTACCTTGCTTGATTATAGAGATTATTCTTTTAGTAAAGTAGCCCCGCTGGTGTCAGAATTAAAAAACCGGGGAGTTATTATCGTGTTTTGTTCCTCCAAAACCAGAGCTGAACAAGAGGTTTATCGGAGCCAACTTGATTTGAATTCTCCTTTCATTTCTGAAAATGGAGGCGCTATTTTCATCGATAAGGATTATTTTTCATTCAGCTATAAATGCACCAAGTTCGATAGAGATTACTATGTTATTGAAATGGGTATACCCTACAAGGAAATAAAAGATCGTCTTGATAAAATAAAGGAAAGAAATCACCTTTCTTTTTTGGGTTTTGGTGATATGGGTATAACCGAAGTTGCTGAGATTACCGGTCTCGATCAAGTATCTGCTGAGTTGGCTAAAAAGCGTGAGTATAGTGAAACCTTACATCTCACTGGTTCGAAAAAGGATGTAGATTTCATCCTAAAACAAATTGAATTAGCTGGTCTTAAATGGGTTAAGGGAACAAGATTCTATAGTGTCTCTTCTGGGAGCGATAAGGGCAAGGCGGTCAGAGTGTTATTAGGGCTTTTTAAGCGCGAGTTTGGTCTAGTCAGCACAATTGGTGTCGGAGATAGTCCGAATGACTTTTCAATGCTGGCTGAGGTAGACGTTCCAGTGATAGTTCAAAAAATTAGCGGTAGTTGGGAAGATGTAGATTTACCAAATATCTATAAGGCTGAAGGCATCGGTCCTGATGGATGGGTGAATGCTTTAAGAAATCTGATGAAAGTGTAACCATGGTTGGTGATTTGAGGTAGGGATTGGCTAGATTAAGCCTTAATATCCTGCTGCTGGCGGGCAGCAATAGCACTTGTTATTCTATCAATTAAAATCGCCAATAATACGATAGTCAGCCCAGCCTGGAACCCACGTCCTATGTCAAGATTCTGTAGGGACTTTAATACTTCTAATCCTAAACCTCCAGCGCCCAGTATTGATGTGATAACAACCATGGTTAGTGCCATCATTGTTGTTTGGTTGATACCAACCATGATTGAGGGGATGTCTAAGGGCAGTTGAACCTCGATAAGAGTTTGTCTTGCGCTTGATCCAAAAATCTGAGCTGCTTCGATTGCGCTCTTGGATACCTGCCTGATACCCGAATTTATCAGACGTATTATGGGAGATACGGCGTAAAGAATTATAGCAAATGTGGCTGGTACTTTTCGTAGATTAAAGTAAATCATGGCCGGTACCAAGTAAACAAATCTGGGCATTGTCTGCATGACATCGAGCTGTGGTTTTATTATGGATTTGATGCGATCACTTCGCGCCATAGGTATTCCAGTCGGAATACCTATAATAAAAGAAATTATTACAGAGGCAATAATGATAGCGAGGGTCTGTATAACTAGATCCCAGTAATCGAGATCGCCATAGCTAAGCTGCCTATATTAATCACAAATCCCGCCATAAGTGGACCTGCCCACCACTTGCGTATGATATGCCAGGCGACATATCCAACAGACGGTATTACTATCCACCTTGGTAACTGGAGAAAGAGATCTTCGATTCCCCTTAGTCAAAAAAATATACTAATATTAAAACAGGGCTGAAACAATAAAAGACAAAAAAACGTATGAGATAATCGAAGCTACTATGAGTATAAGAATGACGTCTTTACGTAATTGCCATATTTCCTTTATGGCGTTCATTGCTGAGCCTGTCTTAAAACCTAATTCTGCTAAAACAAGGTTTCCTCTAGTGGCGATACCGTCTTTTATCATACCCTGTTCAATTGCGAAACGTATCATCTCAGCATCACTCTGGAATTTTAGTTTTTGCAATATTCGGGAATGATAGGTGCTGATGGTTTTAATAGATAAGGATAACTCTTTCGCTATCTGTTTTATCCTTTTACCTGAGGTAATTGCCAGCATTACCTCATATTCCCTATCAGATAGGGTATCGGACAGAGATTTTTTACCATCCAGTATAATGCCTGTCATATCATCCATTATTGCCGGACAGATATATCGGCCTCCTCGTGTTATAGTTCTTATAGCTTGAACAAGTTCCTCAGTTCCACTCTGCTTAGTTAAAAAACCAGATGCTCCAGCTTTTAAGGATTTTTCACAATATTGAGCATCAGAAGAAGCACTTAAAACAAGTATCGGCATTTTCGGCCTAAGACTCTTTACCTGTTTTATAATTTCGATATCGGACATTGCAGCGGAAATACTATTTAGCACGATAAGGTCAAACTCCTCTTTTCTTATCTGTCCCAAGACATCCTTCGCTGAATCAACCTCTTTAGATACTAAAATATCAGTGCATTTTTCAAGTAACTGCTTAAGTCCCTCGCGTACAATATGGTGTTCGTCTATAAGTAGTATTTTTAGCATTGTAGTGTCACTATTTGAAGAATAACGTATAAGATACCTAAATATTGCCACTACTTTATACCATCTCTTTGTCCTGTTCGCAATATTTAAAATGCTAATATTAAAAAAATCGAATAATATGGCTTTGCGAGGAAGTGTGAAAAGTATGTATCAATTAAAAACTTGCCCTATTTAGGCAGAGGTTAATGATGGATTGTCTCTTGCCCCTATAAATCTTTCGGAGTAATTCAACATGACTCTCTTGTAGGTTAGAGACGATGTTATTACGACCCAAAAATAGGAGAGGAAAAGAAGAGACCGTTGGAGTAGACCGCTAATCTCCTTAAAATAACTAACTACATTAATAAAGGGCATTATTATATTTATTGTAACTAGAATAATTCCAAAAAGAGCGATACCTTTCGTTTTGTTATCCTTAAGAGATTTTTTGGAATAAACAATAATACCTAATAACATAGAGGCATAGAACATCCCGGAAAAGGTATTATGTACTATGTTTGCTGTAAAATATCCGCCAGGAATATCGGGTTTATCAGGAAATACGGCCAAAAATATACTACCAAAGGCGTGCAATAGTAGTAGAATTAAGGGTAATTTAATGGGCTTTGAATAGGCAAGCTTTGTATATAGGTTAAAAGTTATAATCAAAATTATAATTCCATATATAATATAACCAGTATTTAACACGCTTGAATAAGGCGCTATTTTAGCTCCCATCCGACTAATGGTATCTGATGTTGGGTTGTAATCTGGAGTTATTTGACCTACTATGATGATTATTGAACTCATCATTATTATCGCAAATATTCCAAGGATATAGACATAGCTCATTATTTTTTTATCATTTGTTCGAGCTATATAGCCAGCATTATTTACTTTCATTTTAATATCCTCGGTGTTTATATTACACGACCTTGTTTTTTAGCACGTAAGTCTAGTAAATAACCTACTGTATAACTAAATATTACACGTCCAAATAAAGCCGGAACGGTAACGCTTAATGCGAGTAGTGTAATACCAAAATATAGCAGTCCATAACCAAGAAATATCAAGATTAAACCAAATACCAAGCTTGCAAAGACTAAGCGTTTAACATATTGTTTTTCATTTACCAATCTATGTTTTTTATTTAGATGATGTATAACCTGCTTCATTGGTAATTTATAGTTATTGTCATCATTGTTGATTGTTGCTGACTTACCATAATGATGAGTGTATATATAATTAAAACTCTCTTTTATGCTTCGGCATTCCTGGCATTCTACTGAAAAAATATCGACTCTATTAGCTAGCCGCTTAACCAGTAGCTGCTTCCATTTATTTTTGTGTGGATCATCTATCCGTTTTTCCAATCCGCATATCTTGTCTCTTATTCGGTTAATTAATTCCTTCATATTTTCCATCATAACCATATCCAAAGTGCAATCTGCATATTGTTATGCTATCCCTAAGAATGATACCCCTTCTTTATAACCAGTTAATTCTTTAAAGAGTCCATCTTTTATTATGTATTTCCATGAAAGGTCGCGGCATCTAGCTAGATCGGCTGGTGTGGTTGTTAGAAGTTCATATGGTGACATTCTTTCTTTTGCACGAGGATTGAAGATAACTTGCTGTTGTTTAGATTGGTCCATCCCACGCCCTTTACTCAATTGATAGATACCCTTGTAATAACACCATTGGATAAAACCACCACAGGTAAATGCCTTTACCTCTCTTGGACGAACACTCCAACCAAGCATGGGTGATTGCTTTCTACTAAATATTTTTTGATTAATATGCCTCATGATAATTCTTACTTGCCTATCTATTTGCTTAATGATTTCAAAAAAACTAGCGCTATTCTTATCGATAGCTTCGCTTGCTGCTATATGGCATATTTGATCACGAAACGGTAAATTATTTTTCTTACTATATTTCCGAAACCAATCAAGTTCTAACCTCTTAATGGCAACATCATATTTATCTTTCCTCTCTAGGTATTTTCTTAGGCGATCCATTTCAATGGTACCACCTGTTTTGGCATCAATCACTAATGTATCTTTATAACCTTGCTTAGGGCTTCCTGGTGAATGGACCATTAGAGCATGATTCCAATAGCTGTGAGTTCCACGACGAATAATCCAACCCCATAGACTCCTCTTGGTGTGAATAAGTATTATATCTGCCGCTTCCAATTTGAATTTTTTTACTGAGTCCTTTAATTTATTGGATACTTTAGTAACCATTTGGTACCCTCCTGTGGCTTTTCTACCAGTATAAGGGTAGCTGAAACTAGTTTTGTATAAGATAACACCGGTTTTTCTTGTAGGAATTGTCTGATGTTTGTATTTTTGGGTTTACTTTCGATTATTTTGATAAATATAGGGTCTATTTGGGTGAGATATCATTTTATGAAGAAGAGGAAAGGGTGTACTTTTTAACGCTTGATATCAACTGAATAGTTACAGCTAATTGTTACTAAAAAAGTTAATAGAGGCTACTTTGTTTCTCGTGTATATGTCGATGATTATTGCCACAATTAAAACCCATCGACTAAAAAGTGCATTAGATAGTATATATCCTAACCAGTGAATCATTGTAATAGGCTGAAATATCAAGGAGAACTCAGACAAAAGAATTCGACTTCAGCTGAATATTATTTAAACAATCTTTTTTAGAAGTCGTGGTTAAAAAATGTATTCTAGTTATATCCTAAACATGAATCTAAGATGACATTAAAACAGGAAAGAAAACCTGCCAAGCTAGCAAAGCCTTTGCTGTAAGACTGAGGAGGATATATACCTTTTCACCAAATAGGTAGTCTCGCCAAGGACCTATCCTCTTATATTGCAGGACCATATTTACTGCAAAGCAGTTAAAGAAAATAAATAACGAAGCGATGATGCCGTATACGAATCCTGGTGGAGATGTACTCAGTCCTGGTGCCAAGACGTAAATCACGATTGCTGCCCAAGGAATGATACCACCAAAGCAACCGAACAGGAACGGCAACCAGTTAGGCTTACCAGGGTTTTCATACTTCTCCTGCAGTGCACCGAAAAGAATCATACAAGCATTGATACCAAAGATAGCTAACAAAGCAGCAATGTCACTAATGCCTGTGATCTGAGCAATTAGTACAATCATGATTGAAGAACTAAAGAAATATTCGATCCAACGGCCATAGTTGCGATTCTTCAGTAGATTAAACTTATACCATGGGAATATAGGTGGTGAAGCTATTATCAATAAAGCTCCAGCAGATATAGCCAGAAATGCGAAAACGCCCCAACCGGTTGGTATACTAAAGAATGAATTAAGTTCGGGAGCAGTACCAGGTGGTCCACTCATGAAAGTGGCTGTCACCGGTAGAGAAAAATTGTTGGTGAGTACAGCAATCATAATAGCTTGTACTGCTAAAATTAGACCAACCACGACGTTCCAGATACGTAGTCGATTGAGTGTTTGTTCCGGTGAATGGTTGTTATCCATACCAATACCCCCTAAACGAAAACGGTAATTAATACTTTGGTAAATTGGGTAGATTATAAAAGCCGGTGACGTGAGTGTCAATACCTAGATAGAAGATATTTTGTTTTTAACTAGTAGGGGTCGGCTCCCCGAGCTAAACTCAAACTAACAATCTGGTGGAGTATACTTGGATTATCCGTTTCCTGATAATGCGTTTACCAGACCAATGAAGAACATGATGACGCCTGCAACAAAACCAGCGGCTGCAATAGCCCGAACGGCTACATTCTTACCTTGCCGATATGCAACAAAACCGGCTGCAGTAAGAGCTGCGCCTATTATCAACCAATACACGTTGTCCATATAGAACCTCTTGCCCTTTCTCGCTTATGGGCTTGTAATGATATGACTATTACGCCCAGTAGTCAACCCAATTTTTTTACATCCTCAATCAACATACTTGATTAATTGTACATCTTGCTCGTTTACGAGCACCAAATTCATGCCTAGTAGAAAAAGATAACCATTTTCCACATTCTGTATGAACTGCATCGGTCCTATTTTATCATTAAATCTGGCGATAACCTCTTGTTTGCCTTGTCTAAATAGGCATATTCCGGCCATCGGATTAATTCTAATTGTGTCAAGTGATATTATTGCAGGCACATACTGTGGCTCTACATACTCCTTTTTCATATATTCGATTGAAATGTAAAGATCCATTCTTCTAATATTTTGGGGGAGTGAAGGATCAGATACGTTGATAAAGAAGTAAGCCTTCCCGTTTCTAACCTCACTTATCAATACCGCAAAGCCATTATAGGCTTGGCCAACAGTCTGTCCTGTCTCATCTTCTATTATTGGAACAGCCCTAAGTTCAGATGATACTACATAGGCATTAGGTTCAATTTCACTACATGATCCAAAGATGAAAGTAGATAAAATACATATACAAACAAGCAGTATTATCTTCATTTAATCCTCTAAATACTAAAGTCTAATGGCGAATCACGATTAAAATAACACTAACGAATACCTGTATCGATCTCTATATCAAGTTTAAAGGTGAGACCAGATTGAATTTCCACCTGTTTGGGTACATCATCACTATAATCGATGCCTATACGGTTAATATCAACTGTATAAATACCAGGATCTAGTTCTACTCTATATCTGGTTATTTGTTCTTCTTCGTCACAATCGATGTCTACCTGTTGGATTAACTTTTCCCCGCTCTTATCGTAAATCATTATTTTTCTGAGAGCATAAACATCACAACGGAGGGATAATTCCTGACCTGGTTGTTCAACTGGTGTTATGGGGCCGATAAGCACATTTCCTTGCAAGAGGCCTTTTTCAACTTCACCTGAACAACCAATAGTAAGTCCAACTAAGATTATTATTGTTAATAAAAATATAGAGCGCTTCATTATATCCTCTATTCTATTTCTTTAATATTATAACGCTAGAAAAGATTAGTAGTTAGTGCGATAAATAATAAAGGAAAGAAAGTTGTATATTAAAAAAGCTGGCTCCCCGAGCTGGACTCGAACCAACAACCTAGCGGTTAACAGCCGCCCGCTCTACCATTGAGCTATCGGGGAGTATTGTGGCTGCCGAG
>Ga0209536_100011091_pt1 | contig 13229 bp, 12 predicted proteins | sample DeeMarSeWOR28_12_FD_187461 | JGI IMG/M metagenome (GOLD analysis project Ga0209536, IMG submission 187461) | Marine sediment microbial communities from White Oak River estuary, North Carolina - WOR-2-8_12 (SPAdes) (version 2) | ecosystem: Environmental > Aquatic > Marine > Intertidal zone >...
AGTTTTGAGGGAGATTTAATACTCGTCTTTATTCTGATTACGCTCGCCAACTTTGGTATATTTCTTTCCGGATGGTCTTCCCTAAATCCGTACAGTGGCATTGGCGCAACTAGAATTTTAACCCAGTTTCTAGGATATGATATACCTCTTATTATTCTAGCGATTTGCCCAGCTTTTCTTGCAAAGAGTTTGTCTATAGTGAACATTACTGCGAGTCAATCTATTCCTTTTGCTCTATTGAGTCCTTGGTCTTTTGTTTTGTTTTTTATCGTTCTGCAAGCTGAGTTAGAGAAAGACCCGTTCGATATACCTCATGCTGAAACTGAGATTGTAGGAGGTTACGAAACAGAATTTAGTGGAAGAAAATTGGCTTTTATAAAGCTTTCAGAAGATTTCCAGTTTTTGATTGGTGCTTCTCTTATAACTGTTCTATTTTTGGGGGGTGCTCATGGACCGGCCCCGTTTGGACCTCCTGATCTCTGGTATGTTTTCTGGTTCATGATCAAAACACTTGGAGTAGTATTTGTTCTGGAGTACATCGGTAACGTTTCCGCAAGATTGCGCATAGATCAGGTTGTTCATGGCAACTGGAAACTATTAATTCCCTTGTCTATTATTTCCCTTGCACTTACAATAATAATTGAACCATTATTACGATCGGTGATTAGTTAGGAGGAAAATGAGTGGGTAAACGTCGACGATTTCCAGCGCTACTAAAAGATATGGGGGCTTGTATTTTCAAGAAGCCATTCACTCAACTTTATCCTTTTTCTAAAGCACATGCACCTGAAGGATACCGTGGTAGACAAATATTCTATCCTGAAAAGTGCATAAGTTGCGGTTTATGCGAGCGGGACTGTCCTGCAAAAGCTATAGAACTTGTGGAAGTTTCTGGGAAACGGATGCCCAAGTTTTACCTCGAAAGCTGTATATTCTGTAATTTATGCGCAGAAAGCTGCCCACGAGAGGCAATAAAGCTATCCCCAGAATTTGAAATGTCAACAACAAAAACAGAAGAAATGTTGATTCATCCACAAGAATTTATTGTTAAGCAAAAGAAAACTAAAGACGAGGAACAAAAGAATGTGGTTTGAGACTATTTTAGCTATTGGCATGGTTACTTCCGCGGTTTTAGCTATATACTTGAAGGAAACTGTAGCGTCAGTTTTGTCTCTGAGCACAATGATGCTTCTTTTATCTTTGCTCTATTTCAATCTAAATGCACCCTTCTCCGCAATTTTTCAATTAGCGTTAGGAGCAGGAACTGCAGCTATTTTCCTTCTAGCCGGAGATACATTAACCAAAAAAAGTAATGCAAAAACATCGAACAAAACAAAAGTTATTGCAATAATTGCTTCAGCCATTCTTTGTATCCCAGTAATTGTTGGAACAGTAGCAACACAGATAATTTCAAGTCCATTCGATTTTTCATTATCTACTGCCTTATGGGAGTTGAGGGCTACTGATGTTCTTGCTCAAGGGTTGGTTGTTTTAACAGCTGCACTGGGAGTCGGGCTCTTTTTGGAAGAACGGAGGCGAAAGTAAGTGGACTACATAATACTGTCAATTACGATTTTAGCCATTGGAATAGTCGGTTTGGTAACAAAACATGATCTAATAAAAATGCTTATAGCAATAGAAATGATAACTGCAGCAGCAACCATGAATTTTGTTGTTTTCGGCTCATTAATGCAGGACTCATTAGGTCAAGCTTTCTCGATTCTAGCCCTTTCTGTCGATGCCTGCGTAACTGCTGTTGCACTTGCACTCGCAATCGCAATCTATAAAAAACTTAACATCCGTGATTTCAGAGACCTATCGGAAATGAATCAAGAACAACCAGAACTAGAAGAAAAACAAACTGCAGAGGAAAACTAACATGCTGATTCCGGTCGAGTATGCTGCATGGCTTTGTTGGGCGATTCCCTTTGCAGGTTCATTGTTTGTGCCATTAGTTGCTAAGTTACGTCGCAAAAGCGTTGGCTGGTTCGCTGTTTTAATTACTTCTCTTGCGGTAGCATGTACCACTTCCTTAATCCCAAGCTTACTAGGTGCCCATCCAGAAGCACAGGTATTTTCAATACCTTGGATGCCGGCTTTGGACATAAACCTCAGCGTTCTCGTAGATCCGTTAAGTACAATGATGGCAAATATTGCAGCATGTATCGGTTTATTGATAATGGTTTATTCAGTAAATTATATGGAGAAAGATAATGCAACACCCCGATTCTTTTTCTTCATGCTGCTTTTCGTCGGCGGAATGCTCGGTTTAGTTATGGCAAACAATCTTCTGCAGATGTACTTCTTCTGGGAAACCGTTGGACTATGCTCCTACTCACTTATCGGATTCTGGTACTTTAGATCTGAGGCAGCAAAAGCAGGAATGAAAGCATTTATTGTAACAAGAATAGGAGATATTTTTCTTTTACTCGGAATATTGCTTCTATATATTAACACAGGTACCCTTGACTTCATGGAAATTCGTCATCTAATAGAAATAGGGCAAGTTTCAGTACCTATGCTAGCTGTTTCCATTTTGATGTTTATTGGAGCGATCGGTAAATCTGCTCAAGTTCCTTTGCAGGTTTGGCTTCCGAACGCCATGGAAGGGCCATCACCAGTAAGCGCACTTATTCATGGTGCAACAATGGTTAAAGCAGGAATCTATCTTGTGGCAAGAATCTACATCCTCTTCTCACTCGTGGCACCATGGCTAACAACCATCACTTACATTGGAGGAATAACTGCTTTCCTCGCTGCAACCATGGCACTCACCAGCACTGACCTAAAACGGGTCCTCGCATTTTCTACAATAAGCCAATTGGGTATGATAATGGCTGCCTTAGGAATAGGAACTGAACTCGGCTGGTTTGCTAGTCAATTTCACGTAATCAGTCATGCTCTTTTCAAGTCGTTGCTGTTTCTTTCTGCTGGAGTTATAATGCATATAACTCACACCCTTGACCTAAAACAACTAGGAGGATTAAGAAAAGAGATGCCTATCACATTCATTGTAAGTGTTATCGGAGCTTTTTCACTTGCAGGTATTCCCCCTTTCAGTGGGTTCTGGAGTAAAGACACAATATTTGAAGCGATAATTTTAGGTAATAATCTGCCTCTCTTTATTTTGATTTTTGGAACATCCGTATTAACTGCAATATATAGCATTAGATGGATCTCTCTGGTTTTTCTCGGAAAGAAGCCTGAGCATCTTGAGTTACATCACATACATGATCCTAAACCAACGATAACTCTGCCTCTTATCTTGTTAGCCGCTGCTTCCTGTATCACAGGTTTCTTCAAAGGACCCCTAGAACATTATTTTGAGATACACCTTGAAGCCTCAGTATACGGCGTTGTTTTGGCAAGTTTGACATCAGCAATTATTCTAACAGTTGCAGTGCCTACTGCATATTATCTTTATTTCAAAAAAAGAAATACGTCCGCGGTTTCAGCAAGAAGTTTTTTAAACAATCCACTTTATCTCTTAATACACAATGGCTATTATTTCGATGCTGTTTATAACAAGATATTGAGCGGAGTAATGGGTTTGTCACAATTCGCTTACCAAGTTGTTGAAACCTCTGGGATACAACGGTTTCCTTATGTTGTTGCAGCCGGAGCTTCAAGGATTGCCCATGGAACTCATGATTATGTAGAAGCGTTTCTTGATAGATTTGTTTATCTCATATCGGGTGGAGCTGTGATTGTTGCACACAAAACGCATGTACATCTTGAAGCTTTCCTAGACCGCCTAGGCTATGTTTTGGCTGGTGGAACAGTGGAAACTGCTAGGGTAACACATCAGTATATTGATTCGTTCCTAGATAAAATGGTGTATCTTTTTGCAGGTAAAACTGTTGAGCAAGGACAAAGAATCAAGAAAATGCACAGAGGTCACTTGCCAGACTTTGTTTTGGCAGCCGCGATCGGTTTCTTTATAATCATTATTTTGTTGGTATTTACTGCTTTGAGGTAAAAACAAAAATGCAAACATTATTAATCGCTTTGATGTTGCCGGCTCTGGCTATTCCAATAGTTTATGGAGTTGGTAAAAAATCCGCGAAAATCGGTGCCATTATACTCGCTATCCTTTCTTTGGTTAGTTTGTCTCTTATTTTAACTTTGATTCCGACGGTTCTTAATGAGGGACAATATATAGAATCATATTATTGGATACCCACGTTGGGTTCAGCTTTCACGCTTTTCGTTGATGGAATTAGTCTATCTCTAGCAATTGTTACGTTGATACTTGTTGCAGCATGCACAATTTATTCGATCAATTATATGGATGAAAAGAAGTCACTTCCAGAATATTACGCATTGATGAGCTTGCTCACTATAGGATTGGTTGGAGTTTTCATCACATCAAATCTGCTACTGTTCTATTTTTGTTGGGAGCTCATGCTTGTCCCAACATATTTCATTATAGGTGGATGGGGATACAAAGATTCGTTCAAAACTGCCTTCAAATTCTTTATTTTCACACATGCGGGAGCAATCTTTGTTCTCTTAGGCATCGGGGCCATATACATGCTCACTGGCACCCTCGACATTTTCCAAGCACAGGCTATCCTTGCAACAAAAGACCCGGCAATTTTGATTTGGGTACTAATATCATTCGTTGCAGGTTTCGCCGTGAAGATGGCTATTGTTCCACTTCACATGTGGCTTCCAGATGCACATGGTGAAGCACCAGCCCCCATGTCCGCGCTTCTTAGTGGAGTAATAATTGGGGCAGGAGGATACGCTGTTTTGAGGATAGCTCTTGGAACAGTATATACAGCGATGATGCCAACAGGTAATGAATTCTTGCTTGTGCTAAGCTTCTTTGGAGTATTATCTGCCTTTTATGGATCTTTACTAGCGTTAGCAGAAACAGACATCAAACGGATAATTGCATATTCAAGCATAAGTCATATGGGCTACGTTTTGTTTGCATTATCCCTCTTTCCGTTTACAGAGGGAATCACTGGAGGTGTACTCCATCTAGTTAACCATGCCGCAAGCAAAGGTCTTCTCTTCTTGACTGCAGGCGCGGTTATGCATCAAACAGGAGTAAGAAACATAAAAGAGATGGGTGGATTAGCTTCAAAAATGCCTTTAACTGCGATAGCTTCTGCAATTGCTGCATTCAGTATAGGAGGCATTCCCCCATTTGCGTGTTTCATAAGTGAGTTCCACATTTTTGTAGGTGCTGTAACTTCAGCAGGAGCAGACCCTTCATATTACTTGCCCACAGTGCTGATGCTTATCGCAACTGTTTTTAGTCTCGCCTACGTGCTGAGGTACTTCTGGAAAGTTTTCTTAGAAGCACCAAAAACTCAGAGAGACGACATTAAGGATCCACACATTTACATGATTGTTGCAATGATTGCTCTTGCAGCCCTAGTTGTGATCTTGGGAATTTATCCTGGAATTTTCATTGACCTGATTCATGCTGTTACATCAATATGACGAGGCTTAAACTAAATGAATATAATCGATATTCTTTTACCCACAGTAGTCTTTACGATTTGTTCTTTACTAACAGTTCCAATTCTGCGTTTAATTAGAAGAACCAAAATTGATCCACAAAAGTTCATGGTAATTTGGATACTAATTACATTCTCTGTAGCAGGTTTGGCTCTTTTTAGAATAGCAATGGAATACTTTGGGCAATCACAATCATTTATCCAAATCTATTCTATAGACACAATTTTGGCACCACTATCTACCAGTTTTCTTGTAGATACTGTTTCAGTATACATGGTAATTGCATACATAGTAGTAGGAACAATTACTTGTCTTTATAGTGTTTTTCATTTAAGTTCAAAAGAGAGTCTATCCGAAAGATATTATGCATTGCTGCTCATGGTAACAGGAACAGTAATAGCTGCTACTTTCTCAGGAGACTTGCTTACACTTTTCATATTCTGGGAGGCAACCGCTGCAGGCGCCTGTTTTCTTCTAGCATACAAAAAATCCCGCGAATCACTCGAAGCTGCGTTAAAGTACCTGATTATGGTTATTATAGCGTCTGGCTTTACAATCTTTGGACTTTCATTAATATATGGTCTCACTGGTTCCCTTAACTTTTGGACCGTAAAAGAAGCCCTGCTGACTACAGGTAACCCCCAGCTTCTGTTGGTTGCATTCGCTTTTATTATTGCAGGTTATGCAATCGAAACAGCTATTGTTCCATTTCACATGTGGATGCCTGACGCGTATACTGCGGCCCCAGACTCTGCATCAGCTTTCCTATCAGCCATCGTTGACCAAGGTAGCTACTATGTGCTTTTAAGAGTACTATTATTCATTCTATCACCCACGGCGGTCGTGGATTGGAGATTCACTGTAGCAATACTTTCAGCGCTCACTATGACAGTTGGAAATCTCTTTGCATTAGCACAACAAAATATTAAACGAATGGTATCATACGTCTGTATTGCTGATATCGGTTACAATTTGATAGCAATAACAAGTATAACTTCCATTGGGCTTACGGGTAACTTGTTTTTCTTCTTTGTTGCAGCCATGGAAACAGCTCTTGCATTTATGGTTATTGGAGTATTCAAAAAGATGGGGTTAGAAACTTTAGAGGATATGTCAGGATTGGGACGAAAAATGCCGTTGACAAGCTTTGCTTTTGTTTGTGCAGCTCTATCCTTTTCGGGTGTGCCATTATTCGCAGGATTCATTGCTAAATACATGGTTTTCACTTCAGTTTTGCAATCAAGTGTCGCTTGGTTAGCGATAATAGGTGTTCTTAATTCAGTTCTTCAATCCGCTTACTTACTAAGAGTGATACACTATTTCTATGCCAAAACCCCAAATAACGATCAAAACCTCAAAGAGCCAAAAAAGTTGCTTGTCCCTATATACAGCTTAGTCTTTATAATTATCATTCTTGGACTTTACCCTGACCTCGTTCTCAATTTATTATCCTCAATTTCGCTGTTTTAGGAGGTACAATCCAAAAATTTTAACTGACCAGAAAGATACAATAAGGAAAGGGAATTCTTTGGTAACAAAAAAAGACAAACATATTGCATACGATGACTTAGAATTTAAAATAATCAATTCAGGATTCTGTACCCTCTGTGGTGCATGTGAAGCAGCCTGTCCTGTTCATGCAATAACCATAGAAGAAGATAGAATTGATCATTTTGATTGCTCAAAACACATTGATTCGTGTCCAATATGTTATAATATTTGCCCTCATTCTGAAGAACTTCTTGAGGAAAGTCTAAAATTTGTTTCAGACTCTCCGTTAAATCGAGAAGGTTTGGGATACTATAGACGGATCTTACTTGCACAAGCCGCAGATCCAGAGCTTAGAAAATTAGGTCACGGCGGTGGTGTCGTTACTACACTTCTGACAAATGCCATAGAACGTGGAATTATAGATAGTGCAATTGTTTCTCAAGCAGAGACTAATGTTCCTATTAAACCTAAGGCATTAGTTGGTGAGGTTCCAGATGATGTTTTTTCTGCTGTTGGAAGTAAATTTTTCCCCTCGTCAGTGGCCAGAGCCTACGGAAGTGCAGTTTACGAATATGGAAAAGGGAACATTGCATTCGTTGGTGTTCCTTGTCATGTACTAGCTCTGCGTAAGCTTGAAGCATGGGAACACAAAATCACAGGAAACTTGAAAGTAATAATCGGGCTTTTCTGTTTCTGGACGCTTTCTTTTAGTCACCTACTTAGTTTTCTGTCAAAAAATTATAATATAAAACCTGACGAGATAAAACGTCTCGACATATTAAAGGAGCTAATTGTGCAAACCGATAAAGGCAAAATAACCGTTCCATTATCCGAAGTTAAACCACATATTTTAACTAGTTGTGAAACCTGCACCGACTTTACTTCAGAGCTGGCAGACATTTCTATTGGAAGTGCATATCCCCTTAAAGAGTGGTCTACAGTTATAATCAGAACAAAGGCTGGAGAAGATTTCTTTTATTCCGCAGTGGAGTCAGGCGTGATAAACACTGGAGTAATAGAACTTGAACCAGATGCTTTTTCACAAGTACTTGAGGCTGCTGTACAGAAGAGAAGAACTGCCCTAAAAGAAATTTCTGATATGAAAGAAGCTTATGTGCCAGTTCCTGTTCGTCCCTTAAAAGAAATTGCAGTTCTTTCACAATTCCAAGTAAAGGACGTAATGTCAACTAACCTTAACACAGTATCTCCTGATTTCTCCATTACTCAACTGCTGGATTTCATGGCGATACATCATCATACAGGATATCCTGTTGTTGATGATAATGGTGACTTCTTAGGGATCGTAGCGTTGGATGACTTAACTAAGGTTGAAAAAAAGAAACGCGACGAGGTTCTTATTCAAGATGTTATGCAAAAAAATTCAATTGTAATTTTTCCTGAAGAACTTGCGCTGACTGCATTCAACAAAATGAGGATTCACAAGATGGATCGTGTTGCAGTCGTTGATGCGACTAATCTCAAAAAAATTGTTGGTCTATTAACCCGAACCGATTTAGGACATATACTTAGTGATACGTTAAATGTAAAGTAGGGATACTCATTAGTTTGTATTTGAGAAACTTAAAATAACCTATTCAAAATTAATTTGTTGGTGACTATCGTGATTGATAATCAAATTTTCAAGAAGATTCTGGTTCCTGTGGATGGTTCTCACTCCTGTCTTCACGCAAAAATTTTTGCTTCTTCTTTAGCCAAAAAGTTCAAGTCAAAAGTAACAGTAGTTCATGTTGCTTCACATGAATTCATGCATCCTGAACTGAAGGCCCAATATCAGTTACCCCACTCAATATTACATAAAATTGATGAAGCATATTTGGAAACAGGTAAAAAAATAATCCGAAACGCTGAAGAATTATTCAAAGAAGCAAAAATTGATGTTGATGCAAGACTAGTCACTTACGAAGACCCGGCTGAATTCATTCTTCAGATGGTTAAGGATGAAAAATACGATTTGGTTGTTATAGGAAATCGTGCGGAACATCAATCTGAACGGTATTCTCTTGGAAGTATTACCGAGAAGGTTGCAAGACATTCTGAATGTCCAGTTCTTATTGTTAAAAAGAAACCGAAAGTTGAAAAAATACTCGCTGCTGTTGATGGTTCAAAATACGCAGATAAGGCACTTGAATACGCTGTTGAAATGGCCAAAAATTTTGGTGCAAGCTTGGCTTTAGTTCATGTTGAGGAAGATAAACTTGTTCGTATAGGCGGACCTCAAGTGGTAGATTGTCTTGGTACTGTCGGAGAGTGTATTCTAAAAGATGCTGCAACTAAAGCCCAGGAATTATCATTAGATAAGATCCTGGAATATGGTAGTCCTGCAGAAATACTAATAAAAGTATCCAAAAAAGCGAATGTAGACATAATCGTTGTTGGAAGCAGAGGATTAAGTAGCGTAAGAAGATATTTGCTTGGCAGTGTCAGTGATGATATAAGCATGCATTCAAGAAGTTCAGTATTGATAGTTAGATAAGCCGTTAATTGCGGAAAAAATAAGTGTTGCATAAAACTGAAGTGTGGAGAATGCTTTGCACTTTGTTTATTACTCGCGAGCTTCTTACAGGCCAAGTCTCAGAATACCATTTTAATAGAAAAATTTACGTTACTTTTTTACTACAAGAACGTCGCAGTTCGCTTTTGAAACCACTTGTTTTGAAACACTGCCTAATATGAAAGATGCAGCGCTGCCCAAACCTCTGCTACCAACAACAATCAGGTCAAATTTCTCAGTTTCTGCGGCATCAACTAAAGCTCTGGAAGGATTAGAACCAAGAATAGATAATAAACGAGAATCAATTTTTTCTTCTTCTAACAGTTGCCGAGCTTTCAGTTGGGTTTTCTCTGCACTATCCTTGTTACCTCTTTTGTAAACGGTGATAACTGTAATGTTACCAGAAAATTTTTTTGCGATACTTATTGCTTCCATAAGGGCCCATGTTGAATAGTCAGAACCATCGAGGCCAACCAAAATCTTCATTTTTTCTTTCATTCAAGTACCCTCGTTTTTGGTTAATTCATAAGTTTTCTTTGAAATAATCCTAATCTATTATGATGAGATTAGTCTTAATGTTTTCTGTCCACTTTTGCATCCATAAGCCCTGGATTCCGCTTTATTCCTCTAGCGAGAACTGGTGGAAAGATAAGGGTTGTAACTATACTCATAGCAACTAGTGCTGAAAATATTTCCAGAGGAATTAAATTGTATTGGACTGCAATCAAAGCAATAACTAATTCTGCTGCTCCTCTAGAGTTCATTGCCCAACCAATATAATACAACTGTTTCCAGCTCAAAGTGGAAACTGGTTTGATAATTAATGTTCCGATCATTTTTCCAAAGAACGCAATCAATATTGTAGCTGTAATTAATGGAGTGTTTGAAAGAAGGGTGGTCAAGTCAAATGTTAATCCAACATTAACAAAGAAAAATGGAACAATAAATCCCAAAGCTATTAACTTTACAACATTAACCAAATCTTTTCTGTTTTGTTTACTTATTTCTTTTAATGAAATTTGTAATAGAAAACCACCAAGAATAGCACCAATCAGATAACCAACGTTTAGTGACTCAGATAGAGCTGCTAAAAGTAAAATGAAAATCATTACTATGGAAAATAATCCTGTCTCTTCTCCAGGTTTCTTATCTAGAGCACGAAGAACTTTTGACATTACCTTAAATGAGAGATAAGCCACCAGTAGAAAGATAATGATTTCTACGGGTATCATAGCAAGATCAAATAAATTGCCACCCTTAGCGAAGATTACAACAACAGACAAAAACAACACTTCAAATATGTCATCAATAGCACCTGCTGCAAGCATCACTGCACCTAATCGCGTATTCAGACAGTTCAGATCCATGAGAACCTTCACTTTTGTTCCTTCTGAAGTAACCATCATGGCTCCACCAAAAATTAAGGCTGACAGAAATCCGTATTCAGGGAAAAACACGTACATAAACAAAAATCCGAGACCAAATGGGATCAGTGCGGAGCTTAAAGATACAAGAATTGAGTCTCTTGATGTTTCTTTTATTTTCTCAATTTCAATCTCTAGCCCAGCCAGAAAAAGAAGAAGCAATACTCCAAGTGTTGCAAGAAAATCGATTATTACCAATGTTGTACCATCTTCAAAAAGCAAAGCTTTCAAGAATGGAATTCCAAACAATAACCCGGCAAGTATTTCACCAACAACTGATGGCAAGCCGATTCTCTTGAATAGCTCACCAAGAACAAACGCAACGATCAAAATTATTGGTAAAATTGCTAACAATTCCATATAATATTCCAACCAAGTGAGACATTTCTGTGTGTTATTATTTAAAAACTGCTCTGAAACAACAGTAGTTTATAGACTTTTTGAGTTAAATGCACAGGCTTTAATTTAAATTTTTTTGTTTGAATTTATGTAAACGCCACAAGTTTTAATAATTTCGAAAAATCTGAAGAATAATGCAGCATTTCAAAAATTAGAGATAAATCCTGAATAATATTTCCATTGTGAGAGTAACCAGATTTTGGTCTTAGAAAAATTTTATTAAACAACCAGATCAGATTTAGGTTTATGAAAATCAAGAAGAATCCTTGGACTGCGTTGTTTCCATGTCCAGTTGTTCTCGTAACATGTGTGGACAATTATGGAAAACCTAACATAATCACTTTAGCGTGGGCTGGAACCGTATGTTCCGAACCGCCCATAATAGCATTGGGAATTAGACCGACACGGTATTCCTATAAACTCATTAAAGACCAAAAAGAGTTTGTCGTGAACATCCCATCTGCTAAAATCTTAAAAGAATCGGACTATTGTGGAGTAACTTCAGGAAAAACCGTTGACAAGTTTTCTGAAACCAAACTAACCCAAGAGAAAGCACTCAAAGTTAAGGCTCCACTAATTCGCGAATGCCCAGTAAACATGGAGTGCATATTGAAAGATGTGAGTTCATTAGGTGCTCACGACATATTCCTTGGAGAAATTGTTCAAGTTCATGTTAACGAATACGTTCTGGATTATAAGGGAAACATTGATTTCATAAAAGCTGACCCTTTTGTCTTTAACCAAGGCGAATACTGGAGCATAAACAAAAAACTAGGAACATACGGCTTCTCAAAACAAATGAAAATTAAATAGCGGGTTATTTTAGGCCCTATTCAAAACGAGTAATTTTCCCTAAAGCGTATAGAAAAACAAATTAGTGCAACTTAACACGTTACTTGTCACACGGTTATTGGAGAATTAGTTATGACCTTTAATGATGATGCTATGTGGGTTGAAAAATATCGACCAAAAACGCTTGATGATGTTGTGGATTTGACCCATATTATAGAGAATCTAAAAGCTTTTCTTAAAAATCCTAATTCAATGCCACATCTACTTTTAGCAGGAATACCTGGCACTGGAAAAACAACTGTTGCAATATGTATTGCACGTGAACTATACGGAGATAATTGGAAATCTTTTACTTTGGAGCTAAATGCATCTGATGAACGCGGAATCAACACAGTAAGAGACAGGATTAAAGATTTTTCTCGTTATGGCAGAACAGGCTTTGGAGAAGCCCCATATTCACTCATAATCTTAGATGAAAGTGATCAAATGACTGGACCCGCTCAAACAGCACTAAGAAGAATAATGGAAACCAGTTCACGAACAAGCAGATTCATTTTAATTTGCAATTATTCCAACAAAATTATTGAACCAATTCAAAGTCGCTGTGCTATATTCCGGTTCTCAAAATTAGATAAATGCGCAATGGTAGAGCATCTAAAAAAAATCGCTGAGAAAGAAAACCTTCGATTGTTAGACGAAGCAGCAGAAAGAATCGTAGAATACTCAGAGGGAGATCTGAGACATGCAATAAATGCATTACAAACAACAGCTGCTTATCAAAAAGACGTTATAGACGAGAAAACAGTTCTTCAAGTATTTGGTGAAGCTAGCCCAAGACAAGTCCAATTAATGATTAGCAAGGCACTAAGTGGTAACTTTATAGAAGCCCGAAAGATGATGTATAACCTAATCGGTCAATACGGTTTTTCGGGCTCAGAAATTGTCCGCCAGATGCAAAAAGAGCTAATGAAAATTGCATACATACCTGACAACGAAAAAGCTGAACTGACAAATATTATAGGAGAATATGATTATCGGCTTACTCAAGGTGCAAATAGTGATATTCAATTAAGTGCATTGCTGGCTCAATTCTCAAAGTTTGGAAAATAAAGGGGAACCTAATTGATTAAAGATCT
>Ga0209536_100011093_pt1 | contig 13228 bp, 12 predicted proteins | sample DeeMarSeWOR28_12_FD_187461 | JGI IMG/M metagenome (GOLD analysis project Ga0209536, IMG submission 187461) | Marine sediment microbial communities from White Oak River estuary, North Carolina - WOR-2-8_12 (SPAdes) (version 2) | ecosystem: Environmental > Aquatic > Marine > Intertidal zone >...
CGTGATGGAGCCCGGAATGCAGGGTGCAGGAGGAATGATCACCTACCCGGATGGTTTTCTGGGACACGTGCGCGAGGTCACTCGCCGCCACGACATCCTCCTCATCTTTGACGAAGTCGCAATGGGGATCGGTCGATCCGGTGCGATGTTCGCGGCCGACTGCGAGAGCGTGACCCCCGACTTCCTTTGCGTGGCCAAGGGCTTGACCGGAGGATACCTGCCGCTGGCTGCGACGCTGACAACGGAGCGGATCTACCAGGCGTTCTTGGGCCGGCCGGAAGAGGGCAAGACCTTCTTCCATGGCCACACCTATACGGGGAACGCTCTGGGCTGCGCCGCGGCGCTCGCCGTGCTCGACATCTTCCAGCGCGAACGGGTCATCGAGACCTTACCGGGGAAGATTGAGAAGCTCTCCAGCGAGCTCGGAAGACTCCGCGACCTACACGGCGACGACGGCGGTGTCGGTGACATCCGGCAATACGGCCTCGCCGCCGGTATCGAGCTAGTGGCCGACCGATCGTCCCGACGACCGTTCGACGCCGCCGAACGCGTCGGGATGAAAGTCTGCCGGCTGGCGCGTGAGGCGGGCGTCTTTCTGCGGCCGCTGGGAGACGTCATCGTGATCATGCCGCCCCTTTCCATCCGCGACGACGAGACCGAAACGCTGGTCGGCGCGGTGGAGCATGGGATTCGAAAGGCGCTGGCGCTTTGAATGAGCATCGACTGCCTGACCGCGTCGGTAATTCGCGATGAAGAAACCTCACCGCAACATCGTGGTGATCACCGGTACCGACACCGCCGTCGGTAAGACGATGGTTGGAGCGGGGCTCGCCCGGGCGCTCGTCGACCGCGGCGTCGATGTCATCGCCGTCAAGCCCGTGGAGTCCGGTGCACCCGCCGACCACGCGCACAGCGAGGACGGCGCGATCCTCGCCGAAGCGACCCGGCAGGCTCAGCCGCGGCACGCCCTGACGCGCCTGCGGGCGCCGCTGGCTCCACCCGTAGCCGCCGCCGAGGAGGGCGTCCGACTCGACATGGATGAATGGTGTGCAGAGATCCGCAGCTACGCGGCGACGACGGATCTCGTACTTGTGGAAGGGGCGGGCGGGGTCTTGTCTCCGCTCACCTGGACGGATACGAGCCGCGAATTGGCCACGAGACTCGCTGCCCGCGCGGTGATCGTGGCTGCAGATCGTCTCGGTGCGCTCAACCATACGCTGATGGCGATGGAGGTGCTCGAGCAGGCCGGTGTGCCGACCGCCGCGATCGTCTTCAGTGCCCCCGCTGCCGCGGATCCATCGACCGGGCGAAACGCGGAAGCGCTGCGCGAGTTTTCCGGCTACGACAGGGTCGCGGTCCTTCCCAGAGTGTCTTCCTTCGAGGTAGCCGCCGGCCAGCTAGGTATTGTGGCGGAGTGGCTGATTGGGCCAAACGCACCGGGGTCCTCCAGATGACGGGCTGGGACGAGTGGCTGGACACTTCGTTGGCTCGGCTGACTAGCGATAATCAGCGGCGCGAGCTTCGTGCCGTGACGCCGACGTCGGCGGTGCGCGCGGTGATTGACGGGCGCTCGGTAGTCCTCTTTTCCAGTAACGACTACCTGGGGCTATCGGCCCATCCGGAGGTGAGAAGCGCTGCCGCCGAGGCGGCGAACGGCGTCGGCGGTGGACCGCGCGGGTCTCCGCTCATCTGCGGATACACTGCGGCGCACCAGGCGTTGGAGGAGGATGTCGCCGAGCTCAAAGGCTGCGAGGCAGGGTTGTTATTCTCCACCGGCTATGGCGCGAACCTGGGGGTCATGACGGCGTTGGCCGGGCCGGGCACCGTCGTATTCTCTGACGAGCTCAACCACGCCTCGATCGTTGACGGCTGCCGTTTGGCGCGCCTCTCCGGCGCGGAAGTCGAGGTCTACCCGCACCGTGACGCGGAAGCCCTGGAAGAGCTTATGCGGGCATCACGGGCCCAGCGTCATCTGATCGTCACGGACGCCGTATTCAGCATGGACGGCGACCTGGCGCCGCTCCCCGATCTGGTCGAGGTGAGAGAGCGCTATGGCGCTCTTCTCGTCGTTGACGAGGCCCACGGTAGCTTGGTGTTTGGGGAAGACGGCGGTGGCTTGGCGCAGCACTTCGGCGTCGGCGAGCAAATCGACGTGCATGTAGGAACGCTGAGCAAAGCGGCTGGTGCTCTGGGCGGCTTCGTGGCGACGAGCGCGCGAGTACGCGACTGGCTGCTCAATCGCGCGCGCACCTACATCTATTCCACGGCGCCTTCTCTTCCCGTAGTCGAGGCAGCCCGCGCGGGCATTCGCATAGCTCGCCGTGACCCCGGGCTGCGTCGCCGCCTGTGGGACCGAGTCGCCCAGTTCGGCGCGTTGGTCGACGCGGAGCCGTCTAGCCCCATAGTTCCAATCGTCCTCGGAGACGAGAGACGAGCGCTGGAAGCCAGCCGGCACTTGCTTGAGCAGGATCTACACGTGGTCGCCGTACGCCCGCCGACCGTACCACCCGGAACTTCGAGGTTGCGGATCGCGCTTTCCGCCGCGCACACGCAGGAAGACATCGAAGCGCTCGCCACAGCCCTTCGCCCGTACCTCCTCTGACCGGCACCCCGCCGTCAAGGTGATTGACGGGTCGCTGCTGATAGCTGTTTTCGTGCTTCGCGTTCGCATCTACTAATCACCAATGACCAATGACTAGTCACTTTCTTACGCAAGTAGTCCTGCCGCCAACGTTGCTAGGCCAAGGAAGCTCAGGAAGCCGACCACATCCGTCACCGTCGTCAGGATGATGGATGACGCTTGGGCGGGATCTTGTCTCAGGATCGTCAAGACCATCGGTACGGACGCGCCCGCGATCCCCGCGACCGCCATGGAGATCACCATCGCCAGGCCGATGACGAGTGCAAGGCCTTGCGAGCCGCTCCAGAAATACACCGCGATCGCCGTTACGACGGCGACGGCGCACCCGTTGATGAAGCCGACGGTGAGCTCCTTGAAGGACAGCCTCAGCCAATGCCGTACCCGGATCTCGCGCAGCGCCAACCCACGCATCGTGACGGCGAGCGCCTGGGCACCGGTATTGCCCGACTGGCCCGCGGCAACAGGAAGCAGAACGGCGAGCGCCGTGTAACGGGCTATGGTGCCTTCGAACAGTCCGACCACAAAAGCCGCCAGGAAGGCGGTCGCCAGGTTGATCTGCAGCCAGGGCAGCCGCTTTCGAACCGAGAACGTCACGGTCGATAGCGCGCGTTCGTCCTTGCTCACGCCAACCATCTTCTGAATGTCGGCCGCAGCTTCTTCCTGAGCTGCACTGATGAGCATGCTATGACGAATGATGCCCACGAGCCTGCCTTCGAAGTCGACCACGGGTAAGCTCGTCAACTTGTGCTCCTCGAACAGCTCGACGGCTTCGCTTTGCGCCGCTGTGGCCTGTACGCTCAAAGGTTTGCGCGTGATCAGGCCTTGTAGGGGTTTTGACGGTTGGGAGATCGCGAGGTCCTGGAGGTCGATGGCGCCTGTGAGTCGACCGTCGGCGTCGACGACGAAGACGCGGTGCACACGCCGGTCTTTCATCTTGCGAAGTCGCGCGATCGCGTCCTTCACTGTGGCCTCGGGATGCAACGCGGCGACCCTCGGGTCCATGATCGCGCCAGCGCTGTCCGCGGGGTAGGCCATCAGCGACTCGAGCTCATGGGCGAGCTTCGCGTCGAGCGCAGCCAGGCGGCTGGCCAGCGTGTCTGGGTCGAGACGTGCGAGAAGTTCCGCCACCTTTGCGGGATCCAGTACCGGCATGAGGTCTCGAAACGTGTCTTCATCGATCGCTTCCAGGGTGGCCACTGCCACATCCGGGAGCAAGCGCTGGAAGATTACAGCGGCTCGGTGGATGGGTTGCTTGTCGAGAATGGCGGAGATTTCCTCGGGCCGCCGAAGTTCCAGGCTCCGTGCCATTTCCTCCGGATAAAGCTCGGCATAGGCATCGACCAGCGCTTGGGTCGGTCGTTCGGCGGTGCGGCGAAGCATGGAACTCACCTCCTGCTCGTGTAGTGCGTGACGCCGCGTGGCGCAGTGGCGGCGACGCTCAAACCTGCAGCCAGACCTGACAGGCTCTTCCAGTACATGTCTGCGATACTCAACGCCACGTCGACGAAGTCGACGATGTCGAGACCGACCTCGCGCCCGTACTCGAGCTGACGGATGGTCTTGTGGCGAATCACACCCAGAAAGACGTCCGCTTTGTCCACCACCGGCAACATGTCGAAATCCTGCCAGGCCGGATTGACAGCGACGGTCGCCAGGTCCAAATCCGCCCGCACGCGTATCGGCTGCCGTTGCATGATGGATTCGAGCATCTGCTTCGGCCGAGCCAGAAGCAGCGTCCGGATCGTGACTACGCCTACGAGGCGCTGGTCACGATCCGTGACATATACATTATAGAGCGCCTCGCCTGCCATACGTCGCAAATGCTTCTGCGCGTCTCCCACGCTGATGTCGTGCGGGAGGGTCAACACCTGAGGGTCGGCAAGCCATCCTGCGGCGCCCTCACGATAGCGGAACAGGCGTTTCAACGACTTGGCAGTCCTGTCTTCGACCCGCGCGAGCACGCTCTCACCTGTGGCGCGCTCCATATGCCGCAGCACGAGAGCGGCATCGGGCACAGGCATGCGTTCGACGATACCTGCCGCATGCTCGATCTGGACGCGCGAAAGCGCGGCAGCGGAAATGCTAACGTTCATGAAGCGAAGCACGCCGGCGGCCGTATCCATGCTCGTGCTTTCTAGGAATGCTGCGGTCGCTTCTGGAGTGGCGCGCTCGATGACGCGAGCAGCGTCCGCTGGATGGCTTTCCGCAAACGTTACTCCAAGCTCGTTGGTCGCGCTCATCTCAGCTTACCTCGGTCACCAGCATTGAGTTCTCCTCGCTGAACCTCTTGGCGGGCACCATCACTCGGCCCGCCTCGGTCGTGATCACGACTGACGTCGGCGTCGTCTCCGCGATCTGCCCTTCGATCTCACCGATCCTCACAGTCTGGCCGACTTCGTACGCCCGAGCGAAGTACTGCGAGCCGATGATGTTGCTCACGGCCGTATGCGCGCCCAGGCCAAAAGCCAGGCCAAGGCCGGCCAGTACGGAGCCGGATGTCACGGTCAACACGATGATCAGCGCGCTACTGTCGACGCCCAGTTCGTCCAAAGCGATGACGACCGCAACGACCAGGATCGCCCCGTATGCGCCGCGCCCGAGGACCGAGGCAAACGCTACGCCCGCAGAGGTTGCGGCGGTGGCTACGAGTCCTCGAATCACCGTGCCGATTACCAATCCAGCCGCCACGATCAGCGCAGCGGCGAGTACGTTGGGCAGGTAGTAGACGAAGCGACTCAGTGAGTCGGTTACCACAGGCAGGCCCAACGACTCCAGAGCGGTAGCGGCGAAAAAGAGGAATACGAGCCAGAAGACGAACGCGGCCACGATCTTTGGGATCGTGGAAGACATGTGCGTCCGTTCTAGCGCGCCATGAACCGTTGCGCTGCGACTCATCCGCGCGAGTGCTCCCGCCGTGAGACGGCGGCTCCAGGAATGGAGCAACCGAGCCAGGAGCAAGCCGACAATTATCAGTGCAGTCGCTGCCAGGAGATTGGGTAGCAGCTCGCGGAGCGTTTGAACGAGGTTGTTCAGGGCTGCAAGCCATTCCTGTGACATATAGACCTCCACTGCGTTACGGGTGTGGTGTGTCTTTCAAGAGTTGAATTTCGAGCCCGGCCTCCTGAGTGTTGCGCGTGCGGCCGGGACACCGGTCACGTTCTTGGGCTCAAGAAGAAATCCGCGGCGGCGTCTGGTCGCCTTCCATTGAGGCGACGCCGGCAAGTCCGTGCAGCTCGCCGGGCGAGGTCATACCGAGTGATATGATTAGCTTGAGGGCCGCATCGATCGACATGTCCAGGTAGAACAGGTCTTCGACAGGGACGGCCACGAGGTTGCCAGTAGTCGGTACCGGAGGGCCGGGAACGAAGATATTGGCAAGGCGCTTTGGCCCCCCAGATTCGTGCCGAGTCGTGTAGCTGGTTACAAACCCATAGGAGTAGGCTCCCCTGCGAGGATGCTCCAGCATCACGACTTCGCGCAGGACGTGGCGCTGCGTCAGTGTGGCGCTCTCGACGATGTCCTTGGAAGCCCCGTATACCCGGCGCACGAACGGTACGCCAGTGAAAACCCGCTCCGCAACCGAGATCAGCCGCCGACCCGCGAAGTTGGTGGCCACGATTCCGGTCAAGAGGACTAGCAAGAAAGTGGCCAGCAAACCCAAGCCGGGTATCGAGCGTCCGATGAGATCGGCGATCCAAGGTCCAAGGAGGGCATCCAGATTTCGGAGCAGAAACCGAAGTGCGACGATCGTGGCCACCGCTGGAACGACCACCACGATGCCGGCGAGCAGTTTTGCACGTATGCTGGCGACCAATTTCTTCATTTTCAGCTCTCCCGGCAGCCAGACACTGCAGGCGAATGAAGGAGCCGGCGGTGTTGAATTGGTGAGCTACAGCGTGGCCATTTCGACGTTGCCAAAGTTCCGCCGGTAGTGGGTCATATACGCGACCTTGCGCTCCAACGCGTGAATCACTCCGTGCGTGAAGTTGACCTTCTCGAACTTCTGGGCGCTTCCTAGGCCGCCCGGACTGAAGACGTTGATCTCCATCAGCTTGTCACCCACGATGTCCAGCCCGACGAGGAACATCCCATCCTGCACGATCTTCGGGCGAACGATTTCCGCGACGTGGAGGTGTACATCACTGATCTCCGCCTGTCGGAGCTTGCCGCCCGCGTGGATGTTGCTACGCATGTCTTCGCCGGTGCGCACCCGCCGGAAAGCTGCGTATTTGCTCTTGTACCGGAATGGCAAACCGTTCATGAGGAATAGCCGCGTGTCGCCCTCAGCCGCGGCGGGCAAGTACTCCTGCGCTATGACGTAACCGTCTCTGCTCACGGCATCGATCATCTGGTTCAGATTAGACATGTCATCGGGTCGGACGAGGAACACGTTCTGGCCCCCAGAGCCCTGCAGCGGCTTGAGGACGATACGTCCGCCCTCTTCCTTGGCGAACCGCCGTATCTCATCCCTGTCTCGCGTGATGAGTGTCCGTGGCCTGACCTCCTCAGGAAAGAGCTGCAGGTACATCTTGTTGATCGCCTTGGCAAGACCGTTGGGATCGTTGAGCACGATGACGCCGTGACGCATGGCGGCGCGACCAAACAGGATGCCGGTCGTCTGAGCCCAGGCGCGCAAGCCGGTATCAGTCGAGGGATCGCTACGCAGGATTAGGACATCGAGATCGCTGACGCGTATTCGCTCGACTTTCGCTTTCTTGCTCTGCAAGTCGGCCAAGAACGTCTCGGATCGCTTATAACTCGTCTTGGGAGCGGAGCGCGCCCGCGCGTAGACTTTGTCGTCGGAATCGTAGGCGAAGTCGGCGGCGCCCATTACCCACGCCTCGTGACCCAGGTTGAGCGCGGCCATAGCGAGTCGCGTGGTCGTGTATCCCGGCTCCTCCGTCTTGACGTCGTTGACCATTAGCCCCAACCGCATGGCTCTGCTTCCTATGTTATGAGTTGATGCACGGCTACGCCGTCACGTATTCGCTTCAGCCTCTCTTCCGAACGGGGATCCTCGAGATACCGCGGGCGCAAAGGCGGAGGCCGGAGGATCTTACGCCAGCGAAGTTCCTGAATCACCGGCACGTGCTTCTCAGCGATCTTCCCTACGAGGAGGGGCTCGAATTCGCCGCCCCGATTCAGGTACCGGATCAGGCGAACGAGGCCCCTGAGGTAGGCCACATCCTTCGTCAGGCCGCCACTGCGGTGAACGCGCATGGTGACGGCGAAGGCTGAACGCTGATCCAATCGATAAGTATCGCTGATGAGCCGATAGGTGTCAACGAAGGTGGCGCCGTCTATCACGCTTAGCACCGCGACAACTCGAGCGGCGAGCAACCGCATCCGGGAGCGTGTCAAGCCACCGACCAGAAACTCCGCAAGTACCGCGATTCCTTCTTGAAGTTCCTCGTATCCGGCGAGTCCCGAGTAGAGTTGCTTGAAGGGCTGGGCTCGGCCGTTGAGGTAGGTCAGGACGTGCGTACCAACTTCATGCTGTATCAAGGCCTCGACGCGGCTGCGCGGTATCATCGCTTGGTCTCCGATCAGCAGATTTCCCCGCGATACCATCAGTCCGGAGATATCACTGCGGATCTGGATCTGGGATGATACCGCCGGGTTCTTCAGCCGGAAGTAATCCAGTTCTTCCGCGGCTCGCTGTGCGAACTCGCTAGCGTTGACGTGTCCCTCGCTCGACCTGCGGCCCTCGCGGCGCGGCAACCGCTTCAACAGGTCCTTGGCCATCTCCAGTAAGTCGGCGCTCGGTGCTCCGAACAGCTGCAAGCTTCCGTAGAGGAAACGCGGTGTCCCCCGATCGGCCAGCATCGTGAGTTTCCGGTCGAACTCATCGCGTTGCTCGATGAACAGGTGAGCGACAACGGGGTCCTCGATCCGCTCAATCGGTATCTCGTACAAGTCTCGCTTGACCATGCCCGGTTCAATGGGCAAAGGCCGATAGACGAAATCCGGCTTCACTTCACACTTGCCTCTCTTGAACTTCGTCCAGGCCTGCTCAGGGTTAGACGGCGTGGTGTACAGCAGGAAGTCGAAAGAGTTGCTGATCTCCGCGAGCCGGCGATCGATTTCCCATACCGCCTTCACCATCGCTCGGCGGCCGAGCGCCTGATAGTTGGGCGGGAGATGGGTCGTCTGCGAGCGTGTGAACTCAAATAGCGCTTGCTTGAGCGCAATCGAGAGCTGTCTGTGCACCGCTCTCAGAACTCGTGGGTATGTCTGCCCCGTTTCGGGATCACGATATATCGGTCGAATCTCCAATCCCAGATAGTGCACGTTCGCTCTGGGCTCTTCTTTGGCGCTCAGCAAAGGGGAAAGCCCCGGCGGCGCGAGCTTCCTGACCGATCTCAGCTCGACCTCCGGTTTCGACCCCAGGATTCTCCTCTTCCGCAGAGCCTTTTCTAACGCGTTGACGGTCGACTCCAGCGACCCATCCCTCGTGGTCACGATCCGGAATCCGGGTACGGCTGGATCCTTTGGATCACCTTCGGTCGCTCGGATCGGATCGGACCAGACTTCCAGGATCAAGAAAGCTCCGAAAACCTCCTCCATCGTTCGTGCAACCGTTCGCACGAGTGCGCGCACACTCGGTTGAATCCCGCGTTGCCCCGGTGCCTGCACGTACGAGGCCTCGCCTAGAACGAGGCGCTCGGTCCCCTCATCGTCCCGGTCGCGCGGACGACGGTAGACTATTAAGAAGGGAAGCTGTCGATCGATGTGCAGTCGGCCCCACATGGGGAGCGTACGCCGTACGCGCTTCTTGTCGGCTAGGCGCCCTGCAATCGTGGAGATGAGCCGGTCAGGAATGATCTCTTTCTTGGGCCCTCCGCTTCTCGCCGCATTCTTCATCGGATCTGCTCAAGGGTCTCGAGCAAGCCTGGAACGGTGGTTTGTAACGCTCGTTGAATGGCTTGATGCTGCGACGTGTCGAGTTCGCCGGTCCATTCATCCATGAAGAACTTCTTGAACTCGATGGCCAAGGCGCAGCCAGTATCGGGAAAGGTCTCGTGAATCCAGCGTGAGAACTGTCCGCCGCGGAACTTCACGTTCTCCCTCACGTCGAGCCGGCGGCTGAGGAAGTCGAACGAGCTCAGGTCGTCGAGAAAACGACGGACAAGTGGCCTCCATTTCTCCGTGTTCATGCTGCCCGTACCGATGTTGACCTCGGGGTTGGCAGCGGGATCGGCAGGTAGCCCGTTTGGGCCCTCGCGTCGGTGATTGTAGGTGTGTAGGTCTAGAACCAGGAAGTGACCGTTGCGCTCGGCGATGCCCGAGAGTAGTCGCCGCATTTCATCGTAGAACGCATCGTATTCCTGCAGTGAACGAGCGATGACGTCCGCTGGTGGTCGGCCTCTCCATACGTCGAGGCCCCAGGCGTCGTTCGGGGTCAGGTAGATCGCGCTCACGCGAGGTCGGTTCAAGTCTACCTGAAAGCGGGAGAATCGCGCTACAATCCGCGTGCTCGCTGCGCTGGTCCATGGGCCCGTAAAGGGGTCCTCCTCGCGAAGGCGTTCATCTTCACCGATGACGATGTGCTCGCTGACGTCCTCACGCAGCGCGTGTCCGTTGTGGATCGCTGTCCCGACAAGCGGGCCGCTCCCGTTGTCTATGTCCCAGAGTGTTGTCATCTTTCTACCGCTCGCGAAAGTTCGAAGCCCTCATGAAGCGAGTCTTTCGTCCCTTGAGTGATTCGACATTATGAATTGACTAAGAATAGTATGAAAAGACGCGGAAAACAGCATGGGATCGGTTCTAGTACTGTGCGGCCGTCCAGAATTCAAGAGGCATAGGGCGAAAGACTTGGCCGCCGGTGGCGCGTGGGACCTACAGGCCTCCTCTCTCTGGGCGTCTCTCCCGGCGAAACGCCGGCGCGGGGAGAATCCTTAGCGGAACGGTTGCAGCTTCCCGTAACCCGAGCCGCTCGACCAGGTGGGTAGGCGCGACGACCTGAAGGTGTGGGCTTGGGTTGGCCAGTCGACTGTCTGCCATCGCGTCGGGGTCTCGGACTACGAACCCTAGTGCTCTTTCTTTCACGAGTGCCGGACAGACGATAAGTCGTCGAGGCAGAACCTCAGGCAGGTCCAATGGCTGTCCGGCGTCCGTTGGCAACTCGAACTCCATCGGACTCGGAAGAGCGATGGGTGACGATGCGGCAATGCAGATCGATTGCCGAACTAGTCCCACTCGCCAGGTGTCCCAGATGTCGGGCGAATAGAATGAGGTGAGCCACCACGCAACCGATGGATCACTGCTCATCTCGATCTGGCCGATAACCGCTACGCCACCCCGTATCTCCCCCATGCTCTCAACACCTAACGCCTCACGCTCGAACGAGTACATGGCGTTCCTCTCAGTGTATATGCCGACGTTTCCTGAAAGCGCGTGCAGAAATAACCAGTAGTGTCACAACGATGATAGGAATCGCGAAGAACTTCATCACGGCAAGATAAGTCGGCATAGCTTCATGCTGCATCACGTCCAACACAATGTATGCGATGAATACCACGTAGTATGCCAAGAAAAAGGCACCCTCCCAGCGCGAGATTCGGTGCCCGGTCAGGCTGATCGGCAAACTTGCCGAGGGCGACTCGCGGAACTCCCTGGATTGTGGATTGGATGTTCACGGCCAACTCAGGGGCGCTCGTACCCCAAGCGACAAAAGTGAGTCCGATGACCAGTGGCGCGACCCCGAGGCTCGAACCCAGCCGTGATGCCCCGCGCACAAGGAATTCGGCGCCCGCGACAAGTAGAGCCAGCCCGACGCCGAATAGCAGGGGATCCAGATACGACACGATGATATCCGGCTGTTTTCCTTACCGCACCCGGCCAGCTTTGTATATGGGGCCGACGCCGTATACCGACGCGGCCCACAAGCCGAGTATGATTCCGACGGTACCGATCGCCCGCTTCTCGTCATCCGCGGGTATGACCAATCCATAGGTGTCGGCGACAAAATGCATCCTGTCCAGTACTCTTCGCGCCGCCATGCGATTGATGTCACCGTGCCAGTAGTCGAGCTGTTCCAGTATCATCGACTGGTGGCGGCGCAGGAACTCTCCTACGGAGATGGCGCGGGTACTCCGGGCAGTGCGCGGCCGACAAATAGCGAGCAAGTCGTTCACGTATTCGTCCCACAGTTGGGCGAACTCCCGATTCGCCTTGTGACGAAGGTGACGTGCGCGCTCCAGCGAGAACTTGGCACGCGTGCGGACGCGACCACGGGGCACGAGCGGATGCAGATCGTATACGGTATAGACCATCTCAGGATCATACTCGTCGGCCTCATGGTACGCCCACATCCGCTTCAGCTGTGGCCAGGAAGCGATGACCAGAACTGCCGGATCGTTGCTGTCGAGCAGTATGAACTGACCCTTTTCTTCCTTGACCAGCGTCACCCAGTGGTCCCACTCATCGATGCACAGCAGGCAGGGTGTGCCGCCGCGAACATAACTGACAAGCTCACGACGGGCCCTTGAAGGATCCATCTTCCGGATCGTCAGGAGATCACACCCGTAACGGCGGGCTGCTTTCGCTAACCGTGTCTCGTCGGTGCCATGCCAAGTTGTGCCGGCGGCTCTCGCGATCGACTGTTCAGGAGCCAGTATGCCGTGCACGAGCAACGCGTGTTTTAGGGCGAACGGGCCGCACTGCCACTTATTGGGTTGTTTGTAGATTCCCATCTTGACAACGAGTTCCTCATGGATTGTCCAGAAGCCGCAGGCCAGGGGTGCTCTCGCGGTGCCAGTTTAGTGTGTCATGTGTGCACTGAACAATGTGCGAAGCCGTCGCCGAGTTGTCGACTGTCCACGCCAAGGATCTCTTTTACGGAGGGCTCATTCGGCGATGGCGCCACCGCAGCTCGACCCCGCACCGGCCGTGCATCCAAAGCAGTGACGCCCCGTCACGATCTCGCGGATGTTCAGGAGCTCGAAGTCCCAGTCGTGGATGCTACGCGGCAGGCCGTGATTGATGGGCAACTCAAGCATCTGGTTGAAGTCGCAGTCGTAGAGCTTCCCGTCCCAGCCTACGGATATCGTGTTGCGGCACATGACGCCCTCCGCTGCCGCCGGGTTGAAGGCGTCGAGCAGCTGCTGCATGTACGACTCGAGGTTGCCGCTCGCCGTAAGAAACTCCAGGAAACGGCTGATCGGCATGTTCGCGATCGTGTAGAGCTTGTCGAACATGACGCCGTGCTCGCGCTGGAGTGCTTCCTTCCACTCCTGCTCCAGCGACGCCTGGCTGCCCCGTAGGAAGGCGCCCACAGGGTTGGCCACGAGGCAAAGTAGGTGATCGGGATTTCCTTGGCCGTACCCTGCGTCGTTAAGCCTCCGCAGCGCCTCGATCGACTCGGCGAACACCCCTGACCCGCGCTGCCTGTCGGTGTTGAGCGGCCGGTAGTGGGGAAGGCTGGCCACTACCTCGACCTGGTGCTCGGCGAAGAACTCCGGTAAGTCGCGGTGAGGTGATGTGAGCAGGATCGTCAGGTTGCAGCGGTCGATGACGTGCCTGCCGAGAGCCCGCGACTCGCTCACGAACCAGCGGAAATCAGGGTGGAGCTCCGGCGCGCCGCCG
>Ga0209536_100011095_pt1 | contig 13227 bp, 12 predicted proteins | sample DeeMarSeWOR28_12_FD_187461 | JGI IMG/M metagenome (GOLD analysis project Ga0209536, IMG submission 187461) | Marine sediment microbial communities from White Oak River estuary, North Carolina - WOR-2-8_12 (SPAdes) (version 2) | ecosystem: Environmental > Aquatic > Marine > Intertidal zone >...
AGTAGCTCGTGGTCGAGCTCGTCGAGAGCTGCCCTCAGCTCCAAAAGCGGGCCTTTCTCCGGATTCTCGTCGGTCATGGGTTTGTTTTACATCGAAGCGCAGCGTCCGCATAATGCGCGGCCGTGAAGCGACTGCAACTCCATCATTGGATCTTGATTGCGATGGGTCTAGGCGCCGCCCTCGGCCTGGGGCTCAACTGGGCCGGGGTGGAGGGGCTGGTCGACTCCGGTACCGTCGCCAACGCGGCGATGGTCGGTAAGGAAGTGGGGGATCTGTTCCTACGTTTGCTTCAGATGCTGGTCGTGCCTTTGATCGTGTCGTCCCTCATCACGGGCATCACGGGCATGGGCGACCTGCGAACACTGGGCTCGATTGGTGGACGCGCGATCGTCTTCTATCTGACTACGAGCTTCATCGCGATCCTCACGGGCATCTTCGTGGTCAACATCATCAAGCCCGGAGAAGGCGCCGAGCTGGCTTTGCTCGAAGAAGGCTCGACCGAGGGCATGATTGCCCAGGCGCCGGGCGGCATCGGCACGGTGCTCTGGGAGCAGCTCGAGAGCTTGATCCCGAAGAACCCTCTGGCGGCGGCAACCGAGGGCGACATGCTGCCTGTGATCTTCTTCTCGCTCCTCATCGGCGTCTTCATCGGGATCGCGGAACACCGTGAAGGGTCAGCCGACGCGAGCGTGGTGCGTCGCTTTTTCTCGGGACTCTTCGACGTGATGATGGAGATGACCTTGTTCGTCGTGAAGTTCGCGCCGCTCGGTGTCTTCGGGTTCACGCTTTACGCGGCCGCGGGCAAGGGTCCCGCAGCGTTCCAGGTTCTCGGCTGGTACGTGCTCGCCGTGTTCGTGGCCCTCTTGATCCATGCGACGATGACGCTGCCGACGATCTTGAGGTTCGTGACCGGCCGATCGCCGGTGGCCTACATGCGCAGCATGACCACAGCCCTCGTGACCGCGTTCAGCACCGCCTCGAGCAACGGCACCCTCCCCCTGACCATGCAAAACGTCGAGGACGCCGGCGTGAAGCCGCAGGTCGCCTCATTCGTCTTGCCTTTGGGTGCGACGATCAACATGGACGGCACTGCTCTGTATGAAGCGGTCGCCGTGCTGTTCATCGCGCAGGTGTACGGAATCGATTTGACCGTGGCGCAACAAGGGTTGGTGGCTCTGACCGCGCTCCTCGCAAGCATCGGCGCTGCAGGCATTCCCCATGCAGGCATGGTCATGATGGTCGTGGTGTTGAACGCCGTGGGCCTGCCGACCAGCGCGGTCGCGCTGATCCTCGCGGTCGACCGTATCCTCGACATGTGCCGAACGGCCGTGAACGTCTGGTCGGACTCGATCGCCGCAGCGGTGGTTGACGCGAAGGAATAGGAAGCCGGATCTAGCCGGCGATGTCTTCGGCGAGTCGCTTTGGCAGGAATGGGCCTTCGTAGATCAGGGCGGTATAGATCTGGATGAGGGTCGCCCCGGCTTCGATTCTCTCACGAGCCTGTGCGGGAGTCTCGATACCACCGACCGAGATGAGAGTAAGCCGATCATCGACTCTTGCCCGAAGGCGCTTCAACACCTCGAGCGCGCGTTCGTGAACGGGTGGGCCGCTCAGGCCCCCGGCGCCGCAACGCTCGATTTCGGCGCTGCTGCTCTCGAGCCCATCGCGCCGGATCGTGGTGTTCGTAGCGATGATGCCGTCCAACCCCATGCTGAGTGCCATCGCGGCGACCGCGTCGACGTCTTCATCGGCGAGATCCGGCGCGATCTTCACGAGCAGGGGCACCCGCCGAGACGGCGATACTTCATTAAGTGCTTCACGAACGGCAGCGAGCAGGGGGCGTAGCTTATCGGTGGCTTGGAGATCGCGAAGCCCCGGTGTGTTCGGTGAGCTCACATTGACGACCACGTAGTCGGCATGCGGCCCAACCCGCCTGGCACTCGCCACATAGTCGCTGATCGCCTCCGCCTCGGGAACGACCTTGGTCTTACCAATGTTGACCCCCACGATCGTGCGATGCGGTCGAGCCAAACGTGGGACGGCATCGGCCGAGCCTCGATTGTTGAAGCCCATGCGATTCACGAGCGCGCGATCTTTCGGCAGTCGGAACAAACGCGGCTTCGGGTTCCCCGGCTGGGGCTGCCCCGTCAGCGTCCCCACCTCGACGAAACCGAAGCCGAGAGCGCCGAGGGCTTCGTAGCCGACTGCGTCTTTGTCGAAACCGGCGGCCAATCCGATGGGGTTCGGAAACTCCAAGCCAAGGGCCCGCGTCGGCGACGCCTTCGCGCTGTGGAAAATGCTCCGCATCAACGCCTTCATGCCCGGGATGGCGGCGATCAAGCGCAGACAACCGAACGCGAGGTGATGGGCCATCTCCGCCGGCAGCAAATATAGCAGCGGCCGAATCAGCGTTCGGTACACGGTTCCCTCAGCGTGCGAGCGCGGACCATACCCCATCATCGCCGAGACGCTGGCCGATGCGAACGTCGAAGGCCTCTTCGATCGGCCCGAGAATGCCCGGGTCCGCCGCGTGAACCTCGCGAAGGGCATCGCGGCACTGTCCGACGGCGGCGGCGCTCATGCGTCCGAGCGGCGCGCGCTTTGCCGACGAGATCATTCCGAGGCCTGCCATCATCGTCTTGATTGGAACTGGGTTACGAAACTTGTCCGTCACCTCGACACTCTGGCCATTCGGCAGCGTACGGAGCGCCGTGACCGTACAGGTCACGAGCTTGAGAAGCGGTGCGAGCGCGTCCGAAAGCCGCTGGGTCTCCTCGGCATCGTCTGCTGCCTCCGCTCGCACCATCCCGCCAATCGCCCCGGGTGCAATGTTCGACAACACGCTGATCACGCCCGAGGCTCGGATCCCTTCGTCGCGCATCATCGTGAGCGTCAGCTCGTCATCGCCGGAAAGGATACTCAAAGCCGAACCCGAGAGCTTGCGATCGAGGCGCATCCGGTCGAGGTCGCCGGTCGCTTGCTTGACGGCTGGCACCCTCTTCGGATCGTTCAGATGGAGGATGGCGAGGTCAGCGGCCGAGAGCTCGCATCCGCTCCGACCCGGGATGACGTAGGGGACGATCGGAATGTCCTCGACGTGCCCCAGAATGCGCTCGTAGTACTCGGTCCGAAGCTCGAGGCTCGAAGGGCCGTTGTAGTAGCAGTCGACGAGCAGTACTGCCGTGGCGCCCGCTTCCTTGGCCTCTGTGCTCGCGCGAATCGCCTCTTGTGTGTTGTTGCTCCCCGTGCCGGCGAGCACGCCAACGCGTCCTTCGACCGCCCGTACTCCGGCCTGGACGACCGCGTCATGCTCCTGCCAGGAAAGCGTGGGGGACTCGCCTGTCGTTCCGCACGGGAGCACACCGTCGACCCCCTCTTCGATCTGGAATTCGATGAGACGGCGGAATGAATCGTGGTCAACCTGATGATCGGCCGAAAACGGCGTCACCAGTGCAGTCCACAAACCATGGGGTCGAAAGGTCCCACTCATGGCGGGGACCTTAGCCCTTTTCGACTTAAAGGAAAGCGGGTTTTGTGCTTGACCAAAGCCCGAAAAAAGCGGACCAACGCGCAAATGGCGGCATTGGCAGCGGCTCTAGTCCTCGGTGCGTTCCTCATCGCGTACCGGCTCTACGGGCGATTCCTCGGAGAGCGCGTCTACGAGGATCAAGAAGACATTCTGACGCCCGCCCACGAGCTCGAGGACGGCGTCGATTTCGTGCCGACCCAGCGCGCGGTTCTCTTTGGCCATCACTTCACGTCAATCGCAGGCGCCGCCCCGATCATCGGGCCTTGTGTCGCCGCGTACTGGGGTTGGGGCCCAGCGCTCGCATGGGTGGTGTTGGGCACGATCTTCATGGGGGCAGCGCATGACTTTGGTGCGCTAGTCGTCAGCGTTCGCGAAAAGGGCCATTCGATCGCGGACATCACTGCCAAGACCATCAGCCGGCGCGCTCGCATTTTGTTCATGTGCTTCGTGCTCGTTCTGATCTGGTTGGTGCTTGCAGTGTTTGCAATGGCCATCGCCGGTCTCTTCGTGAGCCAACCGACGAGCGTGATTCCGATCAACGTTCAGATCATCGTCGCGGTTGTCATCGGATGGCTGGTATACAAGCGCCGCGTCAGGATCCTCGTGCCGTCGCTCGTCGCCCTGGCGGTCCTCTACTTCTTCGTCTGGGTCGGCGTCGAGGTCCCGATCGACTTCGTGGCGATGGGGGCCGACAAACACCGCGTGACGACCGGTTGGATCTTCTTCCTGCTCATCTATTCTGCGATTGCTAGCCTCTTGCCCGTTTGGATGCTCCTGCAGCCCCGCGACTACATCAACAGTCACCAGCTTTTCGTCGGTCTCGGCCTTCTGTTCCTGGGCGTGCTCATCGCCCATCCGAGCTTCGACGCCCCCGTGTACAGAAGTCCGGAAGCCGGGGCCCCTTCGATCTTCCCTGTCCTCTTCGTCACGATCGCCTGCGGCGCCATCAGCGGATTTCACGGGCTCGTCTCCTCGGGAACGACATCGAAGCAACTCGACAAGCTCAGCGATGCCCGGATGATTGGGTACGGCGGGATGCTCGGCGAAGGCTCGCTCGCGCTCGCGTCGACGCTGGCCGCCGTGGCCGGCATTGGATTGGTCGGCGCATGCGCCCTCCCGACCCAGGGCGCAGTCGACGACTTGAGCTGGGCGATCTACTACGATTCTTGGGCGCACGCCGGTGGCAACAAGGCTGCCGCGTTCGTGCTCGGGGGAGGTGCATTCCTCGAGGCGGTCGGGTTGTCTTCGGAGCTGGCGCGCACGTTGATGGCGGTGCTGGTGATCGCGTTCGCGGCCACGTCGCTCGACACCGCTACGCGCATCCAGCGCTTCATACTGAGCGAGCTCGGTGAAGCACTCAGGATCAAGCCTCTGACCAACCCCTACGTCGCGACCATCGTCGCAGTCGTCCCGGCCATGTACTTGGCGCTTGCAGAAACCCCTGATCCGGCGACCGGGGAAGCCAAGGCGGTCGGCTGGGTGCTCTGGCCGATCTTTGGTGCGAGCAACCAGCTCCTGGCCGCCCTCACGTTGATGACGCTGGCGCTCTATTTCTTCTCTCGGAAGCGACCGGTCTGGCCGCTCGTGCTTCCCATGCTGCTCGTCATGCCCGTCGCCGCCCTCGCCCTGATCAGCAAGCTCCAGCAGTTCCTCGCGGAGGGGAACGCCGCGCTGACGGCCTTGGCCTCGCTGCTGCTCGTTTTGCTCCTATGGATGATCACCGAGGGCGTCGTCGCCGTACGCAAGCTGTCGAGCTGATCCGGGACGGCATTCTCAAGAGCTCTTGAGCTTTCGATAGCCCCAGAGCACCAGCACCGACCCCGCGATTGCAATCGCGAAGCTCCGAAGGTTGAATCCGGTCACGTCGCCGAAGCCGATCCGCGTCGCGATGAAACCGCCCACGAGCGCACCAACCACGCCGACCACGGTAGTCTTGATGAACCCTCCGGGGTCGTCGCCGGGCATGAGGAACTTGGCGAAGACGCCTGCAACCAAGCCGAACACGATCCACGAAATGATTCCCATCGAACTCTCCTCGAATCAGCGAAGCATGAAGTAGATCACGACGCCCGTCACGGAAACGTAAAGCCAGATCGGGAGCGTCCACTTTGCGAGCTTCTTGTGTGCGCTGAATCGCTCGCGCGCCGCCAGGTAGAACGTGGTCAAAATCATCGGGAGCATCGCGATCGAGAGTACGACGTGCGTGATCAGCACTGCGAAATACAAGACGCGGAGGGCGCCCTCCCCTCGGTAGGGTGTGTCGCCGTGCGCGTAGTGATAGAGCACATAGCCGACGAGAAAGACGGCCGATGCCGCGAACGCGGACACCATCAAGCGTTTGTGCAAATCACGGCGGCCGCTTCGAATGGCCGCAAGGCCGAGAAGGAGCAAGGTCGCCGAGGTCGCGTTGAGCGCGGCGTTGACCCCGGGCATGAAACCGAGGTCAGCAGCGACGCCCCCGCCGTCTCGTACGAGCAAGAGCCAACCGAGGAACCCGACGGCTGAAATGGACACTACAGCGTTGAAGACCCAGAAGCTGCGATCACTTTCTGCACCCATTCCGCGAGCCTAGGCTCAAGCGCGCAAGGCGGCCAGCACCAGGTCGATTGCGTCGAGGACGACGGGCACCTCGTCCCACGAATTCGGCCAATGCGGTGCGAAGCGCAAAAGGCCGTCCGGTGTGTTGCAAATGACGCCATGTTCACGAAGACCACCCGCGACCTCGCTGAGCCTCACATCCGACGGCACCTTCACACCCAGCAGCGTCGAACGAAGTGCCGGCGCCCTCGCCCGCAAGCTCTCGAAGCCGCGGTCGACCAACCCGGCTTCCAGACGGTCGAGGTATCCTTCTACGTGTGAATGAATCACGGGAACGCCGAGGTCCATGATGAGGTCCAGGGAGGCGGCGAGCGCCGCAAGCCCAATCACGTTGCTCGTTCCAATCTCGAGAGCACGAGCTCCGACCTTCAAAGGATTGTCATAGCGGAGCTGCGGCTCATCGCCTGTCAAGAACGCCACCGGATTCTCGTGACCGAGCCAACCCGCAAGTCTCGGATTGAGCGATGCGGCACGACGATCGGCGACGTAGAGGAAGCCGGCGCCCTCCGGGCCCATTAGGTGTTTGTGGCTGCCGGCGCTCAAGTAATCGATCCCCCATGACACGTCGATAGGCGTCGCTCCAAGGCCTTGAATGGCGTCGACGAAGATCTCCGCGCCGTACTTGTGGCAGAGGGCAGCCATCTGCGCGAGCGGCATGCGAAGGCCCGTCTTGTACTGCACCGCACTCACCGCGACGATCCTCACCCCCCGTTTCAGCATGCGTTCGAGCTCCGTGAGGCCCTCGTCCACGGAGCGGTGGAAGGGTTCGAGCGATGACCAGAGCAGCTCCAGGCGAAACTCCTCTGCGGCCTGCTGCCAAGGCGTCACGTTCGCCGGGAACTCGCCGTCGAAGAGTACGACCCGCTGGCCCTTGCGCCACGCGATCCCAAACGCGATGTCGATGACGCCCTGCGTGGTGTTTGCGGTGAAGGCGATCTCCTTCGGTTGCGCCGAGATCAACGACGCCAGAGTGTGTCGAACCTGCGAAAGTCGAGGCGCCCAGCGGACGAAGCCCGCCATCCCGCCCCTTGCGTAGTCCTCGGCTACCTCGACGATGCGGTCGCAAACCGGCGCCGAAAGCGGCGAGATCGCCGCATGTGCGAGATACGCCGAACCTTCGAGGCTCGGGAACAAGGAGCGATCACCGAGATTGGCTTGACCCATTTCGAGCACCTTAGCACTAGCGAAGCGCGCTAGAGGGTGCTTTGGAAGAATCGCCAGGCCGCGATCGCGGCGTCGATGTCTCGGCTCGTCGGACCGACCATGCTCTCCGGCAGATACTGCCATCCTGACGGCCAGGTGTGTCCGGCACCCTGCACGACGAAGAGCTCGACCTTGCTGTCGTGGGCGCAGCCGATCGCCTTGCGGCGCTCGATGCGACTGCCGTCGTCCGGCGCGAAGTCGGGGATCATCGAGATGCGAACCTCTTCGCATTGGTTGTGCCGGCTCCAAAACGAGAACGTTCGTTCCACCGGCAGGACTCGCCCGAGATCCTGCTGCTCGAATGTCACGGTACCCCCATCCCATGGCACGATCGGATCCTCAGTGCCGTTGATCAGCAGGACCGACAGCGGCTCCTTGCCGCAACGCGACCGCCTGCGCGCGACGTTGTAAGGCATGGAGCCGATCACCGCAGCAAAGGCCCGTAGCCTCGCGGTACGCTCGCAGGCGAAGCGATGAGCCATCATCGCCCCGTCCGACACACCGACCACGAAGACCGAAGCCGCATCGACCGCACGCTTTTCCAGGAGATCGTCGATCAGCTTGGTCAGAAATCCGACGTCATCGATGTCGTCTCGCTGGGCCACGTACCGCGATACGTTGCGTCCATCGTTCCAGTGGCCCCCGATGCCGCTCGGGTAGACGACGAGAAAATCGTCCTCGGTGGCGAGCGCATTGAGCTTTCCAAAGCTCAGGGTCACCGCGTCGTCGTCATCTCCGAGCCCTCCGTGAAGCACCATCACCATCGGCCGGATCTCGTCCCTCGGGACGCGGCGCGGATCGAAAATGGCAACGTCGCGTACGATGCCGTCGTGTTTGAAGACGTAACTCTTCGTCTCCGAGACGTCATCCGCGTCGGTCGCGGGTGCCCCCGGCCTGCAACCCGCCATGGCGACGATGAACAGCGCGCAGTGGAGCCAGAGATGCACACGCATGGACTAGCCTTTGGAAGGCTCGAGGAGCAAGATCGGATCACCGCGAAGAACGTCGTCGCCATCGCTCGGAACGATGTGCGCAACCGTTGCTGTGCCCGGCAGATCCTCTCCCTGATAGACGAGGCGATTGAAAGTCTTCATGACTTCCAAGAGCCCAACGGTTTGGCCATGCGACACCGTATCGCCGACCGAAACGAAAACGGGCTCGTTCGGAGAAGGCCGACTGTAGAAGCGGCCGCTCATCGGGGCCGCAAACGAGAGCGAGCCTGCTGGCTCTCTCGCCTGTGCCGAGGCCGAGGTCGTCGCTCTGGTCGCGGTCATCGTAGCCACGGTGATGAGCACGTCTCCGTACTGCACTGGGACACGCGTACGCTCACCGCCGATCCTCCGAGTGACGCGCCCGCTGACGCCGACGGGAACGATTAGCGCACGCTGCACCCCGAGGACGTCGATTGCGCCGATCGACTGCCGTTCCGCCACGAGCGCGCCCTCCGTGACAGCCGGCAAGAAGATGCCGACGCTCGGCGCTAGGAGTGTACTGGCTCCGCCTTCCGCACGGACCCGGAGGACGTCCCGGTCGTCGCTCATGCGCGCCCCCCTGTGACGAGCACATCGAGGTCATGCAAGGTCCAGATCCGTGGGTTCTTCACACGCCGATACCCCGTGCCTTGGTAGCTCATCTCGACGAGCACCTTCAACCAGTCGCGAAGCTCGTCGAGTCGCACGATCTCGTCCGTGTCGAGCTGTCGCGCCGCCACGTAAGGATCCATGTCCGCCTCGATCCGCGCCTCGACTTCGGCCATACGCGTCTCGATCTGCGCCCGTTCTTTCGGATCCCGAGTCACGATCTCGAAGTTGTCGTCGAGTTTGCTGTTGTAGGACGCGATGGCCAAGGTTCGCCCTTCCATGACACTCAGACGCGAGACGGGTGTCGAAAGCTGAACGACGGGATCGTAAGGCAGGCCTGCCATCGCATAATAGCCGGCGCCGGATGCCTTGCGAAGGAGCACAGTAAACATCGGCGTCTCGTTCGTGCTGTTCGTGTAGATGAGGTTGGAGCCATAGGCGAGAAGGCCGTGCCGCTCTGCTTCGGCGCCGATGTCGAAGCCGCTAATGTCTTGAAGCCAAATCAAAGGAATGCCGTCGCTATCACAAGCGCGGCTGAACGTGCTGATCTTGGCGATGCCCTGCCGGTAGAGGATGCCGCCAGGTCGGTGCTCGCCCTCTGCCTCCGGGTCCTCGATGAGCCCTTGGCGATTGAGCACGAAGCCCGCATAGAGGCCGCCGACTCGCGCGATGCCGCAGATCATCTCCCGACCGACGGACGGCAGCACCTCCCAGAAGAGGCTCTGGTCGCAGAGCCTCGCCAAGATTTCGGTCGCGTCGTAGGCCTGCCGGTGATCCACGGGCAGTATCCCCGGCAACTCCGCCGGGGAGAACCGCGGCTCCATCGACTCGGCTCCGCCGCGGTAGAACGCCGCACCCGAGGTGGGCAGACGCGCGACTTCGCGCCGAAGACAATCGATGAGCGTGATATCGTCAGGGACACGCGCGTCCGCACAGCCGGATTGATGCACGTGTACTTCGGGACCGCCGATGTCGAGCGATGTGATGTGTTGGCTCTTGGCGCCTTTGATGAGAGCGGCGCCGGCGATCACCATGTACGCCTGCTCGGTCATGTAGACCCGGTCACTGATGATGGGCATGTACCCACCCCCGGCGATGCAATCACCGAATACGCCGGCGATTTGCGGCACGCCTTCGGCCGATAGCAGGCTGTTCATCTTGAAGATGTGCCCGGCGCCGGTTGCACCTGCGAAGCTCTTGCTCTGCTCGGGAAGGTAGAGCCCGCTGCAATCGACCAGATAGAGGGTCGGCAAACGGAGACGGCGCGCCATCTCTTGTGCACGCTCGATCTTCTCGGGCGTCTTTGGCCACCAAGCACCAGATGCGACGGTGTTGTCATTGGCGATGACGACGCACCAGCGTCCTTCGATCCGCAGAAACGCCGTGACGACGCCTGCTGCCGGTGACCGGAGCCCATTGAATTCGACGCCGTAGTTCACGAACGTGCCGACCTCGAACATCTGCGAGCCATCGTCTTTCAGTCGCTCGAGGCGCTCCCGCGTGGTCAGCTTGTCCTTCTCGTGGACGCGCTCGACATACTTGTCGCCCCATCCCGCCTGGACTTCCAAACGCCTCGCCTCGAGCTTGGAAACGAGGGGCTCGTGCCCCGCACGCTCACGGTCGAACTCAGCCTGATCGACGACCGCTTCGCGTGGATTTCCGATCGGAACTACTGGAACGTGCGCCATCAGCTCTCCCACCCTGGCACAGCCCGCGTGTCATACCGATTCTCTCGAAATTCTCGCGACGCGAGGACCGCCAAATGCATGGGGATGGTGGTGGAGATGCCATCGCAGCGCATGGCGCGGAGTGCTTCCACCAATCGGTCACAAGCCGCGTCGCGGTCCTCCCCCCAGGCGATCACCTTACACACGAGGCTGTCGTAGTGCGGCGGAACTTCGTAGCCCGACTCGACGTGAGTGTCCACGCGCAGGCTCGCGTCCTCGGATCCGGTCTCCCATAGCTCGATGACACCTGGGTTCGGCGAGAATCCGTTGTCCGGGTCCTCTGCGTTGATGCGACATTCGATCGCATGACCGCGAAGCTCTATGTCGTCTTGAGAGAGCCACAAAGGCTCGCCCGCTGCGACGCGTATTTGGGCTTCGACCAAGTCGATGCCAGTACGCATTTCGGTCACGGGATGCTCGACTTGCAGGCGGGCGTTCATCTCCATGAAGCGCAGCTCTCCACCTTCGTCGAGCAGAAATTCCATCGTCCCAGCGCCCACATACCCGATGGACTGCGTTGCGCGCACCGCGGCGGCAAGCGTGCTTGCCCGCTCGGAGTCGCTCAGCACGAGCGCCGGAGACTCCTCGATGAGCTTCTGATGCTTGCGCTGCACCGAGCAATCGCGCTCGCCGAGATGGATGACGTTTCCGTACTTGTCGGCGAGAAGCTGAATCTCGATGTGTCGTCCGCCCTCGATGAGCTTCTCGAGATACAGTCGACCGTCCGCAAATGCAGCCAGCGATTCGGCTCGAGCCGCTTCGTACGCTTCTTCTAGCTCGTCCGCGGTGCGCACGACGCGCATGCCGCGTCCTCCCCCCCCGCTCTCGGCCTTGAGGAGCACGGGAAATCCGGTCGCCTCGGCGACCTCGCGCGCTCGAGTCACATCCGGCAGCACGCCGTCGCTTCCGGGGATCAGCTTGAGCCCTGCCGCCGCCATCGCCGCCTTCGCGGGTGTCTTACGGCCGAGCTCGTGCATCACGGCGGGCGGAGGACCGATGAACGTCACCCCGTGTGCCTCGCAGAGCGAAGCAAAGAGTGGGTTCTCGGCGAGGAAGCCCCAGCCGGGATGAATCGCGCTGCACTGGGTCTGCACGGCCGACTGGACGATGCGATCGGCCGCGAGGTAGCTCTCGCTCGATCGCGATGGCCCGAGCACCACCGACTCGCGTCCGCGGAGGTAGGGTGCGGCACGATCTGCCTCCGACGCCCCGAAGACCGGAGTGATGCCGAGGATGTCGCAAGTCCTCGCAATGCGTGCGGCTACCTCGCCGCGGTTCGCGATGAAAAGACGCCGAAATCGCTTCACGGGCGCGCACCGTAACACCGGGTGCGGCTCCTGAGAAGCGGAGCGGGCACGGAGCCGTCGTTCATGTCAAAATGCAGGAATTATGTGTCGCTTGTTCGGGTTTCGCAGCGTCATCCAGAGCCAGGTGCACCGCTCGTTGATGGATGCCGACAACGCGCTTGGCGCGCAAAGCACGGACCACCGAGACGGCTGGGGTGTAGCGTTCTACGTGGACGGGGCACCACACATCACCCGAAGCCCCACGACGGCGATCGACTGTGCGCTCTTTCAACGGGTGAGCGGGATCGTCGCGTCCGAGACTGTGCTCGCGCACGTGCGACGGGCCACCAACGGCGAGAACTCGGTACTCAACTGTCACCCCTTCCAGTACGGCAAGTGGATCATGGCCCACAACGGCGATATCCAGGACTTCCCGAAACACCGGGACGAGCTCGCTCGGCGCGTCGCCCCCAGGCTTCGCCGCTACATCCTCGGGGAGACGGATAGCGAAGTGTTGTTCTTTCTCTTCCTCACGCAACTATCTCAGCATGGCCCCCTGTCGGGCCGAATCGGGGTCGAAGAAGTCACGGCTGCACTCCAATCGACGCTTGCACAGGTCCGCGAAGTCTGTGACGTCGACGCTGATAAAGAACCGTCTCTCCTCACGACGATCGTCACGGACGGCACGACGATGGTGGCTGCCGAGGGCGGCAAAGAGCTCTTCTGGTCGACATACAAGACTCGGTGCGGCGACCGAGACAGTTGTCCGAGTCTCTCCCCCGAGTGCGAGGCCCCATCGGAGAGCGGCTACGTCAACCACCTAATCTTCTCGAGCGAGGTGATTCTCGGAGAGAACATCTGGCTTCCTCTCGAGCCCGGCGAGCTCATCGGCGTCGACTGGCGCATGAAAGTGTTGCGGAGCTCGGGGCACCGGCACCTTTCCGTGGTCAACTGAGTCCTCCGATGGACCCGGTGTACAAGGGCGAGCTCAATCGCGACGTCACGGTGGCACAGCCCGGCGAATTTGCACCGGTGACCATCGGGCCGCTGTCCGTTTGGCCGCCGGTGGTGCTCGCACCCATGGCTGGTGTGACGAATTGGCCGTTTCGCGCTCTGTGTCGCCGGTTCGGCGCGGGTCTCTACGTGAGCGAGATGGTCACCGCCCGCCCGTTGGTCGAGGGCCGCGCGAAGACCCTGATGCTCGCCGAGTTCGGACGAGAAGAGACGCCGCGGAGCCTACAGCTCTACGGAGTCGATCCGTACTACGTCGGCGAAGCCGTGAAGTGGCTCGTCGATGAGGGACA
>Ga0209536_100011096_pt1 | contig 13227 bp, 8 predicted proteins | sample DeeMarSeWOR28_12_FD_187461 | JGI IMG/M metagenome (GOLD analysis project Ga0209536, IMG submission 187461) | Marine sediment microbial communities from White Oak River estuary, North Carolina - WOR-2-8_12 (SPAdes) (version 2) | ecosystem: Environmental > Aquatic > Marine > Intertidal zone >...
CAAAACGCCTCCTGGTGCCCAACCCCCTAAAAATGTCTCGAAAATAGGAAACGATTCTCCGGGCCAGGCCAATTGCATTCTGAATAAAAGAGACATAGCAATGCCAATAATACCCATAATCAAACCAGTAATAAGATACTGTTTTGAAATCATCTTATGATCCTGACTAAATATATACTTTGTTACAAATGTCTCTTTATGATGATGTACATGATCATCTGCGTGATCATCAACGTGGGCATGTGCAGTAACAGACATAATTAAATTTTTTTATATTAATCTTCTTTTTATATAGCCTTATTTATTGTATCGATGCCATGGTCTGACTAAAAGTCTGCTGACTTTCAATCCATGCATTATACTCTTCTTCACTTTCTACAATGATCTTCATCTGCATATTATAGTGCGATTTACCACAAATTTTATTACACAACAAGACATAATCAAATTCCCAGGGATCGGAGTTATCCTCGCCATTTGCTGCGCGTTCTGCTCTAATTGTATTTGTCCTCTTTACCTTGTCTACTACATCAGGATTCATTCTCATCTCAGCTGTAGTTATAGTAGGTGTAAAAGAGAACTCCGTGGTCATTCCGGGCACGCAATTCATCTGGGCTCTAAAATGAGGCATATAAGCCGAATGCAATACATCCTGCGAACGCATTTTAAAGTTTACTTTTCTTCCAACCGGCAGATGTAATTCCTTTACAATAATATCATCAGAAGCATTGGGGTCAGATTCATCCAATCCCAAAATATTTGCCTTATCAATATCTATCATTCTAACATTGGAGGTTCCCAGTACATTGTCTGCACCACCATATCTGGCAGTCCAGTTAAATTGTTGTGCATAAAGTTCTACAATCAGAGGATCATCTTCATCATTGATATCCATTATGTTGGTCCAGGTGTATAAACCCCATAAGATTAATCCGGCTAAAACAATCACCGGAATTATCGTCCATATAAATTCCAGCCTGTCATTATCTGCAAAGAACAAAGCCTTTTTACCCTTTTCACCGCGATATTTATACCCGAAATAATGCAATAAAGCCTGGGTAAGGGTTTGAACAAAAAAGATGATTATGAACGAAACTAGCATTAAGTAATCATAATCACCTCCATGAGCCGAAGCAGCTTCAGGCAATAACACTTTAGTGTATTTATAAAAACTAAATATGGTTATCCCATAAATAAATATCAAAAAAGCAAACAACAAGTAACCATTATACTTGTTATCCTTATCCGTCGCCACTTGTGAATCTATTGTCTTTAGCTTGGACAATTCGAAGATTTTGGTCATTTGCCAAATTGCAATTGCCACGAGTACTAAAACAATTAAGATCAATAATGTAGTCATTGTATGTATTGAAATTATACTTTAAAATTACTAATAATGAAAATGCCTGCTTTCTTCTATAAAAGGATTACGACTCGGCTGCAAGGGAGCATGGGTTAATGCCCGGAAAACCCAGAAAATAAAAGCTCCTGAGAAAAAGAGAATTGCACCTATTTCCGGAACCCCAATATACCATTGGTCTCCAACCGTTGCCGGCATTATCATATTAAATATATCTAAATAATGTCCTGCAAGTAAAACGATGCCGGTCATAATTACAAACCAATTCACCCTTTTATAATCGCTGTTCATGAGCAACAATAAGGGAAATACAAAATTCATTGCTACCATTCCAAAAAATGGCAGGTTATAATCTTCAATCCTCGTAACGAAATACGTAACTTCTTCTGGAATATTAGCATACCATATTAACATAAACTGACCAAACCAAAGATAAGTCCAGAAGATACTAAAGCCAAACATAAATTTTGCAAGGTCATGGATATGGCTGTCATTAACATCCGGCAAATATCCTTTTGATTTAAGGTAAATAGTAACCATGGCGATAACTGTTATGCCCGAAACGATCATACTTGCAAAAACATACCATCCAAAAAGTGTACTGAACCAATGCGGATCAACACTCATAATCCAATCCCAAGACATTATGGATTCCGAAATAAGATAAAATACAAGGAAAGCTGCTGAAAATCTGAAGTTCTTTTTGAAATTGGAATTATCATCAGCATTATCCTGAGCAATAGAAAGTCTTCGTGATATTTCACGGTAACCAATCCATCCTCCAAGGAAGATGGCAGCACGTATCAGAAAGAAAGTAGGATTGAGATATCCGGCTTTATTCTGAAGCAATTTGTCATGAGCCACAACATCGGCATCCATCCATGTAAACATATGATTGAAATGCAATACTGAAAGTACCAATATTACAAATACAATTATTCCACCAGGAACCAGGTATGCTGTAATTCCTTCCATTACCCTGAACAACAAAGGTGACCATCCGGCTTGTGAAGCCCTTTGAATACCATAGAATGCAAGGACACCTAAAGCAATCATAAAGAAAAAGAAAGCAGCCACATATAAAGCAGACCAAGGTCTGTTTTGCAGTTGGTGTAACAAGTGCTCATCATGATCGCTATTGTGATCAGAGGCCCCACCATGGTCAGAAGCTATAGCATGAGATGCTTCCTCTCCATGAGAATCTCCATGACCGTCATCATGCGCGGCCACCATGGCTTTGGCTTCCTCTACCGTAGCTGGTGCAGACACAAAGCCAATACCAATTCCCAATACCCCAACAGCCATGAGAATAAAGGAAGCTATTTTTAATCTGTTTGAAAACGTGTACATATTAAAGGTCTATGTATTATTTTGTTAAGTCTTGTTTCAATTGCATTACGTATTCTGACACTTGCCAACGCTCTTCATAATCAAGCTGTCCTGCATAGGAACCCATGGAATTCAGCCCGTAATAAATAGTATGATAGGTGCTTCCAACGGTAATATTCCTTGCTGCATCAGCATAACTGGGTACCCCCAATATTTTTTCTCTTTTCACAAGCGTGCCCTGGCCTTTTCCAAGGTTGCCATGGCATATACCACAATATATGGTATAGAGTTCTTTGCCTTTGGCAAGATTTTCTTCCATCTGCAAAGTATCCAATGGACTTGGTTGCATTCTCGCCATTTCCTTGCCCTCAAGATCATTTGCAAATTCATAAGGCAACCACCCTCTGTGAATTGTATTTTCCGGAGGAGTCATCGCTTCAGTTCCGCCTGGAAGAAAATCTACTTGCTGATAGGTTTCATAACCAACCGGCTCATACATATTCGGCATATATTGATAATTCGGACTATTGCTATCTGCACATGCAGAAACCAATCCAATTATTGCCAGAATCATTACTATTTTTATAAAACCCTTCATTTTCTAATGACTGTTTTTAATAATGTTCAACTCTACTGCCCCTGTATCCAACAACAAGTCCTTCAATTCAGACTCATTATTATGCACTTCAATCTCCATAATAAAATGAGCGTCTGTTGTTCTAACATCAGGGTTCTCAGCTTTTTTAAATGGCCATAACCTACTGCGCAAATAAAATGTAATCACCATTAAGTGTGCAGCAAAGAAAACCGTTAATTCAAACATAATTGGCACAAAAGCAGGCATATTTTCGATATAGCTAAAGCTGGGTTTTCCACCAATATCCATTGGCCAGTCATCGATCATTATGTATTTCATCATAACAATAGATACAATTAACCCCAAACATCCATACATAAAGGATGTAATTGCAATTCTGGTCGGAGCTAAGCCCATTGCCTTGTCCAAACCATGCACCGGGAAAGGGCAATATACCTCCTCGATGTGATGCTTTTCAGCTTTTACCTTTTTAACGGCGTGCATCAGTACATCATCATCATCATAATATGCGTGTATAACAGTAGCTGCCATAATTATTTATCGTTGTTTAAAAACATTTTTGCTTGTCCCGCCCAATCATCTCTCTGAGCTCTTCCGGGAAAAGCACCAGTAAGAGCGTCTAGCATATCATATTCTTTCTGTGTCATTTTGCTCACCTGTAAAAAGCTGAAAATACCCAATTTATTCAGGGTTTTTTCCATTAAAGGACCAATCCCTTTTACCTTTTTAAGATCGTCCGGCTCCTGAGTTCCCGAATCAAAACTACCAAGTGCACTAAGCAAACTTTCTTTATCCGGTTCTGCAGAAACAGTAGCCTCCTCATCATTACCAATAATTGTTTCCCTTACAATTCCATTTTTACTTATAGTATATAATGGTTTCCCTTCATCTCTAAGTGCTTTAAAACGAGAGCCTGATGATTTTAAAATAGATTTTACCTCAGCCTGAGCAATTACCGGGAAGGTCCTTGAATACAATAGAAATAACACAAAGAAGAAGCCAATAGTACCTATGAAAATTCCAATGTCCACAAAAGTTGGTGAGAACATAGTCCATGAGGAAGGTAAATAATCGCGGTGCAATGATGTAACAATAATCACGAATCTTTCAAACCACATACCTACATTTACTACGATAGATATAATAAATGAAATTACTATACTGGTTCTGATTTTCTTGAACCACATGATCTGTGGTGAAACAACATTACAACTCATCATTAAAAGATATGCCCACCAATATGGTCCTGTTGCCCTGTTTAAGAAAGCATACTGTTCGTATTCAACACCTGAATACCAGGCAATAAAAAGCTCAGTGATATATGCACAACCGACGATTGAACCCGTAATCATAATTACTATATTCATCAGTTCAATATGCTGAACGGTAATGTAATCTTCAAGATGACTTACCTTTCTCATAATTATCAAGAGTGTTTGCACCATCGCAAATCCTGAGAAAATTGCTCCCGCAACAAAGTAAGGAGGGAAAATAGTGGTATGCCAGCCCGGAATAACAGAAGTGGCAAAGTCAAAAGATACAATAGTATGTACGGAAAGTACAAGTGGTGTTGCCAGTCCTGCAAGAACAAGTGAAACCTCTTCAAAGCGCTGCCAGTCCTTTGCGCGACCTGTCCAGCCAAAACTAACCAAACCGTAAATTTTCTTTTGGAAAGGTTTAACAGCCCTGTCGCGAATCATACCAAAATCCGGCAGTAAACCTGTCCACCAGAACACCAATGAAACAGACAGGTAAGTTGATATGGCAAAAACATCCCATAACAAGGGTGAATTAAAATTAACCCATAAGGAACCAAACTGGTTAGGTATCGGGACAACCCAATAAGCCAGCCATGGTCTACCCATATGTATTATCGGAAATAAGCCTGCCTGAATTACTGAAAATATCGTCATGGCTTCCGCAGATCGGTTAATTGCCATTCTCCATTTTTGCCTAAATAATAAAAGTACTGCAGAAATTAAGGTTCCGGCGTGTCCAATACCTACCCACCAAACGAAGTTTGTAATATCCCAGGCCCAGTTAACTGTTTTGTTAAGTCCCCAGGTTCCGATACCCGTCGATATTGTGTAAATTATGGCACCTACCCCCCAAAGGAGTGCTGCCAATGCAATGGAAAAAACAATCCACCATTGTTTATTAGCCCGTCCTTCAACCGGAGCTGCAATATCTACCGATACATCATGGTAGCCTTTGTCCCCAAGAACTAAGGGTTTACGTATTGGTGCTTCGTAATGCGACGCCATATAGTTTTATTATAGTTGTATTCTTCCTTAATTGATTATGCTTCATTTGTGTTTCTCACTTTTACCTGATAAAACACATTTGGTTTTGTTCCAACACTCTCCAGTAAATGATACATCCTGTCATTTTTCTTTAATTCCGTAACCTGACTCTTTTCGTCATTTGAATCGCCAAATACTATAGCTCCGTTGCTACATGCATTGGAACAGGCCGTTTGAAACTCGCCATCTACTATTTCCCTACCCTCGCGTTTAGCATCAAGAATTGTTTTTTGAGTCATCTGGATACAGAGAGAACATTTCTCAATGACTCCTCTGGACCTTACGGTAACATCAGGATTAATGACCATTTTTCCCAGATCATTATTGAAATGATAATCAAACTCATCATTATTATTGGTCAGGAACCAGTTAAACCTTCTTACTTTATAAGGACAGTTATTGGCACAATATCTTGTTCCAACACATCTGTTATATGCCATATGGTTCTGGCCCTGACGACTATGTGAAGTTGCTGCCACCGGACATACGGTTTCACAAGGTGCATGGTTACAATGCTGACACATTACAGGTTGAAAAGCAACCTGAGGATTTACTGCAGCCTGTTCCATTTCTTCGAAGCCCGACTTGGTCTGCGAAGCACCTGAAAATTCATCTTTTTTAGTATTGTCCTGGTCAAAAGTATCTTCAGAAGAATAATATCTGTCTATTCGCAACCAGTGCATGTCTCTGGATTTCCGAACCTCTTCTTTACCAACTACCGGTACATTATTCTCCGCATGGCAGGCTATTACACAGGCGCCGCAACCGGTACATGCATTAAGATCTATAGACATATTAAAGTGATGTCCGATAGACCTGTCAAAACTATCCCAAAGATCAACCGTTGTAGCCGGAACTTCCTGATGGTTCAATGATACCTGAGGTACATGATTCCATTCTGAATGATCTTTTGTGTTAAATATCTCTAAAGTGGTTTCCTTTATGATATCACCTCTGCCCATGAGGGTGTTATGAAGCTGGATACAAGCAAATTCATGCATTCCTGTCGCTTTTTCCAGAGTTACATTTTGCACACTATTGAATCCCTGGTAAAGGGTATAGGCGTTAACACCGGTCTGCATTTCAGTTTTCATACCTACCTTACGGCCATATCCGAACGAAAGTCCTACAGTTCCTGCAGCCTGTCCCGGCTGAATCATTACAGGTACGTTTTCCAGGGCAACCCCGTTTACCGTAAGTTTTGCATAGCTTCCGTTAAGACCACCATTAGCCACATTTTCATTTATCAGTCCCAGTGCAGAGGCATCCGCTCTGGACACAGTAACATAATTATCCCAGGTTACTCTTGTAATGGGATCAGGAAATTCCTGCAACCAGGGGTTATTTGCCTGCTGGCCATCACCCATACCAATTTTTGGATAGAGAACGAGTTCCATTCCCTCGGTTGATGAATTTGCCAGTGAACTAACCGCTGTAGAAATTGGTGATACAGTTGTATTAGTTTCTGCCTGTTGGTTCCTTGCCTGAACATCGGCAGCAGTTTCTCCTTCTTCATTTGCTTCCAGCACAAAAACACCATCATGCAGTGCCTTGTTCCAGGATGCTTCATTCTCTAAACTCCACGATTGCTTAATGTAATTGTAATAACTTATATCACTTCCCATCCAGATCAGAAGCGACTGTTGAAATTGCCTGGTATCAAAAAGTTCCTTTATAGCGGGCTGCATAAGGCTGTAGTGTCCTTTTACGAATTCAGCATCGCCCCAGGATTCTAAGAAATGGTTAGAAGCAGCAGTAAATTCTGTAATTTCTGTTGTTTCATTCCAATTCGTAGCAAAAGTGACCGTTAAATCTACCTTTGAAACACCTTCAGCAAAATCAGAAGCGTTAGGGAGGGTATACATAGGATTCACACCGTCCATAATCAAAACTCCGACCTTACCGGAATTCATATCCTGAATAAGACCATTAACCGCCTGGGTATTTCCTTGTCTGATATATCTTTGTTTGCCCGGGTGAAACGCCTCACTGGCCAGCATCTCATTTATAGACAAAGTGACAGCCTGGGCATTTACATCGTCCAGTCCTGTTACAACAACTGCCTTATTTCCCGCTTTCTTAATTTCGGCGGCAACATCGTCTACAGCTTTGCTGATAGCATCACTGAGATCAACGCTAACAGCGCTGTTGTTTAGTTTACCAAATAAACTTGCCAGTGCCTTTTTCTGTTCTGATGGCTTTAGGGCAATACGCTTATCTGCATTTGCTCCGGTAAGTGACATATTGGATTCAAACTGAATATGTCTGGACATTTTGCCTTCTCTCGGAATTCGCCCTTTGGAATAACCACTGTCATATCCGCCACCTTGCCAATCAGCCAGGAAGTCTGCACCAAAAGAAACAATGATTTCAGCTTTTTCAAAATCATATGAAGGCAGCGCTCGTTCTCCAAATTTAGCTTCATATGCAGCTAGAGCAGCATCTTCACTTACGGCGTCATAGGTAATGTGATTAACATTAGTATAAACCTCTTTAAACTCACTAATCAACTTTGAAGTAGATGGGCTGGCGTAGGTTTGAGTAAGCAATACTATTTGCTTCCCCGAATCCTTCATTCCTTCTAAGCTGTTTTTTACTGAGGCATCCAGTGCACTCCAATCAACAGCTTCCCCATTTGCCAATGGGCCTTGTAATCTGGTGCTGTCATATAGTGAAAGAACAGATGCCTGAATCCTGGCATTGCCATTGCCATTTGATTTAGCTTCCTTGTTGTTTTCAATTTTAATGGGTCTGCCTTCCCTTGTTTTTACCAAAATACTAGCAAAATCATACCCATCGGCTATAGTAGTTGCATAATAATTTGCGACACCCGGGATTATTTGTTCAGGCTTTACAACATAAGGTATAGACTTTCTAACAGGGCCTTCACAGGCGGCTATGGACGCCGCAGCAGTACTGAACCCTACATATTTAAGAAAATCTCGCCTATTGGTTGTACTGGCAGACAAATTTTTCTTATCCCCTAAAAAATCATCAACTGGTATTTCTTCCGGAAATTCGTTTTGTCTTAGCGTCTCAACAATGGAATCGTTGGGATTTAACTCCGCTTCGCTTTTCCAATACTTTTTTGATGCCATACTATATATCTGTAATTAGATGCTTGTTTTTTTCTTAATAATGACACTTGCCACATTCCAAACCGCCCATTTGTGCTGCAGTAAGACTTTCAACGCCATATTTTTTTGACAATTCTTCATGTATTTTGGCATAGTAAGCGTTATCCTCTACCTTAACATTTGTCTCTCTATGGCAATTAATACACCATCCCATAGTAAGTGACGAAAATTGATACATAATCTCCATTTCCTCAACCGGGCCATGGCAGGTTTGACATTCAATACCAGCAACAGAAACATGTTGAGAGTGATTAAAATAAGCCAAATCCGGAAGGTTATGAATCCTTACCCATTCAACGGGCTTGCTCTCTCCTGTATATTTTTGATTCTCCTCGTCCCAGCCTACTGCCTCATATAGCTTCTTAATTTCCCCGGTGTAGAAATCATTAGTATACCCATTGGCCAAATCTTCCGGACTTGGACCTTCAGGATTTCCTTTGTATTCATAAATGGATTTATGACAATTCATACAAACATTTAAAGAGGGGATCCCTGAATGTTTTGACACCCTTGCTGAAGAATGGCAATATTTACATTCAATTTTATTATCTCCGGCATGTATTTTATGAGAATAATGGATAGGTTGAATTGGAGCATATCCCTGATCTACACCCACTTGCATCATCCATCCATAAGCAAAATAAGCACTTGCCAATAACAGGAAGATAGAAGAAACCAGAACCAGGAACTGATTTTGAGCAAAAGCTTTCCACAATGGCGTTCTCTTAACGGCTTTATCCTTTTCAAGCACAACGCCATTAGCTTCGGCTATGCGCTGTAATGTATTGTTCACTAAAAACAACATCATCACCAGCAAGGCAAAAACCAATACTAGTGCCCCTAAAATAATTTCATTGGTAATCCCGGAAGAGTCACCACCTCCATCACTTGCTGCAGTTGCAGTAGTTGCAGCCACAGGCGCCGGTGCAGGAGCAGCTGTATATGCCAAAATATCATCAATATCCGCATTGGAAAGCGTAGGAAAGGCAGTCATTGCTGCCTGATTGTACTCCTCGTATATTTTATTTGCATAGGAGTCACCGGAGCTAATCATTCCGGCACTATTTTTTATCCATGCATATAGCCATTCTTTATCTAACCCTTCCTCTTCAGCCAGTCGACTCTCAACATTAGCCAAAGCCGGCCCCGTCATTTTTCTGTTTAACGCATGACAGGCGGCACAGTTCTGATTAAATAGCTGTTTTCCGTTTGCAGCATCTCCGGAGACCGCATCAGCTGTTTCAGTGGCGGCTTCAGTATCACCCGTAACACTGAGTTCAGAGTTTTCTTCCTGAGCTAATAGAGGAATTGAAAAGAGTAGATAAGCTACTAGTGTAAAAGCTAAAAGTTTCGAAATCTGATGGCGGTACAAAACCTTTTTCATATTTAAAATATTTCTATCTTAATTCTGGCACGATAATTACTGGTATAATAAGAAAAAAAGGTAATTTATCGCCGCTCAAATTGACGACAAAAATAAGACTTTGACTTTATTTGAGAAATGTTAAGGGTTTTATAATTTATAATTTATATTAATTCTAAATAAGCGTTTAAGCTTTTGTTTAACCTTCAATAAATTACTTTTGTATTATATGTTTAAACTCAATAAAGTCAACACCATGAAGACGGCAATACTATCAGTAATACTTCTTGGATTCATCACTTGCGGTATGGGGCAGAGCGGGGAAATCAGCATTAAACAAGATGCAAATATTACCCGCCTTCTGGACGTATATAAAATAAGCAATTCCGAATCCGGTTTCTATACAATTCAGGTTGGATTTGGCTCTTATGCCAAGGCAGAAGAACTTAAACAACAAGTTGATATTGATTTTCCTGACCTAAAAGCGAAAATTATTTTTGATTCCCCGACTTACCGGGTTCAGATTGGTCAGTTTAAATCGAAGCTGGAAGGGGAACGTAAATTCAGAGAGGTTCGAATAAAATATCCTGAATCACTTTTATTAAAACCAGAAAAAGCAAAAACGACCAAATAGGTCGTTTTTTTTCATTCGTTAATCTATCCCGGGAAAAAGAAATTTCTTTAGCCTAAATTACCAAAGTATTCATGGTTCGGTTTAAAGCTTTTTCTTTACCGCCACTTCCTGGAAGGCTTCTACAATATCGCCTTCCTTTATATCATTATAGTTCTTTATCTGCAGTCCGCAATCATAGCCTTTGGCAACCTCTTTTACGTCATCCTTAAACCTTTTCAAAGAAGACAGTTCTCCTGTAAATATCACAACACCATCTCTTATAAGACGTATGCTGGAGTTTCTAAATATTTTGCCTGTGGTTACCATACAACCCGCAATGGTACCTACCTTAGATATTTTGAAGGTTTCCCTGATTTCGGCTGTACCCGTTATTTCCTCTTTCATCTCCGGTGACAACATCCCCTCCATCGCATCCTTGAGATCATTGATAGCGTCATAAATAATTGAATACATCCTTATATCAATCTCTTCTTTGTCTGCAATATCCCTTGCATTGCCCATTGGCCTTACATTAAATCCAATTACAATGGCATCAGAAGCTGAAGCCAATAACACATCAGATTCAGTTATTGCCCCTACTCCTTTATGAATAATATTGACTTGTATTTCATCTGTGGACAACTTCTGGAAGGAATCCGTTAATGCCTCCACAGATCCATCAACATCTCCTTTTAGAATAATATTCAACTCTTTAAATTCACCCAAAGCAATACGCCTGCCAATTTCATCAAGGGTAATATGCCTTTGCGTTCTTACTGACTGTTCCCGCTGAAGCTGACTCCTCTTGGAAGCAATTTGTTTGGCTTCTTTTTCATCTTCAAACACATTGAATTTATCCCCGGCCTGTGGTGCCCCGTCCAATCCCAAAATTGAAATTGGTGTAGAAGGACCGGCTTTTTTTACCGACTTGCCGCGTTCATCCTGCATTGCCTTAATCTTGCCGCTGCAAGTGCCCGCCAAAACGTAATCTCCTATTTCCAAAGTACCGGTCTGCACCAAAATAGTAGAAACATATCCTCTTCCTTTATCCAGAAATGCTTCAACTACGGTACCGGAAGCTAACTTATCCGGATTAGCTTTTAATTCTAAAAGTTCTGCCTCCAAAAGAACTTTTTCCAAAAGATCTTTTACACCTTCACCTGTTTTTGCTGATATATCATGAGATTGAATTTTGCCGCCCCAATCCTCTACAAGTAAATTCATGGCCGCCAAACCTTCTTTAATCTTTTCAGGATTTGCTGTAGGCCTGTCTATTTTATTAATCGCAAAAACTATTGGAACACCTGCCGCCTGAGCATGACTTATAGCCTCTTTGGTCTGAGGCATAATATCATCATCGGCAGCAACAACAATTATGGCAATATCTGTAACCTGTGCTCCCCGTGCCCGCATCGCAGTAAATGCTTCGTGGCCCGGCGTATCCAAAAAGGTAATTTTCTGCCCTCCTGACAATGCAACACTATAGGCACCTATGTGTTGCGTTATACCTCCACTTTCGCCGGCAATTACATTTTCCTCCCGGATGTAATCCAATAATGATGTTTTACCGTGATCGACATGACCCATAACCGTAACGATGGGTGCTCTGGGTTTTAAATCTTCCGGTGCATCTACTTCTTCTTCAATAGATTCTTCAAGATCTGCTGTAATAAACTCAACTTCATAACCAAATTCTTCAGCCACAATCGAAAGTGTTTCAGCATCCAGTCTTTGGTTCATTGTAACCATGATCCCCAGAGACATACAGGCAGAAATTATTTCAGTAGAAGAAATATCCATCATGGTAGCAACTTCTCCAACGGTTACAAACTCCGTAACCTTAAGTATTTTACTTTCCAGCTCCTGTTGTTCCAGATCTTTTTCAGTCTGTTGTCTGTGTTGGTCTCTTTTATCCCTTCTATATTTTGCCCCTTTTCCTTTTTTGGATTTGCCCTGAAGTTTTTCCAGGGTCTCACGCACCTGTTTTTGAACTTCTTCTTCCGTTGGCTCTAACTTTGGTGTTGATACGAAACGCTGTCCTTTTCTTGCCGTAGTTTTACTTCTGCCACTGCCAGGCGAACCATTACTAATAATCCGCTTTCTTCTTTTGCGCTTTTCGGCTTCGGCAGATTCTTTAGCAGTTTCCTTCTTTTTTTTGGGTTTATCAAACTTGGAGAGATCAATTTTATCTCCCATTATTTTTGGTCCGGATAGTTTTTTATACTGTGTAGTGATAGAGTCTACCTCAGCCGGCTTTTCTGCCTCCGGCACTTTTACATCCCCCTTTATTTCCTCCGCAACCTCTTCCGGCTTAATTTCTTCAGCAACGTCTTTGGCTATAGATTCTTCCTTTACTTCGCTAATTACCTCTTCCTTTGGGACGGGTTTCTCTTCAACTTTCTTAGGTTCTGGTTTCGCCTTTTTATCGGCTTCGAGATCAATTTTACCAACTTTTTTTGGTCCTGACAGTTCAACCCTGGCTTTCACTACCTCCCTTGAGGCAGCTCTTTTTTCTCTTTGCAGT
>Ga0209536_100011100_pt1 | contig 13223 bp, 4 predicted proteins | sample DeeMarSeWOR28_12_FD_187461 | JGI IMG/M metagenome (GOLD analysis project Ga0209536, IMG submission 187461) | Marine sediment microbial communities from White Oak River estuary, North Carolina - WOR-2-8_12 (SPAdes) (version 2) | ecosystem: Environmental > Aquatic > Marine > Intertidal zone >...
CTGATCAGCAGACTGCCCGGCCCGAAGACAACACAGGCGGTGATCAGAGCCGGACCGATTGAACGCCACCATGAGGGGCGCGGCGGGAGACTGCGAACTTCAGATGACTCCGACATAAAAAACCTCTATGCAAAATGCATTCACAGCCGACAGGTTCAGCCCATCTCTGCTGCGACCAGACGGTTTATACCAAATGCGTGAATTGATTGCCAGCTTTTGGCAGTGGAGGACACGATTTTTGTGCATAATGGGTCGGCCGAGGTTATCGGCCCGGAGTGGGGGCGGCTGCTCGCCAATTCTCGGGGTCATTGCCCGAATGATGCGGGTCAGCCGAAATTCTCTGCAGGACGTCACCGGTGCCGTCGGCTTTCTTGGGCCATGGCGGGACATCGGCGTAAATCACTTCGTCCACGATCACCCAGGCAACCGGGTCATCGGGGTTATCCGGAGGTTGCGGTCTTTCCAGAGCAAGCCGCTCGCCGTTATTGGAAAGATTACCCGACCAGGGGCCGACAATGTCGGCGCCGCCAATTAACGGAGCGACGCTGTATCCCGCAAGGAAGGCATCCAGCCGAGCGGCGTCCGCAACCGGATCAAAGCCAACCACGATCAACCTGCTGCCGGCGCCAATTGAGGTATTTTCAGGGAATGTGTAATCTACGCCGCCGTCAAGACGCCAGGGGCCTTCGGAATTCTGCAGGTAAATGCGGTCGGCCGTGGGGTTGTACAACTCGACATATTCATCATTGGAATCTTTTGCCGGATGATACATAAGCTCATCAATCACTATCTTCGCATTAGGAACTATATTGGGCAATCCACGGGACGGCGCCGTTTTGAACCAGTACTGGCCGCCGTCGGGGTAACGGCCTAGGCTCGAACTCTCTGGCTGGCCCTTGAACCTTATGCAATCGACTATGCGGTCCTCAGACGTGCCGGGCAGATAAGAGAGAATAACCTCTTCGCCCGCCTTGTTGAGGCCAAAGCCGCTGCCGGTGGGTCTGTGAAAGTCCGTGATCTCGTCGAAACTGACGTAAGAGTAGCCGGCGATCTCGATCTCGGGGATGGCCCATTTCGTCAGGTCGTTGACGTCATCGCTCAGATACCAGTTGCGCAGATTGACACTCTCTGATGTCACGTTGTAGAGTTCAATCCAGTCGTTGGATCCGGCGTCCGGGTTTTGTGGATCAGGGTAATCGGTATGCGCCATGACCTCGTTGATGACAAGCGTCCTTACAGGCTCGGGGTCATCGGTGCCGGGCGAGCCGCCCAGGTAAGTGCTCGCGCGCCAGTTGCCGCCGTAGTCGAGCGAGCCTTCTGTCTGACCTCGCACGGCAGAAGCCAGGGGTACCAGCGAATGGCCCGCCCCATCGGCGCCCAGCGGCCAGCCGCGGCTATCTGCGTACGTGAATTCCGCAATGGTTCCGTTCCAGAAATCCCACAGCTCTACGCGTTCACCGTTGTTTGAGAGTTTGCCAGTATACTCGCCCGCAATCGGCCCCGACAAAGCTGGCCCGCAACGAGACCTGAACGCAGTCTCATTCTTGACGACGAGGGCAAAATCTCCGGCATCGAGGCTCTCGATCCTGCTGCCGGCAAAGTCAAACGTGATGCTGTTGACAAAGGACACATACGTCAAATCGAGGGTTTCATCTCCGGTGTTCTTCAGCTCTATGAACTCGAATTCATCGTTGTTCTCGAAAGGAGCAACTGGTTGGTCGCCCGGGTTGTACATCAGTTCGGTGACGCGCAGGTTGTCGAGGATGCCGGCGGCGATTGGCTCGCCGGCCACAAACTGAACCGGTTCGGACCAGTGGCTCCATCGGTGCGTATCATCTTTCATCCGGCACCGCACGCGATAGGTGCTTCCGGCCCTGACCTTGCTGGCCGGTATCTGCACGACTGTGTTGGAAGGATCTTTAATCTCGGCACTTTCCCAGACGGCATCAATCTCGTATTTGGCCGGCCTTCTGCTGTAGTTGGGCACCGAAACAGGGGATTGGCCCGGTCCGGCCACCTCGGCGATGCGCCATTTTATAGCACCGAAGGCTCTGCTGCCCCTAGGGTCGTCAAATGGACTTGTCTGGAATGTCAGTGCATTGACGGGGTAGTCGGGCGGACACGTTGCCGTCACCACAGGCGTGTATGGGATGGCCAGGTCACTGGAAATGGAGTTCATATGGCTGCCGCGCTCGATGACGAAATCTCTCATGACCTGGACCATTCCGCGAAAGTCCCTTTGATAGCCGCGGTCGACTGCCTCCTGATAGAAGCGGCCCTGGCCGGCCTTCAGGGATGCCTGACGGTCAAGATATCGGGGATAGGCGCCGCTGCCCATCACCCAATGGTAGTCCCACATGGCCCGGTCTGCGTCTACTATGGAAAGTCCGCCGCCAGGATCGTCTATGAAGGCGGCAAACTCGTCGATGAGCTGGTTCACCTGTTCGGGGTTGAACAGAAGGTCGCAGATTTCGCGCACGCGATTTCTTGCCGCGGTATTCAATGCGCTGTGGCCCAGTACGTTGCCGTTTTCTGTGAACGGATCCTCCATGTGAGAGGGTCGATAGTAGCAGGTCCAGGTCAGATCGACGTCCCAAGGCAACTGCCACCAGAGACTGTTGGTTCCGTATTCGTTGGCGGTCAACTCCGGATTGAGATAGAAGAAGTGGTTCTTGCTGGTTATGTCGCCGTGGTGGACTGCGTGATAGATGGCTCGCAGGCTGCAGAATGCTTCGAGGTTGACATTCGAACCCCACCAGCTCTCCGGCGGACGCGAACTATAGGCGCTGCGAAAGGCCAGGACGTCAGATTTGTCCATCACGCCGGTAGGTCCCAGGTTATTGAGCTTGCATCCGTCCGGATAGGCCTGATCCATCTTGTAGAGGTTACCGTCTGGCAGGCCGTGCTCATCCAGAAAGCGGCCGTCCATCTGTTCGATGGTCATGTAGAGTCCCCAGAAGTCACCGTCGTACTGAGTTCCACTGTGGGTGAGCGGCGGATGGGCCGCGTTTCGAGTCCCGTCTTCATAAGGCTCGTCTATGATTCTAAATTGCAGCCAATTCGTATTCGATGCCGGAACGCCGGCCATGTTAAAAAGCTCGTTGGACAGTGCCTCGAACATTCCGTGTTCGCCTCGCTGGCCGAAGCTGCCCTGTTGGATACACGCCGAGAAGTTCAGCTTGTCCCACTTGGTCTCGTATTTCTTGCCGTAGTTGTCGCGGGCCTGGAAGCGATGTCCCCGGTTGAAGTTGAACTTCCACATGTTCTTTCCCATGGCGTAGCGCCAGACGCCGCCGCGGGCACGGTACCGGATGTGGTCGTAGACCTCTCCATCGTAGGCCAGCGTACCGTACCACTTATAGTCGCTGCCGGCGTAGTGTTCAAACCAGGTGGCAGTCTCGACATCTGATTTCTTGCTGAGCAGATGATAGACCGGCAGGCTTGCCATCACGTCCGTGCCGTACTCGACCACAGGCGTGGAGCCCGGCCGGTCGGCGCCGCGCCAGGCGGGCACCCCGTTATAGACGAAATATGCGAAGTTTGGCTGTGGATCGTCCCCGTACGGTACTAGAAGGCTGAGCTGGCTGTTGTCAGTGACCACAATGCGGTAGCGCACCAACCGGCGATGTTTCTGCAGAAAACCAGGCAACTGTACCGTGTAAATGTCGTCACTGGCCTCTTCATCGGCGCCGAGTCCGTTGTCATGCATTGCAACGGCGGTCCAGTTCAGCCGGTACTGCCAGTCTTCGAGGTTAGTGTAGCTGCCGGGCTCGACGAGCTGATATTCTAAGGTGACAGCGGCTACGCCGTCTGAGTCGGTTACCTTGGCAGTGACAGTCACTGCCTCGTCCGAGGCGGGCTGTTTCGGGAGATGTTTCACCTGACGAATGTGGGGCGGTGTGTTGTCGAGATATGCTTCGCCGTTGAATGCCGTCGGCGTGGGATATTCCGAACGCCAACTGCCCGCCAGATCGTTGTCGACAAACGGATTGACCAGTTGGATGGAGTGGCCTGTACCAGGCCGGTCCTGCGGAACCGCATCGCCTACGGTCGGCCAGGGGAATCCGAGCTGGTAGTCCACTTGGTCGATTTCTTCGTCGGTGGCGTTACAGAGCCGAATATTATCGCCGTCGTTGCCGAGTTTGCCCTCAAAGGGGCCGAAGACAAGGCTCAGAGGGACACCCGTCCTGCCCCCGCTCCACTTGGTGCCAATGAAGGCCGGGTTCTGGGCAACTATAATGTAGCTACCCACCGGCAGGGTCGAACCGGCAGGAAACTCGTAGGAAATCCCGCCCGTGAAATACCAGCCGCCCAACTCGACGTCCGTTGTTCCTGCGTTGTAAAGTTCTACAAACTCGACAAGTTCTGTCTTGATATCTGGATCGTAGTGAATCTCGTTGATTACAACGCCGTAACCGGCTTCGGCGCCGCTGCCCACAGAAGTCACTGCGGCAACCGCTGGTACCAGGTATGAGAGAAGATACCTCACAGAGATGAACACCCATCTATCTCCTTGTTCCAAAGAACAATCGCAAAGAACTCCATTATTATAACATCTCAGCGCCATTTAGACCAGCGAGTTCGGTGGCGACAATCCATAACTGCACGCCCGCTCACATGACTCATCTGCCGGGCGAGGCGGCCGAGGCGATCCAGTTGTCGGCGTCATTGCCGTAGTCGGTCAGGACTCTTCTCGTGAGCGACTTGCCGCCGCCGTCGGCCTCCGTGGGCCAGAGATCCACTAGTTCCGGAGTGTCTTCAGGATGCGAGCCGTCACTGTAGCTGATCCTGTCGATGCTGATGTACTGGCGCTGGCCTGAGGCATCAACGTCGCCGGGCATGCTCAACTGGAGTTTCTCACCTGCATTGCTCAGATTCCCATCGTAAGGTCCGACGATGTTCTCCACGGGCACGCTCGGATAGCGCCAGGAGAATGCCGCCGGGTTCTTGACGACCAACAGATATCCGCCTGCGGCTATGGTGACGGCTGCATCGGCAGAGAACGTAAACTCAATACCGTCGGTGAACTTCCAGGGTTCACCCCCGGCAAAGTCGTAAAGCGTCACCGCCTCTGCGCTGACGTTGTGAAGCTCTACATATTCGTACTGCTCGTTCGTATAGGAACCGCCGGAAGGCCACGCCGGATGGTACATGAGCTCGCTGATCACGATCGGGCCGACTTTAGGATATGCGTTGGCATAACCCGGCGTCGTGTGATCGGTCGCCACAAAGTTATAGTTGCCCGTGCCGGGCTTGTAGTAACGCCCGAGCGAGACGCCGGTTGCCGAGGCGCCGAAATCCTGTACGTCACGATAGCCTGTCAGAGTGCCGTCTTGTGCCGAGCTTAGATACAGGCGCTCGCCATTCTCGCTCAGGGCAAAAGGCTCATGCGAGCCGGGATTGTCCGGATTGCCGAAATGCAGGTCTTGATAGAGGACGAGGTATTCGCCGGAGCCGATTGTTGTTCCGTCGGCAATTTCGTACTTGAGAGGATTGTCTTTGCTGTCACTGAGAAACCAGCCACTGATGTCGATGGTTATTCCTGTGCGGTTATGCAGTTCGATCCAGTCCGAGGCCGCATCGTGCGAGTGTGCCAACAGTTCGTTGATGACTACGGCGCCCGGGTCGGGGATGATACCACTGTCGTCATGACCCGGCGAGCCGCCCCAATATACGCTGGCTCGCCATGAGTCTTTCTTGTCCCAACTGCTCGGTTCGGGATTTGTTGGATCTGTCACTGTCAGAGAGAAACCTTCTCCGTCGGCTATGGATCGCCAGCCGTCTTTGTAGCTGAAATCCAGAATCGTTCTGCCAATGGCATCTTCGAGCCTGATTGTCTCGCCCGCATTGTTCAGGCTGCCCGAGTACTGCCCGACTACATTCACGCTTGCGCCGTATCGGGCCACGAAAGCATCGTAGTCGCGGACGACTACGACATACTCGCCTGGCGCAAGCTCAATGCTCGGGAAGGTAAAATCGATCCCGTCTGTGAAGTTCACAAGATTCAGATTGACTGTCTCGGCTCCGACGTTCTTGAGTTCGATATACTCTTCGTTCTGCTCCTGGGGGTGGTACATAATCTCGGTGACGCGCAGGTTATCAGCTACGGGGCCGACTGCAAAAGTTGCTTCATTCAGCGCGCTCCAGGTGCTTCCATTCCTAACGCGCGATTTGACATTGGCGCTGCGGGTTAGTGCAACCGGGCCGGCGTATCGGATCGCATTAGGAGAAATTCCGCCGGCGGCGGAGCTGCCTTTTCTGGCGATTAGTTCTACAGAGATAAGAAAGTCGGAACTGGTCCTCGATGTGTTCAGTCCGTGAATTGCCAAGAGGTTATCACCCTGTTGCAGTTCACCGAGCCCAGCAGAGATATCCACGCTCTCAAATTGTACGGCCAGAGAGTCCGAGCGGCTGGAGCTGGCGCTGGAGTTCCAGCGCGGCGTGCCGCTGAAATTTCTTCGGGCTACTTCGACACCGTTAAGGTAAGCGACAAAGCCGTCATCGCATTTGGCTCTAATTGCCAGAGAATTGAAATCGCCTGGACTGTCTCGCAAGGTAAATGGGATGCGAACATAGCAACTGGGATTCTTGGCGTACATTTCTCCGGCGACGTCGAAACTGATTAGGCCCTCGTAGCCCGAGCTTCTTTCGTATCCGACTCCGCCGGGACTTCCCGTGCAAACTGCCCAGGCCCGGTCGCTGAAAGCCGCACCGCCTTTCCAACTGGAGCTGATCGAGCCTGTCGGTACGAGCACTCGCTTTTCGGCGTTCTCAGCCACCAGCGTGACAATCGATGCGTCGTCTTGTTGTGATACCGTTGGCTGCCGCGGGTCTAACCCGTCGAGCGTGTACCATATTACTGCTGCCGGGGCCGTAATCGAGAGCCTACTGCCTTTCGTGATCGGCCCCCCGTGCTGATATGAGCCGTTGATGCGAAACACAGGGGCAGCTACATTCGGATACCAGCCACGAGACTTGAACTGACTCAGAACGGTTGCCGTCCGCCGCGGCAAGTACTGGTTGACGAGCCAGTCGCGTTCGCGGACCCAATCGACGTCGCGCGTGTAGGGTAGGGATCTGTGATTGTCACCCCAGCGAGCGGACTCGGCGACTACGGCACGGTCGACCTCATCGAGGCGGATCTGGTACAGGGCTGCAGCGCCCTCAGGAGTCAGGACTCCGTTGTTGAAAAGATGACGGTGTACATGGTCGGAGAAGAGTATCCGGTATTCGGCGTTTTCAGTCAATTTGTGATGAAGCCGGGTGGGTCCTCCGCTGTCATTTCTGCCGGTACTGTTCTCTGTGAGTCCTTCCATCACGTGTTCGGCGTCCCAGCTATGATATCTCCATCGGCCGTCCGAGGCGACGCGACTGCGCGTTGCGTACCAGTTCTGATGGGCCCAGTCTGTGTTTCCGACGTAGAAGTTCGTAATCATGTAATCGACAAGATCAGGCAAATCCAGATATTGCTGAATTGACTGGTACTGTGTGTTCGAGCCAAGCCCCGCATTTGCGATGCTGAACATACGGTTATAGTCTGCACCAGAGCCATTTAGAACGTTGCCGGAGTTGTGTTTGAGAACGTCGTAGTCTTCGTCCGTGCCACCGAAGTAGGCGGCAGCGAAGTGCTCATCGGGCCGTTCGTGAAGCCAGTAAAGCCCCCAGTAAAGGCCGTTGAGATACAGGTGGACGTGCCGGCCGTGCGGGGCGTAGCCACCCATGGCATTCTGAATATCAGCCACGAACTGGTCGCGAGTATACTGCGCGATATCTCCTTGCACGACTGTGCCGGAGATCCATGGTCGGGTGCCCCTGACTGTGACGCCGCCACCATATGCCCAGGAATTGTTCATGCGAGCATCGAGAACGAGCGTGTCGAATTCGTCCGTCGCACCGTCACCGAAGATGTCGAATCGGAGCTTCGTTGCGCCGAAATCTTCCGTGAATTTCAGCCGCATCGAGAGTTTGTCCATTTTCCACGGACTTGTGCTGCTGCCGCCCGCGAGCCGCACACCCGCCTTGATTTGGAACTGTCCGGATGTGGACGGATCATAGTACTCTACCGAGACCGTCCGCTCTGCCTCCGGACCGTAATTGTCCTCCCATTGTGGATGCGTATAAATGCCGCCTGCATAAACGCTGGAGTTGCTGCTAAACCAGTCGTCCACATTCATCGCCAGCGACATGGTGGGAACCGACTTAAGATCGTGCTTGATTCTATCGCGGTAGGCTGGGTCGTTTACAACTTGAGGATCCATCTCGTAGTCGGCCCCCGCATGTCCCCATGTGTTCGGAAGGCCTGCCCCGTTCTGTCGAAGGACATCGTCGAGAAAGACATACGTATGAGAGTCCGTATTGGACGACTTCCAGCCCGTCTTGGAAGCCACGGCCCGCAGAATAGTCGTGGCGGCGATGCGGATGGGGCCTGTGTAAAGTCTTTGTGACGGAGACCGCCCGTCACTCATCGGTTCGCTTGCGTCCAGTGTGTAATAGATCACAGCCCCTTCGGTTTCGGTGGCGATAGTAACTGAGAAAGGCGTGTCGTAGAAGCCTCGCCGATGACTGAACTGTGTGTCTGCAACCTCGCCAATATAGCCCCCGTCATTCCGCGTGCCGGGGCTGGGAAAAGCAAAGAACCGTCGGCCATCGCCAGCGTCGGGAAAGCGTCCATATGAAACATCAGGAGTCTGCGCGGCAAACTTAAGGCTGTCCACCAACGTAATGCCGTCGCTGTCGAACAGGCCAATCTCCTCACCATCGGCGTCAAACTTGAAGTTTGCGTGGAGACCCGCGTCGAGAGTGTCCTCATCGGCCCATATCAGCAGGTAGCCGCCTGCTCCGATGGTGGTCGCGGCCGGGTCGTTGTCCGGGATCCGCCACTTCGCAGGTAATGACAGATTGTCGGTCAAATACATGCCACCGACGTCAACAGCATAGGTTCCGAAGTTGTGGATTTCGACCCAGTCATCGTACTGTCCCTGAGGGTCCTGGATGCCGCTGCTGTTGGAGGCCATCAATTCGTTAATCGCCAGCCCGAGCCGATGACTAGTCTCGGTGCAAAACGCCTGTCTGGGGCCGATCAAAGATGTGACCAGTGAGCTGATGAGCAGTATGATCTTTAGATGTCTTGGCACTGTTTGTTCCCTTGCATCAAAAAGTTGCAGTCACTGGACACTGATATACGCTTGCCGGCCCAAGTGGTTCGTCTGTTCCGACGCACTAAGGTCCGTCCGCCCAAATGTCTTTCAATCACACGAAGCGTCGAATGGATTGCCGCAATTGAGCCAATCACCGGCCAATATGGCAATATCCAGAAAATCAACATAGCAGTCACCATTTAGATCGGCGGGCATCTTTTTACGGCACTCGAATATCATAAACGCTGCGTCACTGGTGTCACTGATACCGACATCCTGCACGGCCGAAATGCGGATAAGACACTCGGCCGAATCCAGCGTGGGAACCGGATCCCACACGTACCAGCCCGTATTAGGCCATTGAGCAATGTGTTGCCAGCCTTGGCTGCTTGCGTCATAATAGTCGATCATGACGCTTTGTACATCTGCGCCACGTGTCTTCCATTTGATCGTATATGGATTAGCTGCGAGGAGTCTTTCGCCTCCGTTGGGCGCCAACACGGTCAACTCTGCAGTGACAGTGTAATTCCACACCTCACGAGGTTCGTACGCAGACTGAACCGTCAGGTCGTTGCTGTTGCGCTGCATCCAGGTTAAGACAGCGTCAGGTCCGCCAACTTCGACAAGTATGTAACCGTACCCCTCGGTGTGATGCAATTGTTCTACTGTGTGGTGGGTGTTGTTGCCGGAGTACGGGGGTGACCAGCTGTAGGGCGGCGCCCCGGCGGTACCAACTATGTACTGGTGAATGTCGTTGTTCGGGTCACCGTCACCGTCGTCAACGCGGGCATGGTCATAGAAATGGTCGTGGCCGCAGAAATACGTTCGCCCACCGGCGTCTCTTATGCTGGCCCAGAAGGCATCACGCTCAGACGGGTTATTATCGAGACAATCAGAGTGCAACGCTCTGAAGGCCGGCTCGTGTCCTGCAATGAAGATATGCTGGTTGGCGTTTGTCGCCAACTGATCATCGAGCCATTGCTGGTTTATCTTGTGAACGGCGTTATGCTCGATGCCGCCATACTGATCTAGCAGGATAACAAGAGCGTTCTTATGCGTGACCGAGTAGGTCATGTGCCTCTCGCCGAGAGGCCCGTTATCTACCAGTACGTGCTCCGGATAGAGGTGATTGCCGAAGACGTCGAGCCAGCGCGTGGTGAAGTTGTCATCCGGATCCAGGTTAGAGCCTCCGTCGGCACCCCAGGAGTCGACAACCTCATGGTTTCCGCGACAGACATAGACGCCAATGTCGTCGTCGTAGAGGGGCTTGACTATTTCCAGCCAGACCCTGAGCTGGCTTTCGAACTGAGCCGGCTCGCCCGCCGAGTAACCTGAAACCAGATCGCCGGGAAACAATACGAAGTCAACGTCGCTGGTGCTGATCTCGGTAACGAGCTCACGCAAAACAGTCTTTTCGATACCGTCGGCGCCGCCTCGGCTGTCACAGGCAACAATAAACCTCCACGGTTCCCGGGCAGAGCCACTCGCCGAGAGGGCCGTTGCGAGAAAGGCGACACAAAGGAGCTTTGCAGAAACATCCTTCCCGATTCTTGCGTCAGCCCCCGAAAGAGTTGCTGTCGTTTCACTGAGAGATGGAAACATTTGTCGTAAGAAGATTATCCGGATGTGTCTTCCTGTTGAACACGCCAGTCGGCCCGGCGATTATTCTTGGTTTGGTTCAAGAGTTCCCCCAAATCTTTGGCGTCGATCGAGCCGTCGGGATTGATGTCGCCAAGCAGGTAGCCGTTCTGCAACTTGTCGCTATTGGAGAGATTATTGAGTGCTTCTACAATGTCCAGTTCGTTGACGATGCCGTCAGCGTTCAGATCGTACCAAAGGATGTTGTCTGTGTCCTGCTTTTCGTTGACTGTCCAGGCCAGAGCATACAGCTGATTCGCTTTCGGCTGCTGCTGGTCGACGTCGCTGAAGGAGACGAATATTTCGTAGTCGGTATAGTTGGGATCGGCGGCGGCGTGGATGTGCTCAACATTGTCCACCGGGCTGTCGCTGTAGTCGATAAGATAGTCGTTGTTGCGGTCACCAAGGTCAACCGCCCAGAGCTCGATCCGGAGGTTGCCGTCTTTCTCCGGCAGCGGCTCAAAAGGAAAATCCCTCTTGAAGTGCCTGTTCCAGGCGATTGTTGCGGTGAGAAATCTGTCGGTGGGTTCGGCGAGCGTGAGCCTGTAGATGTAGCCGGGATTTTCGCTCTCGCTTAGCACGTTCATGTCCCAGCCGGTCGCCAGCACCTCGCCTGGTTTCATGTTCCCGGCCACCAGATGTTCATAGGCGCCTACTGCGTTCAGCATGCCTGCACCCTGGATGTAGTCCAGCGGTGCGATGTGGTCATCGTCGGTCTGGAGTCGACCCTTGTGCCAGTACGGCAGTTTGATTGCCGAGTTCAGAAGAATCGCCTTAATGAGACAGTTTCCGCCCTTGGCTGACACGGCAGAACTCAGGGCCGGATCCTGCTTGGCCTTCTGGACAAGCAAGCCGACCGCTCCGGCGACAACGGGTGTTGAAAAGCTCGACCAGTCGCCGGTTGCCTCATACCCATCGGCTGCGTTCAATTCGGCGGCGAGACAGTTGCCAGGGGCTACTATGTCGGGTTTCGATCGCCCGGTTGCGGTCGGCCCGATGCTCGAATGCTCGGGGTAGGCCAGGGCGAAATGTGCCAGGTTGGTCGCAGGGTCGTCGCTGTTGACCGAGTCGACCACGCCCACGCCGATGACATTGCCGCCGGCGCCGGGGTAAAGAACCGGGTGGCTGGCGTCGTCCCCGTTGCCGATGCCGGCTACGACAATAGTCCCATACTGCTCGGCCAACGCCTCAATGCCTCGCGTGCCCCAATCTTCGAATGGGCTGCCCATGCCGGCAGCTATGATGTCCTCATCAGGCGGCGAGTGTCGGCTGACATTGTTGAACAGGAAATGCTCGAATTCATAGATGTTGACAGTAGCTTGCGGGACTGCACCCTCGTAATAGAATTGTCCGAGCTTGGGGTGAAATGCAGTCGGGTCCTCACCGAAGAGTATGGAGCAGATGGCTGTCGAGTGCGGCGAGGCGGCCGCCGGCATAGCTGCGCTGTCGTAGAAGGTGAACCGGGCGTTTGTAAAGCAACTGTGCTCGATTGCCGGGCGATAATCGCTCTGGGGCTCGTCGGCGAAATAGGTGAAGGCTCGGCAGATGACGCCGAACTTCACGCCGGTTCCGTCAAGGGCCGGGTCTAGTTCCTTGAGATCATGAATCCCGGCGTGTTTCAATCCCTGGGGTTGGACAGTGCCGCCGGCCTGCAGGTCTTCGGCTTTTGCAGAGGCACCGGCAGCGCAAAGCAACAGCACGATGCCCGAAAGCACACTCGATAGACGGATATTACCGGCCCTTTTTATCACTCGTAGACCCCGGAGGCGGCGCGAAAGTGAATGCGGAGCAAGGTTACCCTTCCGATTGCCAACCTCCAAAACCGTTACTTTCTTTCCAATACGCTCCACGAACTATGATACTATAAACGGGCCTGATTTTCAAGTAAATAATCGCCATCGGTTCGGACAATTTGCCGACTTTCAATACGGCAAACGCCTGTTTTGGAAATTTCGTGAGAAATCTTGCCGTCAGCAGCCAGAGCTGCTATACTCCCGGCGATGTTTCAGAAAGGTCGTGCTGATAACTGTAATGTGAGCAGATGAAAGTAATACTGGATTCCAGACAAATCGAGCGGATTGTTGAGGACCTGGCCGCCCGCATTGTTTTGGACGTGCCCGCCGGTTCGGATATTGCCACTATCGGCGTTCGCAGCCGGGGAGAGGTTCTGGCACAGCGGTTGTCGTCTCGCTTGGCGGAGAAGCTTGGCAAGGATGTACCATGTGGGACTCTGGACATAACGCTCTACCGTGACGACCTGAACTCGCCACAGGGAGCCGGCCAGCCGCAGGTTCGGACCACTGAGATAGGCTTCGACATAGACGGCAAAGTCATTATTCTTGTCGATGATGTTTTGCACACCGGCCGATCGACGCGGGCGGCGATGGATGCCCTGATCGATCTGGGCCGGCCAATGGCGGTGAAGCTGGCAGTTCTCGTCGACAGGCT
>Ga0209536_100011101_pt1 | contig 13222 bp, 8 predicted proteins | sample DeeMarSeWOR28_12_FD_187461 | JGI IMG/M metagenome (GOLD analysis project Ga0209536, IMG submission 187461) | Marine sediment microbial communities from White Oak River estuary, North Carolina - WOR-2-8_12 (SPAdes) (version 2) | ecosystem: Environmental > Aquatic > Marine > Intertidal zone >...
TCGCCATTGCCTGGGACGGGGCCAACTACCTGACCTCGTTCAGCGACGACCGCAATGCCGTCAATCAGCTGGATATGCGGACGGACATCTATCGCAACTGGGTATCCCGATACGGACTGGTGGATGAGCCGGCGGGCTTGGCTTTGTTTGCAGACAGCGTCCCCGAGATCGGTCCGGCCCTTTGCAGCCTGCAGGGAAATTCTCTGTACGCGGCATCGGTGTTCAGGAGTGACGTCCCGTATGCAGCGTACAGGATCAAGTTACGATTGGCACCTGCTGTCACAGATGTGGGTGACGCGCGGGGCGAGACCCCCGAACTGACGCGGTTGATGTCCGTCTTCCCGAATCCCGCCAACCCGGCCGTCAAGATCCGCTTCTCGCTGGCACGCGCGAGCGCGGCCAGGGTGGAAATATTCAACCTGCAGGGAGCACGCGTGCGGACCCTGCAAACCAGCAACCTGGGACCCGGCCAACACGAGTTGCACTGGAATGGTCGTGATGGTGAGGGGCAGACGTTACCCTCGGGAACGTACCTCTTCCGGTTCCACGCCGGAACCGTGCAGGAGACCGGGAAGGCGATGCTGGTTCGCTGAGTGCACGGTTTGCTTGCTGGCCGCTTGAAAGCTGCGCGGGATTACCGGTGAGAATGTAACAGCCCCCGCTCTGACTGGGGCAGGGGCTGCAATCATTCCAGCAAAGTCCCGAGGCCGCTGAACCGATCCGGTCCCATGCGCTCGTCATAGTTCCAGGCTGAACTCCCGCATGTCGAACCAGTAGCCGGTGCCACTGAGGCAGTCGATCTCGGCCTGGACCAGGCTGACGTGGCCTTCCTCGATTTCGAGAAAACGCGAAAAGAACTTCTGGCCGTCGGGGTCGAGCTCGCCGACCAGACGCTTGTAATAGGTGCTGGTTTCGACCTCGACCTGGAAGGCTTTGCGGAGCAGCTTCAGCTCGTTGTCCCGGTCGTTGGACACGAGGCGATTGCCCAGGCTCTCGGCAGCTGCCTTGATGGCGGTGGGTGAGGGCAGCGCGGACTTGAGATCTTCCGAGGTCACCTTGCCGCTTTTTTTCAGTTCTGCCAGCTTGTGGTACAGAAAATCGACGTGTCCTTGCTCCTCGTCGGCAAGGATGCGGAAGACCCGGTTGCCCACCTCGTTGGCGGCTTCTTCGCGGGCTGCGAAATAGACATCCCTGACCTTTTCTTCGTACTCGATGGCTGTGTTGATGGCCTCTTCGAGTGTCATGTCTTGCCTCCGCTTTTGTGTGCCCCTTGGTCTCGCACCGCTCAGGCGCCTTGTGTCCCCTGTCCACCGGATATCTGACGGCTGCGCTCGATGGACTGTAAAGCCAGGAATTGCTCACCGAATTTCTGCAGGTGCTCCTCCTGGGTCTCGAAGTTGTCGAAATGGCCTTCCTCGGCGACGATCAGCTCTTCGAAGAGCTGCTTGCTGACGCTGTCGCCGTGCTGGCTGCATTGGTTGGCAAAGCCGTTGTACATCTTGATGGTCGCCTCTTCCAGTGCCTTGGCCTTGGCCAGCATCTTGCCGATATCGTGGATATTGTCCACCGAGGCGTTGGGCACCATGCCGACCTCGCCTTTCAGGAACAGGATGCGCTCGGCGATCCGTTCGGCGTGCTGCATTTCCTGGATGGCCGTCTGGCGGAACAGATTGGCCAGAGGATCGTAGCCCTGGTCATCGCAATGGAAATGGAAGTACATGTACTGGTGGATGGCCGCGAGCTCGTCGGCCATGGCCTGGTTCAGCAGGTCTATGCTTTTCTCGTGCACGGTTACCTCCAGGGTGGGTGAATGCGATCGGGGCCAACCTTGGCGTGCATTGCAGGGGATGCTACTGACTGAGAATGTAGCAGGTTCGCGGCGGTCAAGCTAGAAGTGGCTTGTAAACAAGGAATGTTGATTTCCGCCGAGGAGGCGGTCAGCCCAGCCAACCCTTGCTGCGTGCCTGGTTGCGGGTCGCTGCGGCCTCGACTGCCAGTCCCAGATCGTCCAGGGCTGTGGCGCGGTCCAGCAGAATATCCGCGTCCACGCAACAGAAAATCCCGGAAAAATCGAAGCGATGCTGCCTGGTGAAAAGCTCGTCGGCCCGGGCCAGAATTTGCCGGGCCCGACTTTGATCTCCGCGGCGGGCAGCGATTCCGGCCTGCCAGAAGTGGATCCGGGCCAGCACGCGTCCCATACCCAGAGCGCGGGGGAAACGCTCTCCCCGTGCACTGGCCTCCTCGAGGTGAGTCAGGGCAGCGGCCGGGTCACCTCGAACCTCGGCCACCCGGGCCAGCCCCAGCAGAGTGAGACTGTAGAACTGGGGTGCATAGACATGTTGGCTGGTTTGCAGTCGCCTGAGTGAAGCGTGAAAATGATTTTCGGCAAGGTCCAGGTTTCCCTGTTCCAGTTCCAGCAATCCCAGTTGCGTCTCACCACCCACGAACCTGGCTGCCTCCCCCTTGCCCGAACTTTCCAGTTCCACAGCCTGTTTCAGAGCAGTGCGCGCCTGGTCGATGCGGCCGAGCCTGATGGCGACATCGGCCAGGACCATCAGAGTCGGCTGGTAGGTGGGATTGAGACGGGCCGCCCGCTCCAGTTCGACCGCTGCCTTTTCCCAGTCCCCGGGTTCATAGTGGGCTGCGCCGCGCATCCAGTACGATGTGGCCGTGAAGTAATAAGCCTCGGCCCGGCTGCGTTCGAGAGCTATGGCTCGGCGGCCTGCTCTTATGGCAGCCTCGAAATCTCCGCGCCGGGCCAGACAGTAGGCGAGCCACAGATATGGTTCCCCCAGATCCGAATCCAGGGCCACGGCGCGTTCGAGGTGCTCGAGCGCCTCGTCCAGATCGCGAGGATCCGTTGTGCCGATGTAGCTCATGGCTCGCATCTGGCCAAAGGCGGCGTGCGCCTGGGCGTAATCCGGATCCAGGTCCAGCGCCCGGCGCAGTAGCACCTCTGCTTCCTGAAACGCCGGCAGGCCCATGTGCAGGATACGCTCCCGAGCCTTGGCGTATTGCTCGTAGGCTTGCAGCGCCTGCGTTTCGCGCTGTTCAATCTTCTTGATGTCGCTAGCCGAGACATCCAGCGCGGCACTCTCCAGCAGACCGGTCAGAACACTGTCTTGCAGTTCGAAGATCTGCGCCATGTCGCCGTCCAGCTTGGTCGAGCCGCAAAGGGACTGGCTGGCGACATCCAGCAGTTGCCCTGTGATGCGGATGCGATCGCCGAGCTTCTGGTAGGCTCCGCGGATCATGTAGTCCACATTCATTTCGCGGCCGATGGTCAGGGCGGCCGCATTGTCCTGGCCTGGATGCGCTTTCCAGGCAGCCACCACTCGTTCACGGGCCACGACCTGGATACCGCTCATTTTATTCAGATCCACCGTGACGGTATCGGCGATGCCGGTTGCCAGCCAGCTGGATTCCGGATCACCGGTGATGTTGTCGAAATCGAGGACGGCCATGGTCAGGTTGATGCCGGTCCTGGTTTCCCCCGCACTGCTCACAGCACTCGTGGCTGCCGAGTCATGCATGGTTGTGAAGGCGGCCAGCAATTCACCGGCATCGGTAAACCGGGCGCCAGGATCCTTCTGCAGGCAGCGTGAGACGGCATCCAGATAGAAGCGGGGCAGATCCGGGCGTAGCCGAACCAGGGGGTGTGGCGTGTCGCGCAGGATGGCGGTGGCCAGCTCGGCGGGTGACTTTGCCACGAACGGACGCTGGCCTGCCGCCATTTCGTACAGGATGGTGCCGATGGCAAAGACATCCGAACGGGTATCCGCGGTGCGCCCTTGCACCTGCTCGGGCGACATGTAGGGCAAGGTGCCCAGCATCAGGCCAGGTGTGGTGAAGCCCGCCGTGGGATCACAGCCGACCGTGGTCATGCCGCTGCTGGGGGAACCGTGGTCGATCACCTTGGCCAGACCGAAATCCAGCACCTTCACCTGCTGGTCCGGCGTGATCATGATGTTGCCAGGCTTCAGGTCGCGGTGGACGATGCCCGCCCGGTGGGCGGTCGCCATGGCCTCGATCAACTGCCGGGTCAGGACAAGGCAGGCTTCGGCGGGGATGCTGCCGGTGAGCAGGACCGTATCGAGAGGTTGCCCCTCGACATACTCCATGGTGATGAAAGGTACCCCATCCGCCTCTTCCACCGAGAAAATGGTGACGATGTGAGGATGGTTCAGTGCGGCGACGGAGCGGGCTTCGCTGCGGAAGCGGGCCAAAAGGGGGAGGTTGTTCGTCAGATCCCGGCGCAAAGTTTTCAGGGCGACCTTGCGTCTGAGGCGGCCGTCCTGGGCCAGGTAGACGTCTCCCATGCCGCCGGTGCCGATTCTGCGGAGAATGGTGTAGTGGGCTATAGTATCCTCTGGTTGCATGGATAACCTATATAAGCGAGGATGCCTGATTTGGCAGGCACCATGGGCAATGATTGTTCATGCGTGCCTGGTTTCAGGCCGCCGTTCGGGGGATCAGTCCGCGTTCGCGCGCGTGAGTGGAACGAGATCAAAAGAATTCAACCTCGCCGCTGGCGAAGTGAAAGAAAGCGGTGACAATCTTGACGCCAGCGTTCTCGATGGCCTGGCGGATGATGGTCGATTCGCAGGTCAGTCGTTCTGCACTGAGGCGGGCGCTGCGTCTGGCAACGATCTCGACGCTCCCTTCCGAGGGGTCGACCGCCGGCTGGATGTGACCGAGCAGGTGACTCAGGCTCTGGCTGGTGTCGCCGCCCTGAATCGCCGCGGTCACCGCGCCGCAGTTTTGGTGGGCCATGACGACGATGAGTTTCGTGCCGAGGTAGGTAACGGCGTACTCGATGCTGGCGATGCTCACCCGGGTGGCCACATTGCCGGCGACCCGGATGACGAAGAGGTCACCGAGGCCGGTGTCGAAGATGATCTCGACCGGTACCCGGCTGTCGGAACAGCTGAGGATGGCGGCGAAAGGTTGCTGCTGCTCGATGAGTTCCGCGGTTGGCGGGCTGACATTGACCAGATTTACCGCACAGCCGGTCCGGAAGCGCTCGTTCCCCTGCTTCAACTTTTCAAGAGCTTGCTCAGCGGTCGGTGAAGGCATGGCACCTCGCAGGTGGGTGGTCAGCAGGCAGGGTTCCGGGCTCGGCCAGCCAGGCCCACCATCTTTCCCGCACCTTTGTCCATATGTACAATTGTCATCTCAATCTGTTCAATGACAATACATTATATGCATCAAGCCACGGCTGCCCAGGCTTTTTGACAATCGCCATTAAAACGGTTGACAGTCTGATCCGACACTATTACTATATTAGTTAACTAATATAGTAATAATCCGGGAGCGAGATGATGCTCATCCAGATCGACACTCACGGCGGCGTGCCCATCTACCGGCAAATCATCGACCAGGTGCGGCGCCAGATCATGACCGGTCATCTGGAGGCAGGCGATCAGCTGGAGTCGGTGCAGAGTCTGGCCAGTCGCCTGAAGGTCAATCCCATGACCATCAGCAAGGCCTACAGCTTCCTGGTCCAGGAAGGACTGGCGGAGCGGAGGCGTGGGGTCGGCCTGTTCGTCGCCACCATTGCTCGCAATCAATCCCGGCAGACCAAGAGAGAGTTGCTGGCCGAGGCGCTGCAGGAGGCCGCCGCCCTGGCGGTCCAGATGGACATTCCGGACGCCGAGGCCAGTGACCTCTTGGCGCAACATCTCAGAAGCTTCCGGGCGCAAAAGGGAGGCAGGAAACAATGAGTGCACAACCATTGGTGGTCATCCGGGAACTGACCAAGAGCTTCATGGAGGTGAGGGCTCTCGATCAGGTCAGCCTGGAACTCGCTCCTGGTCACATCGTGGGTCTGCTCGGTCCCAACGGCAGTGGCAAGAGTACGCTGCTGCGTCACATCATCGGCCTGTACCTGCCCGCAGCCGGCAGCTGCTGTACCTTCGGCTGCGAGGCCGCGCAGCTGGGGCCGTCCGAGCTGGCACGCATCGGCTATGTCCACCAGGAGGGCGACCTGCTCGATTACATGACCACCGCCCAGCACATCCGCTATGTAGCTTCCTATTACCCGCACTGGAACCGCGACCTGGAACGTGATTACTGCGACCGCTTCGAGCTTCCCCTGGATCGCAAGGTGGGTAACCTTTCGCCAGGACAACGTCAACGTCTGGCCATCCTGCTGGCCATCGGCTTCGAACCCGAATTGCTGTTGCTGGACGAACCTGCGGCCGCGCTCGATCCCATCGCCCGCCAGGATTTCCTGGACCTGCTGCTGGAACTGATCCAGGACACCGAACGCGCCATCGTCATCTCCAGTCACATCCTGACCGACGTCGAGAAGGTGATCGACCAAGTGGTGATCCTCGATCGGGGGCGCTTGCTGCGCGACTGCGGACTGGATGATCTGCGGGAAGAATACTGCCGTTTGCGGTTGACCTCCCTCAACGGCCCCCTACCGGATGAGCTGCCCTTCGCCGATGTGTACGCGTGCGAGCGCGAGGGTTCCCAGGCCCTGCTGACCCTCAGGCGGGTTCCCGCCCAGCAGCTGAAGGAGATCTCCGACCGGCTGCACTGCCAGACAGAGCTGTTGCCGTTGACCCTGACCGAGCTGTACCGCCTGGTGGTCGGCGAACTCGGCAACAGGAGGGCCCTGTCATGAGTCGTGTGATCGTCAATCTGCGGATCTACTATCAGAGTGTCTGGATGGTGGTCCTCTGGGTGATCATCGGGATGATCTGCCTGCCCCTGATCACCGTGCCTCTGTTCTCCCCCGATCGGGCCGAGGAGAGGGGTTTCTTCGTCACCTGTCTGATGGTCGGTTACTTCCTGGGTTACTTCGTGGCTGTCATGCTGAAGGAGACCCTGGTCAAGCCCTTCACTTTCTGCCTGCCGGGGCACCGCTATCTGCCGCGTCGGATGCTTTTCGTTTTCGGCACGACGATCAGTGTCTTGCTCGGCCTGATCTTCTTGCGCTACCCCGGGTTGATAGCCGGGCGGGGTTGGGCGGCGGCCGGCGCTGCCGTCTGGGAGGCCACCTGCCTGGCCATGATCTTTTTTCTACTGGCGGTCGTTCTGGCCTGGCGCCTGCCCGGAGGTGGGGCCTGGGCCATCCCGATCATCTTCACCTGGCGCATGTGGTCCGACCTGGAACGAGGGCTGGCAGACAGGATGGGAGAGCATGCAGTCATCCTGACCCCGGTCGTGATCGTGGCGGTCTGGCTGGTCTGGCACTACCTGCAGCCCGATCGCCAGGCACGCCGGCTGTGTGGCACCAGTTTCCTGGCCCCGCACGAGAGTCTGAACCGCACCAAGGTCGAACGGTACCGGCGTCACGCGAAATTGCAGCAGCAGCGGTCAGCGCTCCTGGATGGCCTGCTGTCCGTGCTTTTGTTGCCTTTGATGCGTCGGCTGCCGGGCACCTCGACGATTCGTTACCTGTGGGGGGAATGCGTGGCTGCCGCAAGTCGACTGCTCGTGGCGACCACGCGGTCCCTTGTGTTCTACTCGTTGTTCATGGTCGTCTTGATCATGGGACTGGGCTACCACCCCATCGCGGTCAACGACAGCTGGATACTCAGCACCAATCTGATCTTTCTGGTACCTTGCATCGCCGGCCTGGCAGTGATCATCCCGATTTTCTCGACGCGTCTGCTGCCGGCGGGGCGTCGGCAGCGGATGTGGGCCGGTGTGAGTGTCGGGTTGCTGGGGGCACTTCTCTCGGTTGGCCTGGCAGGCATCTTTCACCTGATATCCCAGGCTGTGGAGCAATGGCTGCCGGTCCTGCACATCATGGGCCGGGATCTGGTTTACGAGGCCACCGATCCCAGGTTCATCTATCTGCCGTTGCTCATCCTGCCGGTGTGTTACGGGTTTCAGCTGATCTTCGAGCGCTGGTCGACCATCCCCCAGACCATCGTGCTGATCATTCTGGCTTGCTGGATGCTGTTCAGCGCACCCGGCTTGCGCCCCGAAGGACCGTGGACAGTCGCGTCGGTGCTCCTGGTGTTCTGGGGCGCCTACTTCGCCCTCGTCGGTTACTTCTGTCGGGGCGAGGACCTGGTACGCCAGTGAACCGCCGCCGTTACCGCACCAGGGCCAGCTTGCGGGTCTTGACGCGATCTCCAGCCTCGACCTGCAAGACATAGAGTCCCGCTGCGGATGGTCGTCCGGACTGATCGGTGCCGTCCCAGGTCAAGGAACCCCCTCCCGCCGTGACCACCCGGTCGAGCAACCGCCGGACCAGGTGTCCCTTGAGATCGAAGATTGCGATGCTGAGCGGACCGTCTACCGGCACCTCGTACGCGATGGTGGTACGGGGATTGAAGGGATTGGGAAAATTCCGGACGCTGAATCTATCGACCGCGGGCACGGTAGTGGGCGAGCTGATGAGCGTGAAGGTGAAGGTACCCAGCGGCACGCCGCCTGCGAAGGGACCGTCGGTCTTCAGGTAGATGGGTTCAGGGGGCATCGTGGGCTGGTCTGGAGAAGCGTACGAGGGACCACTGTCGGTACCGGCGTCATAGGGTAGCAGCTCCAGCACGAGTTCCTCGACCCAGGCTCCCGCCTCGAAGAGGCTGACCCCCGAAACACCCACGAACCAGTCGGGGCTGGGTGCGATCATGGTCACCAGGGTCACCAGGGGAAATTCCTGGGACACGCTGAATGTCTCGCTTACGGAACCGGGCGAGACACCGATCCCGCCGCCCCTGATCACGGCCTCCGCGTGGCCGGCGACGATGGCCGCCTCGACCTCGTCGTCCAGAGGCGACTGGCTGCCCCATTCGGCCATGCGCTGGATGCCCAGGCTGGCCAGTTCACCCACCTGCCAGAAACTGACCTGGTCGTTGTGATTGCCGCCAATCAACCCGGAAAAGTGAGGGTTCGAGGGAAAATCGAGCGGGTGGGTCTCGGCGCTCCAGGTGGCTTCGAAGGTGATGTTGTAGATAGCGTTCGCGGGTGCTTGCTGGGCACCGGTCGTCTTGGCCTGGGTGGACAGAACCAGCAGCACTGTCAGAAGTGTTCCGAGTGAGTTCAGAAATGAACGTGTATGATGGTTGCGCATGACTCATCCTCCGCAGGGCTCATGATCTTCAGTTCCGGGTGCACACTTTTCAAGGTAAGCCAGATTGACCGAGTGGACACGATTCGCAGATTTTCCTTACTTTTTGATTATCCCTTGTCTACTGGGGGGGGATAGGACAACCCGCCATGCGCGTCCACGCGTCGTTGGCCGTCGTGCTGGTGCTGGCGTCGGCCAGCTTCGGCGCCTCCTCCCAGGCCGATCCCCGTTTCAAGCTCACTCTGGACGATACCGGATCTCTGATCATCGATCTCGAGCTACCCTCCCTGGAACAAAGCGAGATCGAGCTGGCAGGGGTCCGGTACCAGGACATCTCCATCCGCGGGGGCGCCCATCGCGGCGCGCCGGGACAGGCAGCGCTGCCGGTGATCACCCGTCTGGTGGCGATTCCAGCCGGAGCGCAGGTGGCGGTCGCGGTGAAGTCCGCCGATCTGATCACCCGTCACGGCTGGCGCCTGCCACCCCGTCAGCCTGTTGCCAGGAGGCTCTCGTTGCCTGGCAAGAGCCAACCCCCTAGTAAGCCAGACATTGCGTACGATGAGGTTTACTATGCCACCCCTGATCGCCGGCGGGATCCGACAGTCGAAGCCGGCCGGCCGGCCTGGTTGTTTGGCCAGCAGGTCGTCCCCATCACCTTCCTTCCTGTCAAGTACGACCCGACCACCAGCAGTGTGACCATCGCCCGGCACATGCAGGTGCTGGTCACGATCACGGGCGCTGGCAAGACGGTGCCGGTTGAACCCGGTCCGCACCTGGTTCCCGAGTCGTTCCAGCACATGCTCCGGCAGGCCGTGCTGGGATATGACGGCCGCGGCGCCGAGGTCGGGCCGGGTTCCTGCCTGTACATCTGTCCCGACAACAGCGAGGTGACGGGGCGCCTGGGGCCGCTGATCCAGTGGCGGCGCCGTCAGGGTTACGAAGCGAACCTGGTCACCCTGGCGCAGACCGGGTACACCAACGTGGCGATCAAGACCTACCTCCAGCAGCTTCATGACAGCAGTGACCCGCCACTGGAATACGTCTGCCTGGTGGGCGACGCCAACGGTCCCTACGCGGTGCCCACTTGGCAGGAGAACGTGTCCGGTTTTCACGGCGAAGGTGATCACTACTACACCACGCTGGCGGGTGGGGATCTGCTGCCCGATATCCACATCGGGCGTCTTTCCTTCCAGGACCTGGCGACCCTGGATGTGATCCTGGCCAAGATCCTCAGCTACGAGATCACGCCGCCCACCACGGACGACCCGGATTGGTTCCAGCGAGCCTGCCTGGTCGGCGATCCCCTTGATTCTGGCGAGAGCACCATTTACGTGAACCAGTGGCTGAAAACCCAGCTGCTCGGCCTGAACTACACGGAGATCGACACCATCTGGTCAGGCAACTTCCCGCTGCGAATGATGACCGAGTTCAACGAGGGAGACACGGTGGTCGGCTACCGGGGTTTCTATGGCACGAGCAATTTCACCACGGCACACGTGCGCACCCTGACCAACGGTCCCGAGCTGCCCTTCGTGGTCATGATCACCTGTGATACGGGTTCGTTTCTGCACGACAACGCCTGCATGTCCGAGACCTGGCTCAGAGCACCGAATGGCGGCGGTGTGGCCGCTGTCAGCACGGCCACCGGCGGCACCCACACGCGCTACAACAACGTCATGTATGCCGGCATCTTCGAGGGCTTGCTGAACACGGGCGATTTCCGCGCCGGTTCGGCCCTGAGCCGGGGAAAGCTCGAGATGTGGCTTCAGTACGGTCAGGTCGAGCCCCAGAATGCACACGCCTGGATGGTGTGGAACAACCTGATGGGCGATCCCGCCACCCGCATCTGGACCGGTTTCCCGCGCCATCTGAATGTCCAGCATCCGGCAGGTCTGCCGGTCGGCGCCGGCTCCTTGCAAGTTGCGGTCACGGACGACGGTGGTGCCGCCGTCCCGGCAGCGCGGGTGGCCTTGCACAAGGCAGGTGAGATCCTGCTGAGTGGTCACACCGATGGCACGGGCCAGGTCCTGCTATCCTTGCCCGGCCATACCGCCGGCGATCTGCAGATCACGGTGACCGGCATCAATAGCCTGCCCTACCTGGGCAGCCTGGTGCTCGGCACTGAAAGCGAGCATCTGGATATCGCCGGTGTGCAGATCGATGACGACGCCGGGGGATCCAGCCAGGGCAACGGTGACGGTCTGGCCGCACCGGGCGAGACGGTCGAGCTGGCGATCCAGGTCTCGAACCTCGGCCCGGCTGTCGCCCCCGAGGTGACGGCGGTGCTGTCGACCGCCGATCCCCGGGTGAGCCTGCTGGTGGGCAGTGCCGTCTACGGCGCCATCGCCGCGGGTACTGCGGCCTGGAACGTCGAGCCATTCGTGTGCCAGCTGGCCGCCGGCACCCCGGGTGGTCTCGTCATCCCCTTCACTCTGGACATTCATTCCGGTGCCGAAACCTGGACGGCTCTGGTCGAGCTGACGGCTCATGCCGGAGCCTGCCGGGTGCAGGATCTCGTCTGGAGTGGAGCCGGCCAGATTCCGGGTCCGGGCCAGACAGCGACTTTGAACGTTGTTCTGCTGAACGAAGGCAACCTTGATATCTCCTGGGCCACGGCGACCCTGAACACCCCATCCATGTGGATCACGCCCCTGGACACCGCGGGTACCTACGGCCCGATTGCGGTGGGACAGAGCACTACCAACCAGGCCGACCCCTTCAGCTTGTACATCGCCGACGACTGCTACGGCGGTCATCTGGCGACCCTCGAGATGGCGCTGGCCTTCGCCTCGGGGGCACGGGACACGGTGGTCTGTCTGGTGCCTGTGGGGGAGGCCGCCGCCGGCGATCCCCTGGGGCCCGACAGCCACGGTTACGGCGCCTTCGACAACACCGATGTACTCTACCAGTGGGCGCCCACTTTCGACTGGGTGGAGATCGATCCCGATCACGGCGGAAACGGCATCAGCCTGGGACTCGATGACTCGGGGCTTTACGACGACGACACCCACCGTGTCGACCTGCCGTTCACCTTCAAGTACTACGGACAGGATTTCGACCGGATTTCCGTCTGCTCGAACGGATGGCTCGCCATGGGCGCCACCTACCTCAAGAATTTCCGCAATCTGGGCATTCCCTGCACGGGGGTTCCCGACAACCTGCTGGCCGTGTTCTGGGACGACCTGTTCATGTGGGGTTCTTCCGATGTCCTGACCTGGTACGACCCGGCCAATGGTCGTTTCGTGGTCGAGTGGAGCCGCATGCGCAATGTCTTCGACAGTCTGGAAGAGACCTTTCAGGCCATCCTGTACGATCCCGCCGTGCACCCGACCTTCAGCGGTGACGGCATCATCAAATTCCAGTACCTGGCCGTGAACAGCTCCGACCACGTCAACGGTTATCACACGGTGGGCATCCAGGCGGAAAGCGGCGCCGGCGGTCTGCTGTACACTTACTGGAATCAGGGCAGCCCCGCGGCCGCACCCATCCAGGCGGGCCGTGCCATCACCTTCCTGCCCATGCAACCGCCGGCCGTCGGGCATGTGGCCGGCCACGTCGACAACGCGAGCGCCGGCGCCCCGCTGGCCGGCGCTTCGGTCGCGCTGGTGGGCAGTGGCCGGACCTTCACGACGCGACCCGACGGCGGCTTCCTGGGCAGTGTGCCGGCGGCAACCTACCTGGTGGTGGCATCGCATCCGAGCTGTGCAGCCGATTCCCTGCCGGCTGTCAGCATCGCGGCTGGCGAGACGGTGACCTTGAGCTTCACCCTGGCCGACAACCTGGGCCCGGAAATCACCGGCACGACGCGTCTGCCCGATACGGAGGATATCGCCGGGCCCTACCCGGTCGAGACAACTCTCAGTGATCTGTCGGGATTGGCCGAGACGCACTTCTTTTATGAAACCTCGGCCGGGCCTGCGGTGCACGAGTTGCCGCTGGTGCCGGTGGACCTGCCCGCCGGCACCTACCGGGCCGAGATTCCCGGGCAAACGCTCGAGACGATGGTCTGGTACTGGCTGGTAGCCACCGACATCGCAGGCAACCAGACCAGTGATCCGGCCGGGGCCCCGGCGCAACGCTACCGGTTCGCCGTGGTGCAGAAGGACACCCTCCTGCACGACGACATGGAGGCGGGTCTGGGCTGGGAGGTGATCCCTGACGACGGCGGGCTGATTTCGGGTCGCTGGGAGC
>Ga0209536_100011102_pt1 | contig 13221 bp, 9 predicted proteins | sample DeeMarSeWOR28_12_FD_187461 | JGI IMG/M metagenome (GOLD analysis project Ga0209536, IMG submission 187461) | Marine sediment microbial communities from White Oak River estuary, North Carolina - WOR-2-8_12 (SPAdes) (version 2) | ecosystem: Environmental > Aquatic > Marine > Intertidal zone >...
TCCACGGTGTTGCCAAAGGCCGTCCGTTAATCAGCACAACAACAGTTGGTATCCCTGTCGCATGAACTTCCTGCACCAATTCCTTTTGTCTTCCGGTCAGCTCCAGGGTGGCCACATCATAACCTTCACCATCTGTGCCCTGCTTATTGGCTTTTTGCCATTCATTTTCTCCAAGCACAACAATTGCAATTTCTGCACTCTTTGCAGCTCTTACAGCAGCAGTTATTTCATTAAGGTCATCGCCAATCACATTACACCCTTTTACATAATTAACCTTTGTTTCCGAAGACACCTTATTTTTTATTCCATCCAGAACAGTGACAATATCCTGCAGGACCACTTTAGACACATAGTCGCCCAATTGGTTTTTATCATCATCCGCATTGGGACCAATTATGACAATGGATTTCAGATTCTTTTTTAATGGTAAAATATTATTTTCATTCTTTAGCAATACAATTCCTTCACGGGCGGCCTGAAGAGCTAGTGCCTGTTGTTCAGGTGTATGTGAATTAGCCTTTGCCTTTTCAGGATCAACATAAGGGTTGTCAAATAGCCCTAAGCGGAATTTCGTTTCCAGCACCCTGCGTACAGACCGATCGATGGTTGCCATGGATACTTTTCCTTCTTCCACATTTTCGATCATCTCATGGAAATATCCCTGGTCAAAGGAAATGCTCACGTCCATTCCAGCGTTTGCTGCAAGGGCCGCAGCATCCTTTTCTGTTGCTGCCATACCTGTATAAACCAATGTATTTACACCATTTCCTTCGCTAAGTACGATTCCTTCAAAACCCAGTTCACCACGAAGTATATTCGTCAAAACTTTGTCTGAACTATGGATTGGAATCCCATCAATAGTCGGATAAGTGGCCATCACACCTAGTGCACCGGCTTCCTTTATTCCTGCCTCCCAAGGCGGAAGAAATACTTCGCGCAAGGTTCGTTCAGAAATTTCCATAGCCCCACGTTCCAATCCACTGACCGGTTGACTTTGCCCGGGGTAATGACATAATCCGGCAACCACCTTATCATCACGGGAAATATCATATCCCTGAACGGCATGTACGATCGTTTTTGATATCGCGGCACATAAAAAAGGATCCTCGCTATAGGCTTCCTGGTTCCTGCCCAGCCTTGGATCGCGAATAGGTTCGATCACCAGCGTAAATAATTCATGAATGCCCACAGCACGCGCTTCCCTGGCGGCAGCTTCATATACAGATGTGATCAGATCCAGGTTCCATGTGCTACCCAAGGCTATGCCTTCCGGAAAAATAGTCCCTCCTGAGCACATCAATCCATGTGTGCCTTCTTCAACCTGTAACAATGGTATTTGTAATCTGGTTTTTTCCAAGGCGATCTTTTGCAACTCGTTGAAATATTTTACCTGTTGTACAGGTCCTTCAAAAAGGGCGCTATTCGCCAATGTGAAAAATCCACCTCCCGGTCCTATGCCTTCATAAAATGTGCCTTCGGTAAATTTTCTTGACTTTTCCTGCTTTTCTTTATCTGTATTTCCCAATTCACTGAAGTATCCACAGGGCATATTGAGCTGACCAATTTTTTCTGCGAGCGTCATCCTGGATAGCAGGTCGTCAATGCGAAGGCGAGTAGGAACAGAAGGATCCTGATATGGTAACATTGTTGGATGCGTTTGCAGCCCTCTTTTTTCCCGCACATACGTGCCAATATTTTGAACGTGATCAATCCATATTCCATTTGCTGGATTCATAGCGTACTGACAAATGGAATCTATAGTGGATAAAAGTGAAGTTTGAAATCCCCCTTCATCCATTTCATGTCCTGCCAGGATCAGCCAGTACCCATATTTGCTTGCCGTATCAATCCTTGCCTTAATCTGTTTAAAGGATTTCCCATCAAGCTCGATCCCGGTGAGTTGGGCCAAATTGCAATATCCGGGATCATTTGGTGTTTCATCCATCCAGGTGCGGCCCGTTTGAAATCGCGCAGAGATCAATGGCACATAACTTTTGGTTTCTAATCCACCACCTATATATGTTTGTCCACAGGGATAAGCAAATGACACCGGCCTGATTCCTAAAACCTGCTCAATGGAATTACTTGCTGAATCCAACTCTTGTCCCATTTCCAAAAGTGAATAATTCTCCAATGCCTTTTCGCGTGCCCACCGAAAATTGCCGGTACAAGGATGCACTAAAGAATGATTGCCAATATCATGGCCATTTGTTATGGCGTTTTTCCAACCCTCCACACGCTCCAACATCGCTCCCGGAGACAGGTAAAAAGTTCCTTTTACATTGTGCTTATCCAGGATCGGAATCCCTTTATCGATCTGGCTTAACCTGGCATCGTCAAATGTCAGGCTGAGCGCCATCTTTTTCCCTTCGGGCCATGGAAAGGATTCTGTTTGACGTGTTTCTCCGGGCATTTCATATCCCTGACCAAAGGATACTGAATACACCAGACTTAATAGTAGGAAAGATCTAAAAAAATGTTGGATGATAGACATGACGAAATTTTTTAAGACAATTTATTAAAATTCATTTGTTCGCAAGTAGCTTTAAACGCTTCCCTGACAAATTCGCGTTGCTCATCTGAAATCCTGGAAGCATTGCAAAACAGAACAGTTCGTTTAACATAATCGTCGAGCACCGGAAGGGTGCCCTCTGCGTAGGAATAATCTTTTGCCCAGCGGTTTTCTTCCAGTTCCCATACCGAATGATGTCCGCAATACGATCGTTTATTGACTAAGGCCGGAATTTTGGAATAGATGTGCAATCCCCACTCTGTCATATGAATCGGGTAAAAACCTCCTTTTTCCACGGAAATACCATTGGATAACAATCCTTCCTTAAACCGGAATGCTGTTTTGGAATCTGCAAAAATCATCTTCAGAAATGAGCCCCCATCGCCATCAGAATCAGCCACATACCTGGTTTGAATTCCTTCATAATGCGACAGAATTTCTTTTAATTCATTTTTCAAATTTCTCATGTTTGTCACAATCTTGTCCAACTTTCGAAGCTGAACACGCAGGATGGCGGAAGTAACCTCAGACATTCTACAGCCAATACCCCACAGCTGGTATTCAGGTTGGTCAAACACAAGATTCCCATTGGTGTCCTTGATGTACCCAAGGTCATGGATGGCATACGCTTTTTTATAAAGTTCTTCCGAATTTGTCAGGACTGCACCTCCTTCTCCGGCGGTGATGTTTTTGTTTATCTGGAAAGAAAAAATAGCCATATCGCCATAAGATCCTACCATTCTTCCAAACTGGGAAGCACCATTGGATTGTGCGCAGTCTTCAAGCAACAGGATTTTATGTTTTTTGCATATTTCAGCGACTTTGGCGATTTGGCCAATAACACCGCCCATCGGTACCATAATGGCCAGTTTTGTTCTGGAAGAAATTTTTCGTTCCATATCTTCCGGATCCATATTGAAGCTGGCATCCACATCCACCAGCCTGGGAATCGCGCCACTCCTGACGATTGCACCAACCGTGGAAACCCAGAAATACCCAGGGACCAATACCTCATCTCCAGGACCGACACCCATGGCCGCCATGGCCACCTGGAGTGCCGCGGTGCCGTGTGAGACGGCAAGGCAATGTTTCACTCCAATATATTTTGCAAATTCCTGCTCAAATTGTCCCGTTTCGTTTTGGAAATTGGGACCATAAAACCTAAATGGGGATTGTGCCCGGATTACCCGGGTAACTGCCTCAACTTCTTCTTCTCCGTAATAATGGACTCCCGGCCATTCCTGTGGCAGTTCAATCGCTTTTTTTAATAGTGTATCCATAGTGATCGTAATTTTAAACAAACGAGGTTTACAAGTTTACTTTCATAGCCAGTGAATTTCAATGTCTAATTAAGCGAAGGATATATCTATTCAGGCAATAACTAAAAATAGATATTTTTTGTACTTTAGACAAAATGAGAGAATCATGATTGGCCTTCACGAACAATTGATCATCGAAGTAAATGAAATCCAGAAAATGATGGATTTACTTTCCAACCTGTTTTCCATCCGTACCTCGTTTATTTATGCCATAGATGATGAAGAGTATGTAAAGGAAATTGCCGGAAAAAATGGCGATTACCAGGATTACTGTATTCTCATTCAGAAAGAATTGAAGCACCGGTGTATTGCCTGTGACCGTGACAAATTCAGTGAAGCCAGGGAACAGAAAAAACCACTACTTTACCAGTGTTATAACGGACTTTATGAAATGTTTTTACCTTTATTCATAGAAAATTACCTTGTTGGATATTTACACTTTGGCCAGGTGAGAGCCGAGGATGATTTTGAGAAAATATTGGTTTCGCAATCACTGGATGAGCATTCTGATCTGGCAGGTCTTAAACAGAAGTATAATTCTATGGATATTATCCCCCGGGAAAAGTTGATGCTGATCGCTGAAGTATTTCAAAAATTCTCTGAGTTAATTCTAAAAAACAAATTCATCGAATTGAAAAAGGCACGACCAGAGCACTACTTAAAAAAATATATGGAAGAAAACCTGTCCAAATCCATTTCAGTGCAATCCGCAGCCAGGTTCATCAACCGAAGTCCATCCTATGTCACGCATAAGTTCAGGGAAATTTATGGCGAAAGTTTTCACAACTACCTGAATAAAGTCCGCATTGACCGGGCAAAAAAACTGCTTATTAACCATACCATTGACCAGGCCTATATTCATTGTGGATTTAAAAACCGTTATCATTTCAGTAAAGTGTTCAAGCAGGTGGAAGGTCTGACACCTAAAAAGTTTCAGTCATCCGTATTGAAGATTTAATTAATTTTTTATGCAGCAATATTTTTATCTTATTCATATCCAGTATCTCGGATTTCGGTTTCACGGATGGGCTAAACAGCCCAATGTAAAAACGGTTCATCAATTCATTGATAAAACGTTACCTTTTGTTCTTGGTCACAGCAATTTTAAAACCCTGGGCTCCAGCCGAACAGATGCAATGGTATCGGCTAACCACTATGTCTTTGAACTGTTTCTGCATGAATCCCTGGATTTGTCACAATTTTTTGATGAACTGAACCACAACCTACCTACAGATATATGTGCTATAAAAATCGAAGAAACTGACGAGAAATTTAATATCATCCATGCGCCAAAGATCAAGGAATACCTCTACCTTTTTGCTTTTGGAGAAAAGTGCCATCCGTTTTCAGCTTCGTTGCTAAGTTCATTTATGGAAGACCTGGATGTTGATCTTATGAAAAGAGGAGCATTACTTTTTCAGGGGAAACATAACTTTAAAAAATACTGTACTAAACCTTCCGAAAATACAAATTTTATGCGGTCAGTGGAAGTAAGCAGGATTGAAGAAAACAAGTTGTACCTGGCGAGTTTCTTCCCGGAAAAAAGCTATGCATATCACATTCATGCCAAAGGATTCATGCGCAACCAGATCCGTCTGATGATGGGACATTTGCTGAGACTGGGCCGTGGTGAAATTACTTTGGAAGATATCCAATTATCGCTGACTGATCCGGATGATATTCCACTGGATTATATTGCTCCACCATCAGGATTGATATTGAACAGAGTGAGGTTTGATTAATTAGTATCTCTAAGAAAACATCCCGCAAACCACATTAATACGTCATTTCCATGAAAATGTGAATCTCATCCTGTAAGTGTTATAGATTCCCTGCCTCGCCGTTTAAGTAGGTTGTTTACACAGAAATAACGACTGTTGGTGTTTTCTTATAGACACTAAGTATCCTGCCTGTCATCCCGAACGAAGGTGAGGGATCTGACTTTTAAGGTATTTCAAATTAGATTTCTCCCTATCGGTCGAATAGACAATTGAAAATACATTAAAAAAACTATCTTTACCGCTTCTTAAAAATCTATGAGCATGGAGCAGAAAAAACTCTGGGGGCACCCAATCGGATTGTACATCCTTTTTTTCACCGAATTGTGGGAGCGATTTTCCTTTTATGGCATGCGGGCTATTCTTGTGCTTTACCTTGTGGCCAGGAATGATGAATTCAATCCCGGTTTCGGATGGGATAATGCCACGGCCCTTGAGCTATATGGCTGGTACACCATGCTGGTGTATGCCATGGGAGTGCCTGGAGGTTTACTGGCCGACCGGCTGATCGGGCAAAAAAAATCTGTCATTCTCGGAGGTCTGCTCATCATCGTGGGGCATGCCTTGCTGGTGATCAACGGGGTCTGGCAGTTTTATTTCGGCCTTGCTTTTATCATTCTGGGAGTTGGGGCATTAAAACCCAATATCTCTACCATGGTAGGCGGCCTGTACAGGCAGGGTGATGCCAAACGTGACAGCGCCTTTACGATTTTTTATGTAGGAATCAACATCGGTGCATTTTCAGCTCCACTCATCGTTGGTTATGTAGGCGAGGTGATCAACTATAATTACGGATTTGGTTTGGCCGGTATTGGCATGGCAATTGGCCAGATCGTATTCATATTTGGTCAGAAATATCTGAAAGGAGTTGGCGATTTGATCCCAAAAGATGAACATCACGAATCCAAACCCAAGGCAAAACTCTCTAAAATAGAAAAGGACAGGATTGTTGTCCTACTACTTTCCTTTTTAGTTGTCATTGTGTTCTGGATGGCCTATGAGCAGGCTGGGGGATTGATGAATCTCTATGCCAAGCAAAAGATCGACCGGGTTTTGCTGGGCTTTGAGATTCCTGCCAGTTGGTTGCAGTCGCTACACGCCTTGTATGTCATAATACTTGGTGTACCGATGGCGGCTTTCTGGATTTGGTGGAGTAAGAAGAAATGGGAATCTTCTTCCTTGCTAAAGATGGGACTTGGAACCATTGTTGCCGGATTGGGATTTTTACTTCTTGTAGGGGCAGCACTGGAGACAGCCACTTCGACAACTGGAACAGCTTCCATCCACTGGATGTTTGGTGCATATTTTCTTCATGTGGTGGGCGAGTTGTGCCTCTCACCAGTCTCCCTTTCATTCATTACCAAAATGGCCCCTGCCAGATATGTTTCGTTTATCATGGGCGCTTACTTTTTAGCAATAGCACTTGGCAATAAGCTGGCCGGATTGATTGGTGAGGCAGCTCAAAGCGCTGGAGAATTAACCATTTTCATGGGAATATTTATCACTTGTGCAGTGGCGGGATTAATTATGGTAGTATTTGTGAAAAAACTGAAGAAGCTCGCCCATGGCGCAGATGATGTGACGGATGAACCGGTAATTGTTGAGCCGGAGTAACAGGTAATAGATGCTGTTTTTCCGTCAACCTAAGTCCGCACCAGGTGTAAACTAAAGCTGTTTCATTCATATTTTAAGGGTAATCGAACAAGCCAAATACGGTATTTTATCATTTACATTTTATACCCTACCGTTAGTTTGCGTTTTTTACTAAATTATTTATTTCAATTGGCAAAAAGTCATTTTGTTGATGTTCCTCAATATGGTAACTTGGTTGAGTAAACCAGCAACACAATATGATAATCCACCGGTCATATCACCAAAAAAATTGGATCATCCTCCTGCTACTTTCTGTTCTGTATTTATCCTGCGAAATAGAAGATGACCATGGAACGATAGAATATGTACTTACAGGTGATGATCTTATGGTGATCAAGGGAGAGTCCCTTGGAAATTACTATACATATGAAGATTTTGTTGTAAATGAACAATCGCAGGTAATTTACTTTGTGAATTGTGGCGGTCAATCCGGAATGTGTGAACAGCATATTATCCGGTCATTGAATTATGAAACCGGTGAATCAAAAGTGATTTATCAAAGTCCCGATCCGAATATCATGATCATTTTATTTGATTTTATCCCCGGCACGAATACACTTTATTTTCATGCAACTTATTATCCAGCTGAAAATTTTATTGCCATAAATGTCAATACACTCACAAGTAAGGTGCTCTCCACTGGAATGTGGAACACGGCTGTAAATGGTGAGTATGTTTTCAATAACTATGAGTACGATTCACATCTCATTAAAAAAATAAACCTAAACGGCAGTGAAGAAATTTTGAACACCACAGGAAATATTATGAAAGCTTCACAGAATACACCGGAAATATTAGTACAAGACCCCAATGGCCTAGAATATTTTATATACAATTATCAAACAGACGTCAAAACATTTACACAGCAAATTGAATATTACATCTCAACCTTTTATACCTGGTATGATGATTTGTTTTATTTGACCGAATATCCTGGTTATTCGATAAAGAATTTCAAGACAGATGAAACGATTTTCACCCTTCCTTCTTCCAGTCTCTTCATAGCTAATTTCAATCCACTATGTTTGAAGGTTGGGTATATCGAAGAAAAACCTGTCAGTAAATTTTCCGAATACTACCAGATACAAAATCAGCAGCTTATTGTAAAAGACCTCACTTCAGATGAAACCCACTTAGCTGTTAGCCTTTACAATGACTGGATCAACCGCGTGAAAATACTTGATGATGGCAATACCATTATTTATACATCAGGTGATAGATTTTATAAGACCACAATCGAATAGACCAAACTACCATGCATATCGATCTCCAACATCCGACATTATATTACGGCCTGTTCTTTTCCCTCGCCCATCTTACCACATGGTCCATATTGTTTTTTTATGGATATAAGCATAAATATCCCCAGCTTCAGTGGCTGCTAATCATTGTAACAGGATTTATCTGTTTTACCATCGGAACACATATGTTGGCTATTAATATTCGGGAGGTATTGATTCTTGGAAACTGGTCTGCGGGTAAAGGAAAATCACTGATCAGTGGGCTATTGCTGGCTGTTCCGTGTTTGCTTTTAATTAAGAATCTGCTAAAATTTAATTATGATGTTTTCAAACCATATGCATTTGCTATTCCGATCGGTATCGCAATTCAGAGGTTGGGATGCTTTGTCGGAGGTTGCTGCTATGGAAATTTGACAGATTTACCGTGGGGGATTTCATATTCGCATGGTTTTAGTGCCCATTTCATGCAATGGGAAAAGGGTATTATATCAACATCAGAAGGTATTTCCTTGGCCGTTCATCCGGTGCAATTATATGAAGCTATACTTTGCATGTTAGCTTTTATCCTGGTCATAATCATCAATAAAAAGTCCTGGTTCCGTGGGCCATTAATTTATGTTTCGTTATTATTTTATTCCATCATCCGGTTTATCACCGAATTTTTCAGGGCAGGAGAGGCTCATGCTCTTGGGATAAATGAATTTTGGGGATTAAATATCGTACAGTGGATCCTGCTTTTTGCCATGCTGATCTCAATTTATATTTTGATCCACAAGAATAAAAGATCATATAATCATACGTTTATTATTTTTAAAAGGCGAGGGTTACTGGACTATGTCTGGTATATGCTATTATTTTCACTCATTCTCATTACACCGGAATTTTATTCCCCACTTGAGAGGTTGCTGCTTGGCATTGTATTTATTCCGCTTTCAATCCTTATATTCTGGGAATTTTTCAAATCAATTACCATTCCTCAGCTGCGCGTCGCCTCTGTCAGCTTATGTGTTACTGGGATATTCCTGATGAGTCAGATAAGCCCTGGTGTTGAAGCAGATACTTTGACAAAAGGAAATAAATATCATGAAATAAGTATTGGCGGATACACAGGTTCGAATTCATTTACCCATTACACGGAGGACTGTGAAGGAAATAAAACTGAGGATTTAGGATTTAAGGAGAATTATTATACCATGGGTATCGGGTATAAATATGTAAATGAATTAAACGCCGAAAAAAAATTTACGATTGGTATCGGAGCTTCCTACGGAAAATTGAAAGAACATGTTGATGATCTGGATTATGATTACACCCAGGAAATGTTCATGGTAGCACCTTTTGTGCAATACGATCTTAAAGCAATAGGAATAGGAGTAGGTCTCATTGCCGGTGACATCAGCTTATTCCGACCCTATGATTATGAAAGACCGTTCACTGTTTTTAGGCGATACAGTGTGTTACCGCAAGCACATCTTAGGATTGGAAATTTTCAGAAGGTCTGGGGTGAATTTAATTATGGATATCGATTCCCCGGTATTGCGCCAACCAATGAGTACGAATTGCTTCTGGGAATTCGAGGCCAGCAAGGACATTTGGTGAGATTGGGAACATCAACCTATAATGCAGTTGTTATCCGTCCGGAATTCTATATTAACGATCGGTTTGCAATTGAGCCCTATGTGGGATTAATGGGTCCGCTGTTTAGCGAACAATACACGAAAAGAATAGGCTACCAGGGAGGTGTAAATCTGCATTACAGAATTCCAAATTGAAATATTGTGACATAACCACACGAATCAGATCTACTACGTCAAATATTCAGAAACAACCTGATCTATATCATGATCTGAAAGGCAGAAATTGATTTCTTTTGTACTTTAATTATAAAAGTACAATCATGAGAAAGATTTATTTTTTAACATTAATTACATTTTTTGCATTTATTGGTATTTGCATTGCCCAGGAAGAAGAACATGAAACTAAAGTTGAACACTCGATAAAAAGACATAGAGTAGGCATATTTTTAGGCAATGCTTTAATACACGGAGTAAAAAACACCCAGACCGGAAAGGAACAATATGTGCTTGCTCCAACCTTAGGACTCGATTATACTTATGCGCTTAGTCATAAATGGGCAATTGGAACATACAACGAGTTGAACCACGTGGATATTGAGGTAGAAACAGATGCACATGAGGAGTTTGTCAAAAGGGAAAACACACTGTTATTTAGTGCCGTTGCCGTATTTGAACCTGTTCGTCATTTTGGGATTTTTGCCGGTACTGGTATCGAAACCGATCCTAACGAAACCTTTTGGATCAGGTACATGGGTCTGGAATATACATTCATAAACGCAAACGATTGGCATGTTGCGCTTACTGCGGGATTTATTAATAAGGAGAAGTATAACGCCTTTAATTTTGGTGTGGTGATAAGCAGAGGTATTGGAAAACCTGTACCCTTAAAAAAGCATCATTAATTTTTCTTAAATCCCCAGTTCAGAACGTAAATATTCATCAGCATTGCTGTTCTTATTCCAGTAATCTAACTGCACCGCTTTTTTCAAACTCGCTCTGGTTGTCATAAGCTGATCTCCCTCTGGATAGGTTTCTTCCCAGCCCTGGATTTCAAATGGAAATGTCGAATTAAATTCAATCTTTAATGTTCTTTTTATTTCAGGGTAATGCAACTGATATTGTCTTGTTGTTCCATTGCCTTCCTCCATCTTTGCTACTACTTGTTCAGGTTTAAATGCCACATGTTTGAACCGGCAAAAAAGACTTCCCGGAAGCATCTCCAACTTACCTGTTGGAAGCTCCTCCGGATTCAGGCGTATACGGTTCCACACCTCGTCTTCCATTATCACTCCATCAACCGAATAATTCTGATCTCCTTCGGATTCGAAATAGGAATAACCCTGAATCTGGTATGAATTATTTTTAAAATTCGCCTGTAAAAATGTATGGCCGCACCATTCCTGCGATGAAGTTGTCAACTTTATAGTTTTCGGATCATCATTCAGATAGATCGGTGTAAATACCGATGTCATGGTAGAGTATGGATAAATGCCGGTAGTAAACTTTTTTGTGAAATTGAGCTTGATCACTTTTACGACATCACTTTCATTTTTTATGGGGTAATCCAGCTTTACCTGCTTCGACCTGGAAAAATCTTCCGTGACAAAGATCAACGCTGCATGGCCTTCCCGTATTTCACCATAACGCACCTGTTGCAGGTCATAGCTTGCAAGTTCTGCTTTTCCCTGGTACCAGTATTCGCCAAAGTTGGGATCTAGCTCATGTTGGTTTGTATTCAAGGAATTATTCAAACTACATGAAGGAAAAGATATCAATATACCCAAAAGCACTATGAATGACCTAGCTTTCATAAATTTCAAATTTTTAACCCAAATTAAATCTCCTCATTCACATTACGAATATCAGCTCCATTCCGGACCAGAGGTTCCGAACATGATTGGAACAATATCATTTCTTTCTTTTTCCATGAAAATCCGCGTTTTTTCATAACCCTCAACAGCCATTTGCAAAGCTGTCTCATCCATATTTTGGGAATATTCACTAATTTCCACATCAGAAATTAATTGATACATCCTCATTAGCGATCGAACCGGTTTTATCAACATGTGTTCTTGTGATGAATCTGTTGAAACTTCTGAATTTTTAAATACAGAATCTTCACCAAGATGCTGCTCCGGAATATCCATGAACACTTCTTTATAACCCTCTCCTTTCCAGTGGTGCAGTATTTCCCTTAGTAGGTAATTTGCAATTTCCGGGGAGTCGGCAATAAGTGGCCCAATGAACGGTTTCAATCTTCCAGGCCTGCTCATGATAAATCCCAGAATTCTATTTTTGGAAATAGCCATCATGTTTTTTGATCCCTGAAGTTCGCCTAATAATTTAACAATCTGGAATCGTTCAGGATAGTTCTTTTCCACGAGGTAATCCTGGACTTCTTCCAAATTAAATGGTATATCAGCTGTTTCTGCAAACTCGCCCTTTTCATTGTCTGTTTGAATGATGGACCGCCAGATCAAAAATGAATCTTTAAACCCCAGTGAATCATACACCTGTTTTCCCAGCGGTGTGGCATCCAACCCGATAATAGATTTCTTTTGAACCATTCGCGAATGAGCGAGACATATTCGCATCATTCTTCGGGCGATACCCTGCCTCCTCAGTTCCTTATGCACAAGGATCATCCCGATCCAGGCAAGATCTTCATGTACCGGAAATGAAACTCCACTACCCAACGGAAATTCGTGATTTAAATAATTATAATATGCGATAAATATACCGCCTTTTCCATGAGAGATCATCGATTGGAGATCCGCAAAGGTCTGGTTCCAGCCTGCACGTTCCGAAAGTAATTTTATGATTTCAATTTCGGAATCATGTGAAGTAATGCTGAAATGTCTATCATCGACTATTTTGCTGGTGCCGGACAGATTGATGAGTAAACTTTCAGGAATCCTGAATTTCTTTACCTGTGGCCCGATGACGCCCCCAACAGCAATCTCGACTTCCCTATGCCAGTAACCTTTCACCAGTTCAGGAACCTGTTCTGGATAAAAACAGGCAAAACCATAAATTCGCAGGTTTTCACTTGATATTAATATGGGTTTTTCCTGGTCTTTCTCCATATTTATGAAGTAGAATTTGAGCTAATATTTATGATCAGCTCGGCCAAAAAAAGTG
>Ga0209536_100011103_pt1 | contig 13221 bp, 7 predicted proteins | sample DeeMarSeWOR28_12_FD_187461 | JGI IMG/M metagenome (GOLD analysis project Ga0209536, IMG submission 187461) | Marine sediment microbial communities from White Oak River estuary, North Carolina - WOR-2-8_12 (SPAdes) (version 2) | ecosystem: Environmental > Aquatic > Marine > Intertidal zone >...
CCTTATCCATATCACATGCTGTAACCTGTGATCCGGATACCCCGTTTTCCGGAAGTGCACCCTCTGACAAGGTAAACTTTCCCTGGCCATCATTGATATACATACGGTCCGAATAAAACGGATTGTCCGGAGGCAGGCCCGTACCCCCACTTACCACATAAAGATCATCATCACCATCACCATCAGCATCAAAAAACAGGGATCCCATGTCTTCATAGTTGGGATTGTCAGGTAAGGGATAGGAAGAAAATTCTCCGCCTTTCTGTTGTATAAATATGGCACCGAAAAATCCCGTTGACCCCCCGACAAAAAAGTCATCCATCCCGTCTGAGTTGGCATCCCCCACTGTAATCCCCGGTCCTTCCCTGGAATACATATGGGGTACTAAGGGCTGGATCTTGAAATCAATAAATTCCCTCTCCTTATGATAGAATACAATTTTTGTCTCTTCTGAAATTTCTTTAAATAGTTTTTCACTTTCATTTTCTGTGTATTCTTTCCTTTCTGATAAGGAAGCTTCTGTGTATTTGAGTACAAGTAATTGATCCACAGGCCGGTCAAACAGATATTGCTCCTTACCATCAGGCCAACACACATATATTGAATCTATCTCTGTCACAGTTCCCAATCCAAAATGGATTTTCGGATCCACCATAGACTGAAAACCACGGATTGGAAAATGCTCGTAATATTGTTGACTGCCTTTATAATACAGCCTGATCTTAGTGCCTATACCTCCCTGGTTTAGCTTACTTCCGGATAAATGAATCTGCAGATAATGAGAAACACTATCCGGTTCATTGTTATCGATTAACGTATTTTCATAAATTGAAGCAGGATCATCGATGTTATTCAGAACAAGGTCCAGGTCACCGTCATTATCCAGGTCTGAAAACGCCGATCCAGTCGAGTAGGAAGGCCTATTCATCCCCCAGGCGAGGGTTTTATCCTCAAATAATAAGCCTCCACTATTGCGATATATAACATTTGGCTTTTTTACATTGCCCAATTTATCCAATTCATCCCTGAGGATTTTACCAAGGACACTAAATGGCATACCTGGATCTTCCCTGGTTTGGTTATGAAATGCTTCTGAGAAATCCATATTAGATAAATCTCGCGGGATACCATTCCCCACAAACAAATCCCTGTATCCGTCATTGTCAAAATCTGCAAACAGAGGGGCCCAACTCCAGTCGGTTTCAAATACCCCGGAAAGTTGCCCTATTTCGCTGAAACTATAAGTTCCTGAAATTTCACCGTTATTCAGTTGCAGCATATTTCGGATATATTGCTCGGAATAGCCTTTCATTTGTTCTGCTTGATATCTCCGATATTCCCGCATATTACCAGCCATTATCCTTTTTCTAAAATAATCTTCCGGTAACATGTCCAGGGTAAATACATCCGCCAGTCCATCATTATTGAAGTCAGCTATATCCATACCCATAGCACTGTAACTGAAATGTTTAAAGTAATCCTTTAGTTTTTCTTTGAATGTGCCATCACTTTGATTGATATAAAGCAGGTCATCCGTTATATAATCATTGGCTACATAAACATCCGGCAAGCCATCCAGGTTTATATCACTCACACAAACACCCAGACCAAATCCATCCCAGGTAATACCAGCTTCTTTTGAAACATTTTGGAATTTGGGGAGGTTACTACCCGGATCAGATCCTTCATTCCGATAAAGTCGATCAGTGTTCCACATTGATCCATCGCTGGTCCTGCTCCTCACAGAATTCTTATTGGGAATATTCATGGAGGATGTAACGAGATACATATCCAAATCACCGTCAATATCATAATCAAAAAATACAGCCTGGGTAGAATATCCATCATCATCAATTCCAACCTGATTGGCATGTTCCGAAAAAGTTAATTCTCCTTTTGCTCCATTATTTATGAATAAAAAATTTCTGTAATCATCAATAATATTACCCCCAACACAAACATAAATATCAAGCCAGCCATCCTGGTTCAGATCTACCATACTTACGCCAGTAACCCATCTCCCTGAAGTATTGATATCCGATTTTTCAGTAATATCCTCAAATCTTAAATCTCCTTTATTTAAGTACAGCCTGCTTTTCTGCATATTCCCTCCAAAGAAAATATCACTCAAACCATCATTGTTTATGTCGCCTATGGCCAATCCTGCACCATTATAGTAATACTCATAAAACAGGGAATTAAAGGTATCGGTCTCATGAAGTGTATTTTCAAATCGAATTCCGGTTTGATCAGATGATAATTCCTGAAACAGTGTCTGACCGTCAAAAGACTTATCTGGATCAGATTTCTGGCAGTTAATCAGGATTAGACTGATAATTAATATTCCTAATAAAAGAAAAAAAAGTAGAATTGAACCATTTTTCATATCGAAATATATAGTTAAAAATTCAAAATTGTTAAGGTTGTTTCAAAAGTTCATAATGGGTCATTCCTGCTCTCCAAGTCATTCCTATAAAAATCCTTCTACCTGCGAGCAGGAATCTTGTTGAATGTAGATCCAATTCCTTATACAACAAGATTACAGGGTCAAGCTTTAGTGCGACTCCCAGATGTGAAGGAATGATATGATAAAGTTCTTGAGACATTCTACTTTTTATTTAAACAAACAGCATTCTTTAAAAGTCGTTATAAATTTAGACATTTTTATATGTTAGTGGTTTGTCACTATACAATACATATATTACCAAAGATTTCATCAATAATATATTTGATCTAAAAAAGTCAAATAATCTTTAATACAATAAAAGGGCAGAAGCTTCATTGTTATGGAATTCAACTCCAAAATGCAGTTATTTATATTAATAGTACACGAGAAAACTCAAAAAAAGCCGTGGAAAAATGTATCCACGGCTTCTTGTTATAGCCTTCCATGCAAAATAGTGAGCGTATTATTAATCCGGTGTCGTATACCCTGGATTCTGAGTCATCAATTCATTAAGTCTCAGATCCGCCTGGGGTATGGGCCATAGATAGTCATATTCATTACAATTGGGCCCTACATCAGGCTGATCATCCCATACATCACATAGTATTTCCTTCCTGATAAGATCGTACCATCTGTCAAACTCAAAGAACAACTCATAGCATCTTTCCTGGATCACGGCTGCATCAAATTCCGCCTGCGACATGGAAGTGGTCGTTCTTGGATGATTGGGATTGGCCACCCCATCATTGGCACGATCGATAATGAGATTTACGGCATCCACAGCCGCTTGTGTAGGACCTCCGTTAACCATATTATCCGCCTCAGCGAACATCATCAAAACATCAGCATATCTGAGAATTGGAATGTTCGGCCATGATTGCAATCGCTCCATATCTTCCCTTTCATTATATACATATTTCCTGAGATTGGGCGCGTTACTATAATCTTCATATGGAGTGCCATCCCAGTCCTCCATGATCATATAGGCATACTTACGAGGCTGGTCCGGATAAGCATCTGTCCAGGCTTTCTTTAACGAAAAATCACTCCATCCATTGGCCATAGTCCACGGTAACCATATCTGTGGAGGCGTAGCAATGTCATCTGGCGTGGCATTAAAAGAAAACATAAATTCCGGACCTAACTTATTATTAAGTGCGAATACGTCGTGTACATCCGGTACAAGAGAATGAATTCCGTTATCCATTACCTCTTTTGCCATATCTCTTGCTAATTGAGCTTTGGAAGCATCCTTTAATGGTGCAGTTGCCATGGTTAAATATACTTTAGCCAATAAAGCCCTTGCGGCATCTTTAGAAGGACGGCCGGCTAACGCAGGATCCCATTCTTCCGGTAAATAATCATAGGCAACTCCCAGATCACTAATGATTAATTCATACACTTGTGAAATCGGTTGTCTGGAAATTTCACCTGCTACTATATCCGTTTCTTCCGTAATAATCGGGACATCACCATATCCCCGTACAAGGGAGAAATAATTGAAGGCCCGCAGGAATTTAGCCTGTGCCATTAATTCATTCTTTTTAGCCTCAGAGACTTCAGTCTTACCTTCATCCAAAGCTTGTATCACATTATTCAGAATGGCCAAGGCACCGTAATGTGCTCTCCATATCCAGTTATTATGACTTGCCTCAAATACCAGGTTTGCAGTGGCATCATAATCTGTATGAAATGCCCCCCAGGGGTAAGAATAATTATCCCATTGGCTGTATAACCTTCCCATCGATCCGGTAAGAGCAGATATGACCTGCTGTTCAGTTTTGTAAAAATTCTCCGGGCTGGGAAAATCTTTGGGTTCCTCTTCCAGACTTACACATCCAAAAGTAAGCAGGAAGAAAACAATCCCAACAAACATCAGACCTTTCATTTTTGTTATTTTTATCTTTTCCATTGATATATATTTTTTGTTTTTAACATCAGAAAGTGAGATCCAATCCAAAAGTATACATTCTGGCTGGAGGATAGGCGCTCAGATCGACGCCAATCGTTGCATCCTGTTCAGTAAAGTTTGCTACCTCAGGATCATATCCGGTATAACCGGTAATCGTCCACAGGTTTGTACCTGTGAAGTATACCCTGATCTTGTTAAATCCGATCTTACTCAGAATAGATCTATCAAAGTTGTATGCCAGCGTGATAACTTTTAATCTTATAAAAGAGGCATCTTCCACCCATTTGGAAACTTCACCACCTCGCCCATTACCTGGAACATATACTGTACTCGTTAAATTTTGAGATTCACGGTAAGCTCCATCGATCAAACCAGGCTGATCCGTATCCTGGTTCTCGGGTGTCCAGTAGTTCAGTACCCTGGGATCATTTGCTTCATAGGATTCTCTCCTGATCCTCAATTGGTTAAACAGGTCGACGCCCTGCATTCCCATGAAGAGGAATGACAGTTCTAAGTTTTTGTAGGTAAGTAAATTCGACCAACCCCAGGTAAAATCGGGATATCCGTTACCGATGATCACCCTGTCATCTAAATCCACATCCCCGTCATTATCCACATCCCTTATATGGATGTCCCCAGGAAGTTGCCCATAACTACGCGCATCTTCTGCCTCATCAGTTCCCCAGATACCCAGGAATTCCCATCCTAACATGGTTCCATAGGGCTGTCCTACTTCAAGTATCATAAAATCATTACTCATGGAGTATCCACCAAAGGAGGCGGAATAAGAAATTCTCTCATCCGTTCCAAGATCAAGGACTTTATTCCTGTTCGCGGTGAGGTTAACGGAGGTATTCCATCTGACGTTACCGACAATTGGATCCCCTCCTATTAATATTTCCAGTCCTTTGTTTTCAATAGATCCGATATTGTCAATAATACTACTTATGCCAATATAACCGGGCAGTTCCCTGTCCATCAGCAGGTCGTCCGTAACTTTTTTATACACATCAATGGTTGAGGTCAGCCTGCCATTAAATAAGGAAAGGTCAAGGCCGATATCCGTCTGGGTTGTAGTTTCCCACTTTAAGTTAGGATTTGCCAACCCACCAATTGCAAAACCAGTATTCGTCGGAGATATACCATTGTAAGGATAATCAGGTCCCCAATCCCCTGGTTCTGAATAAAGCCTGGCAAGTGATTGATATGGGTCTATAGCCTGGTTACCTGTTTTACCCCAGCTGCCTCGTAATTTAAGTTCAGTTACCACTGAAGATCCTGTCAGGAAGTTTTCCTCAGATATTCTCCATGCTACGGAGGCTGATGGGAAATAACCCCATTTATTATCTTCTCCAAATACGGAAGAACCATCTGCCCTGTATGTAAAGGTAGCCAGGTACTTGTCAGCATATACGTAGTTAACCCGTCCTAAATAAGAAAGTAAGGCTCTCTCTCCTGCATAAGATGCCGTCGTAAGAAATTGGGCGCCTCCAATATTATTATATCCTAACTGATCTACAATAAAATTCCTGGCTGTAGTGTTTGTTGTATACCATTTACCATAGAGCTGTTCTAACCCTCCGGTTACTGTTAACTGATGTTTATCAGCAAAAGTATTGGTATAGGTCAGAATATTGCTGTTTTGATAATCTTCCGAGTTGGCATCTCTCAAGTTAGCTGCTCCATTATTCGCATAACCTTCATTGGTGTTTAAATTGTAGTAATCCCGTTCTTTCGCGTTTACTAGAATAGCACCACCTGAAATTTTTAAGCTCAATCCTTTAACTATGTCAAAATTCAAGAAAAGGTTGACATTGTTCCTGTAAGTAGGACGATCCATTTCTGGTTCAGTGGCACTAGCCAGGGGATTCCAGGTGTCGTTGGCCCCATATTGCGGATTATGGAATAGATTCAAAGTTCCATCTTCTTTATAAACGGGTTCGGTTGCTGCCCATCGTGGGGCCACATTGATCGCCTGAGCGGTGAATGAAATGCCTTCTCTTCGCCGGAATGCAGGTGACTTGTATGTTTCTTTGGTGAACATATAGTTCATACCGAAATCAACCCAATCTGTTATATCCGCAGCTAAGTTGGTTCGTAATGAGATCCGGTCATAGGATGAACCTTTCAGAATCCCTTTATGGTCCAGGTAGTTCGTAGATACATTGTATTTCAGTTTATCGGTAGCCCCACTTACACCAAGATTATAATTCTGGAGAACACCTGTTTCATATATTACATCTTGCCAATCCGTACCAAATCCATATGAAGGACTTTCGAATTCAGCAATCTGCGCGTCGGTGAATGGTAGAATCGGGGTATTACCGCCACCCGTGTTTGTCGCTGCCATGGCATTATGGTAATTGGCAAACTGTGCTGCACTCATTACCGGTAGTTTCCGTGCTAAACTTTGAATACCTACACTCACATTGGCATCGATCACAGGTTTTCCCATTTTTCCGTGCTTGGTCGTGATCAGGATCACCCCATTCGCACCTCTTGAACCATAGATCGCTGTAGCGGAAGCGTCCTTCAGGATCTCGATGGATTCAACATCCTGCGGGTTCACGGTACGCAACAACGGCTCGCCACCCTGCAAACCATCAAGTACGACCAGAGGTTGATTCCCGCCATTAATGGAATTAAGTCCACGTATCCGGATTATTGTCTCACCGCCTGGTGAAGCATCCGAATTTAAAACATAAACCCCGCTAGTCCTCCCCTGTATGGCCTGGTCAGCCCTGGCCAGAGGAAGTTGTGTTAATTCCTTGGGTGATACGGATGTAATAGCTCCCGTCAGGTCGGACCTCTTCTGGGTACCATACCCCACAACAACGACCTCACCTAATGCTGTGATATCCTCAACAAGAACTACGTCAATCTGGGTCTGAGAACCCACCGCAATTTCCTGGGTTCGATACCCAACCGAACTGACTTGTAAAACAGCTTCAGGACCTGACACATCTTGTACAAACGCACCATCTATATCAGAAATGGTACCAGAAGTAGTTCCTTTTATCAATATGGCCACGCCAGGAACAGGTTCACCAGCTTCATTGGTGATAGTACCTTTAACTGTGATTTCCTGTGCGGCTATATCCGTCGTAAGCGCTATAATCAAAAATAAACACAGCGTCAACAAGCCAAAGAAAGATGTTCGCTTTGGCACCTTTGCTAATTGGAGTAGTTTTACTTTCATAATGGAAAAATTAATTTTATTTAAACATGAAATAATAAAAAACTCATTACCGAGTATTAAGTACACAAATCAATATTTAACACATGAAATGTCATTTGATATAATGTGCTGATAAGGACGTATTACTGAAATTTATTTAGTCTCCTGATCTTTTATGTTTGAATTTAATATGCTTTAAAACCTAAGGTTTCTGTGTTTCGTTTCGTTATTTTTAATTAAATTTAATACATAATTCCTCAAATAGTCAAGATAATTAATAAATTATTTTTAAAAAGTTTAAGGTTTTATAAGATATTGGCATTATTTTTTTAAATTATTTGAATTATTCTGGATTCCATATGCAAGAATTACATTTTAATAAAGTTTTCTCTCACACGATTCCATATCATAATCAAGTTTTCAGGCAATGATCACTTCCACGCCCAGTTGCTCTAACTTATTCTGATAATCAGATCCCAATCCGTCATCCGTAACTAGAATATCTACTTTTGATAGCGGGCAAATAACCGCCAGGCTCCTTTTTTTAACCTTACTCGAATCAGCAAGCACAATTATCTGCCTGGAAATTTCAATCATGATCTTATTAAGATGGGCTTCTTCTATATTGGGTGTAGAGATTCCGAATTCAAAATCCAGCCCATCCACACCAAGGAATAATTTATCACACAAAAAATTCCTGATCGTTATTTCGGCAGGACTGCCGATCATCGACAAGGCATCCTTTCTTAAGAACCCACCTGGTATTATAACCTGTATGTTATCATTATAAACCAATTGATTGGCAATGTTCAGTGCATTGGTTATTACGGTAAGTTTGATTTCAGGGGCCAGGTTCTTAACCATTTCCTGTGTTGTCGTACCTGCATCAACGATTATGGTATCTCCATCTTTCACAAGCTTGGCCCCCACCTTTCCTATCCTTTTTTTAAGGTCCAGGTTTATTTTCTGTTTCTTCGAAAGTTCAAAGTCAACACCAACCCTGTTTATTTTAATTGCCCCTCCCCTGGCCCTTATAAGCATATTTTTTTTCTCCAATTGTAAAAAATCATTTCGTATCGTCACCTCGCTAACGCCAAACTGTTTACTGAGTTCAGTTACATTTACCTGGCCATCAGATTCCAATTTTTCCAGGATCTGCGTTCTTCTTTGTACGGTCGATTTTACTTTTTCTTCCATTTTCATCTAATTTGTTGCTTAAAATATATATCTAACAGGAACACGGATAATATATTAAGAAATCTTAAATGCGAATCTGATATTTATAACAAGATAAATTATATTATAATATTATGAAATATAATATATAATAAAATTATATGAAAGTAAAGCCACTTATATTTGCTTTTATTTTTGCGTTTTTTTGTTATAAAAACCTTTGAAATTTACAATAAAGCTTTAACTTTGTTAACAGTAAACTCAAATTTTAAAATCTCTTAAGCGTGGATAGTTCAGACTTCCATAATTATCTGGATAAGGACATTAATAGTATTAACACCACCTCTTTAGAAATATCCATACAGCCGATACTATGGCAGCAGACCTGGGAGTGCGTACAAGATCAGCAGCCATCCCTGAAAAAATTCCTGGACCAGGTTTACTTCCAGGATAATATAAATATTATTTTAACAGGTGCCGGATCATCAGCATTTATTGGGGATGCATTACAGGGTTCATTCCAGAAACATACCGGCATACCAACCCGGTCAATTAGTAGCACAAATCTGGTCACACACCCTGATCATTTTCTTCTGAAAGACAAACCCACATTATTGATTTCATTTGCCCGGTCCGGTGAGAGTCCTGAAAGCGTTGCCGTAGTTAACCTGGTAAATAAAATATGTACTTTTGACTACCATCTCATCATTACATGTAATCCTTCCGGAAAATTAGCCACTGAAAACAACAAGCCCAATCGAATGGTATTCCTGTTACCTGAAAGGACAAATGATCAGGGACTGGCGATGACTGGAAGTTTTACTTCGATGTTATTATGTGGTGCGTTAATAGCCCGTATCAAGGAACTGAATGATCTGAAACCTCAAATATCAAGATTAATATCCTATGGAAAAAAAGTGTTGACCAACTATACGGAAAAACTGCACCAGGTAGCGAAAATGGATTTTAAAAGAGCTGTATTTCTGGGTTCAGGGCCCCTCCTTGGTACAGCGAGAGAATCTCATTTAAAAGTACAGGAATTAACTAACGGTAAGATCATATGTAAACACGATTCGTTTCTTGGTTTTCGTCATGGCCCAAAGGCTGTAATAGATAAAAGCACAATAGTCATTTATCTATTCTCGAGTAATAAGTATGTTGCACAATATGAAGATGATCTTGTTAAGGAAATCTGTAAGCAGGAACTTGGAATGTATTCCATTGGTGTGCTTGAAAAGTTAAAAGAGAAATATTGCCTTGATCTCAACATAAAAATGAATGATAGAGACGAATTGCTGGATGAGGAATTTCTGATTATCTGTTACGTGTTGCCGGCACAGATCCTTGGCTATTACAAATCAATCGAACTTGGATTAAATCCGGACAATCCTTCTGAATCAGGTGTAATTTCCAGGGTGGTTCAGGGAGTTACAATTTATTCATACGATTGAACAAAAATCTATGCTGTGAGGTAAGAAAATACACATCAGTAATGAGGCTTATCCCCGTTACAAATACTTTTATATGAAGAGTCAGATAATTTTTTTCCTAAAAACACTCACCCGGATACCTATTATTTGATATTGTGGATAAGACGATAAAAAACAGGTAAAATAATGAAACATCCCGTCCAGCGTATCATTCAGGAACATAAACGAACTTCTACGAAGGGCATTTACTCAATCTGTTCAGCAAACCGATATGTATTACAGGCAGCTATGAAGCAGGCACGGGAAGATCGATCTTTATTGCTTGTTGAGGCAACCTCCAACCAGGTCGACCAGTTCGGTGGTTATACCGGGATGACACCTCTGGACTTCAGGAACTATGTGAACTCTATTGCTAAAGAAATTAACTTCCAGTCCTCTTCAGTAATTTTAGGAGGTGATCATCTGGGCCCGAATGTCTGGCAGGACCAACCTGCCAATATTGCCATGAACCATGCCCTGGATCAAATCCAGGCTTATATACAAGCTGGCTTTACTAAAATTCATTTAGATGCCAGCATGCCCCTTGGTGATGATGAACATGATCCTGATCTTCCATTAAATTCATACTTCGTGGCCCAACGCTCAGCTGAATTATGTCAGGCTGCTGAAAAAATGCATCATAAAATTCAACCGAAAGGATTCAAGCCAGTCTATGTGATAGGAACCGATGTTCCCGTTCCGGGAGGGGCTAAATCAACCATGGAGAAAATAAGGATCACACCTGTGGGTGAAGTGGAAGAAATTATTACACTTACAAAAGAAGCATTTACAAAAAGGGGATTAGAAAATGCCTGGCAAAGGGTGGTGGCTGTTGTAGTACAACCGGGAGTTGAATTCAGTGATGATAAAATCTCAGCGTATGATCCTCACAGGGCCCGGCAGTTAAGCGCATATATTGCCGGTAATCCTCAACTGGTATATGAAGCGCATTCCACGGATTATCAGCTGCCTGGTGCACTCCGGAAAATGGTTGAAGACCACATGGCAATTTTAAAGGTAGGTCCATGGTTAACCTATGCTTTCCGTGAAGCGGTTTTTTCCCTGGCCATGATCGAAAAAGAAATATCAGGTTTACATAAAAGTATTACGCCATCTAATATTATCCCGATCCTGGAACAGGTCATGATGAACGAGCCAAAATACTGGAATAAATATTATCTTGGTAATGAAGCACAAAAATCCTTTGCCCGTAGGTATAGCCTTAGCGATAGAATACGATATTACTGGCCACAAAAAGCGGTAGTAAAAGCTTTGAATAAATTATTAGGAAACTTACAACGTAATCCTGCTCCCCATTCCCTGTTAAGTCAGTATATGCCATCTCAATATCAGGCGCTGCGTGTTGGTCTTATTACAGATCAACCATTGGATCTGATACATCATAAGATCAGAGAAGTCCTTGAAATTTATTCAGCAGCTACCAGATTGAATGAAAAATAGTATATTCATAACCGTTATATAAATAAAATTAAAATGCGAAAAGGAAAACCCTGGCTGATTTACGCTATCATAACAACCACATTCTGGGGATTTTGGGGGGCTCTGATGGAAATACCGGAAAAAGCCGGGTTTCCTGCTACTCTGGGATATTCAGTATGGGCCTTAACCATGATCATACCGGCACTTGTTGCCCTCAGACTTGTTAAATGGAAACTTGAATATAATACCCGTTCCATATTTCTTGGTTCTGTGATTGGATTGACAGGTGCAGGCGGTCAGTTAATACTCTTTCAGGCCCTCCGCACCGGTCCGGCATATCTGGTTTTCCCTTTTATATCATTATCACCCGTAGTGACGATAATCCTATCGACTTTGTTTCTTAAAGAAAAAGCCAGCATCCGGGGTTGGATAGGGATATTATTGGCTCTAGTTGCCATCCCCTTGCTTTCTTACCAATCTGCTAACGGCAGTGGCCCGGAGGGATATATGTGGATCATTCTTTCCCTGCTGATCTTTCTGGCCTGGGGATTTCAAGCCTATGTTATGAAGTTTGCCAATAAAACCATGAAGGCTGAAAGTATTTTCTTTTATATGATGGCTACCGGCATAGTGCTTATCCCTTTTGCGTTGTGGATGACTGATTTCAATCAACCCATCAACTGGGGTTTCAAGGGCCCCTGGCTCACGGCTTTGATTCAAATATTGAATGCTATTGGTGCATTAATGCTTGTATATGCATTTCGCTATGGTAAAGCCATGATTGTCAGCCCCATGACGAATGCCCTGGCACCTGTTCTTACGGTTATCATTTCCTTGTCCATTTACCAGGTAATACCTCATTTTATTATCCTGATAGGCATATTCCTGGCAGTTTGTTCTGCATTTTTACTGGCGGTGGAAGAGGAATAAATCATTTAATAATATATTTGTTTAAATGAACAAGAAAAATATTGATGTTCTGGTAGTCGGTGAACTTAACATCGATATCATTCTGAACGAAATCGAATCTTTTCCTGAGATCGGGAAAGAAAAGCTGGCCGGGGATATGCACACCACCTTGGGCAGTTCTTCAGCGATCTTTGCGAGTAACTTAAGCAGCCTGGGTGCCCGGGTAGCATTTTTAGGTAAAGTTGGCCAGGATCAGAACGGAGATCTGGTACTCAACAGTCTCCGGAAAAAAGGTGTAGAAACAAGTATGATCATCAGGATTGCGGAAAACAATACAGGAGCAACGATCGTACTGAACTTTTCAGAAGACCGGGCTATGGTCACTTATCCCGGGGCGATGGATCACCTGACGATCGATGACATAAATAAAGATCAATTAAAATCTGCAAGACACCTGCATTTTTCTTCCTTTTTTATTCAACCTGGGATAAAACCAGATATTGGGAATTTGTTCAGCCTGGCAAAATCCCTGGGACTGACAACTTCTTTGGATCCGCAGTGGGATCCCTCTGAGCACTGGGACTTTGACTATGTGAAAATTCTCCCTTATGTAGATGTTTTTCTGCCCAATGAAATGGAGCTGAAACATATCACAGGAACAGACAATCTGGAGGATGGTTTAAAAGCGATA
>Ga0209536_100011105_pt1 | contig 13219 bp, 12 predicted proteins | sample DeeMarSeWOR28_12_FD_187461 | JGI IMG/M metagenome (GOLD analysis project Ga0209536, IMG submission 187461) | Marine sediment microbial communities from White Oak River estuary, North Carolina - WOR-2-8_12 (SPAdes) (version 2) | ecosystem: Environmental > Aquatic > Marine > Intertidal zone >...
GGAGTATCATTCTTCTACAGTCAGCAGGGAGTTCGTCCATCTGAGAAACAGGATATCGCGAAACGGGAAATGGAATTTTTATCAATCGCTGGACCTGGATATAAACCGCGACTGGCGAAAAGAGAGAACCGGAAAATCGATGGCTTTAACAAACCTGCTTATATCGGGCAGCGTCAATCCCTATTCCTGGCTGCGGGCAACAGTCAGTTACGACAATAGAAAACGATACTGGACCTATGAGATACAATCTTTGGACGAACGACTGTTCGATGACAGGTATCGCCAGGGGATAAAAGCCGGATTGAATTTCAGGCTGCCTCATAATTATATAATATCTACTAATCTGAGTTTTCGAGGCGTCGAGGGTGAGGACGAGTCAAGAAATTCCTGGTCGGCATCTTTGAGAAAAACCGATTTTGCCGCATTAAGATTATCATATGGTATAAATTATACCTCTTTTTCCGACACCTACAGTGACGGCCGGAGATTCTCAGCGAGCCTGGGTAGATATTTCAGGTCGTTCAACGTCAATCTGGAATATGGATTTTACAAATACAATTATAATACATATATAACACAAAAATCCAGCGACTGGATCAGGATAGAGACTTTTATCAGGATAAAACGGAATTTTTACCTTTCGGCCAACGGACAGAGAGGATTCGGGGACGATCTGAACGGCGATCTATTGTTGACGGAATTCGGCTACAGGTTCTAATATGGAATCATATCTTATCTGGATTATAACCGCTGTAATATTCTCCGTTATCTTTATTCCGTATTATAGAAATTTTAAGCGGAAACAAAAAGAATTCTTAAAGCGCAAGCAGGAAGCTGTAAGCCTAGGGATCGGAAGACCCAGATCGCAGTTTCCCATGGTGGATAATTCGGCCTGTATAGGTTGCGGTTCCTGCGTGGAAGCCTGCCCAGAAGGGGATGTTCTGGGCGTGGTTTTCGGCAAAGCCACCATCATAAACGGCGACAGGTGCGTGGGTCACGGCTATTGCGAGCAGGTCTGCCCCGTGGGTGCCTTGAAGGTGGGGTTGGGCGATATCAAAACCCGCGAGGATATCCCCATAACCAACGATTTCAATGAGACTAACGTTGAGGGTCTGTATATAGCGGGCGAGCTTGGAGGGATCTCGCTGATTCGCAACGCCATTTCCCAGGGACGGATGGTTATAGAGAAGATAGCGTCGCGCGTAAAGGATCTTGACGTTCGTTGCGATTATGACGTTATCATCGTGGGCGGAGGGCCGGCCGGCCTGAGCGCTTCGTTGACCGCCATCGAGAAGGATCTTTCGTATCTGGTGCTCGACCAGCAGGAGCCCGGCGGCACCATCCTGCAATATCCCAGGAAGAAACTGGTGATGACCCAACCGGTGGACATACCTTTATACGGGAGGCTCGATAAAAGCGAATATTCCAAGGAGCACCTTCTGGAGACCTGGCTCAGCGCCATAGACAAATTCGGGGTGACAATAAAACCTCTTGAGAAAGTCGACAATGTTACGAAAAAGGAAAAGTATTTTGAGGTAACCACTCCCAAAGGAACCTATACATCGAAATTTGTCGTCCTGGCTATGGGACGCAGGGGCACACCGAGGAAACTGGGAGTCCCGGGGGAATCTCTTAAGAAGGTCATGTATCAGCTGGTGGACGCGCAATCGTTTAATAACAGCAATATCCTGGTGGTGGGGGGTGGTGACAGCGCGGTGGAGGCCGTTGTCGGCCTGGCGCGCCAACCGGGAAACAAAGTCTCCATAAGTTATAGAAAACCGCAGTTCTTCCGCATGAAAAAGAAAAACGAGGACAGGATTAACGAGCTTATAAGAAGCAAAGAGATCACTCCTATATTCGAATCAAACGTAAAAGAGATTCTGGAGGATTCTGTCAGAATAGACCGGGCGGGAAAAGAACTGGAGATCCCCAACGACTACGTGTTCATATTCGCGGGAGGGATACCGCCGTTCGATATGCTCAAAAAGATGGGAATCAAATTCGGCGGCGAGATAGCTCCCCTGTAAAATTAGCATGATCTTCATATCATAATTATTATGAAAACGCCATTTAATTATTAGCTTTCTATATCTCTTACTAATGAATGTTAAATGCTTGATAAATATCGAAAAGATATAGAATTCAATCTTTGCGGTTAATCAAGCTTATACCGTAAGATAAAAGTTCTATGTTTCGTGAAGTCGACTCCGCTTGAAAATCCGACTCATATATACTATAATAGATCCAACATGAAAAAGCGCCTCCATGATCATGCTTTTGAAGTAGTAAGATCCGGATACGATCGTCTGGGCAATCTCTACACCGCGGAAAGAGAAAGGGCCGACAACTGGATCGAGGTGAAGGCGTTTACATCTCTGCTTCCCGCCGGCGGAAGAGTTCTCGATGCAGGCTCAGGGACAGGTATACCGATAGCACGGCACCTGGTTCAAGCCGGATTCGATGTCGTCGGCATCGATTTTTCGAAAACGATGGTAGCGACCGCACGCGAAAACGTACCGGATGCCAATTTCCAGCTGATGAATATGACATCTATCGATCTTCCGCTGGAATCATTCGACGGCGTTATCTCCACCTACGCCATTATTCATATTCCACGGGAATTGCATACCGGTATCTTTCGATCGTTCCATTCGATTCTGAAACCACGGGGTGTGATGCTTGTCTCCGTGGCCAGTTGGGCATGGGAGGAATTCGCCGACTACATGGGAGTGGAAATGTTCTGGAGTCACTTCGACCCGGACGAGACTGAGTCGCTAATCACTAAAGCCGGGTTTGATATCGAGTTCGGTCGCGATGTGGAAACCGGCGGTGAGAAACACCATTGGGTCCTGGCCCGTAAATGTTAAATCTAATGAATTATTTTCTATCAAATTTCAATGAATATAAAATGTTGAATGGTTCGCAATCTACAAAATTCAGGCATAAATATAAGACTTTTCAAAGGAAATCTTATCTGTAAAAAGAGTCGCCTTGAATCGCGTTTAATACGCGGCAATGTCGTGCCGGCGGTCCTGATCGTTATGTTTTTTTTGCCCATTGGCCTTCAATTTTTAGGCAATTCCGTCCCGGACCTTGCTGCTCGCTACGTCATCTACGATGACGCTTTCTATTATCTAAAAATCGCCGATAATTTATACACCAAAGGAATGAGTTCATTCGATGGTATACATTCTACAAATGGATATCATCCTCTATGGCTTGTTGTTTTACTCTTCATACGATTCCTTTCCAATATAGAGATTTTTCCCACAATAACACTGGTATTACAGATCCTGCTTTTTGGCTCTACCGGCTTTTTGTTTTTCAAGTTAAGCCGTCTTCTGAGTGAAACAGGATCTTTTGCCAAGCCCGCATCGATAATGACTCACTATATACCCTCAGTAATTATTGTAGCAAATCCGCTCTTACTTTTGATTGTGGCTAATGGACTTGATACAAGTTTATCTATGTTTCTGCTTGCGGGCTTTTTCTTGGCGGTATTTACGATTCACTATAGCCACGAGACGTCGCCCGATAAAAATGAATCATACTGTTCACATAAAAAAACTCTTATTCTAATAGCAATGGGCATCAGCGCTGCAACCGTCTTGGCAAGGTTGGATTACGTGATACCGGTACTATTCTCTCTTGTCTCACTGAATATAGTGCGGTCAATTAAATCACGTAAAGCCGATCGCGTTTTTCTTATATTGGCCGTTTCGACGGTATCGGTTATTCTTCTGTATATGGTAATAAACAAACTTTTGTTTGATACTTTCATGCCTGTCTCGAGGATAGTCAAGCAAGAGGCTTTATTTCATGCGCTCTTTTATTCAAAATGGTATGGCGTATCCACCGCTGCCGCAAGCGTGTTCTGGCCGAATGCTCATTTCGTCTGGCTGGGCAACTACAAATTCATAATTATAGGTTTGGCCTTATCGTGTATCGCACTGGCCTCGACGCATTACACTCCGAGGTTTAGAACTGCGAATATCATATTGATTTTGCAGGGATGGGTTCATTCAATTGGATACCTGATATTACAAAGCTCCGGATCCGGCTATTATTATATCCCGATTGTTATATCATTAATATGGTCTATATACCTGATTATATTGGCTATTCGAAGAATACTTAGGGAATCGTTTTTGAAAATATATGAGCGTGCCATAAGCATTGCATTTTTCGCGCTTGCAATATCCGGCAGCCTGGCCTTCGACTATACACTCAATACATATCGACCGAAATACCAGTGGCGAAATGACCGATTCGCCGCAGCGGAATGGATTTCCGACAATCTACCGTCGGACACGCGGGTGGGGGCGTGGTGGGCAGGGGCGCTCGGATATACGGCCAGACAACCGGTCATCAATCTGGATGGGCTTGTTAACAACATCCAGTTTGTTAGTATCGTGAAACAGTGCGATACGGGGAAGTACCTGATAGACGAGCAAATTTCTTACCTTGCAGATTATTTTCCTTTTCACCCTTTAAAGGATAACGTCGGGAAACCTGAAGTATTTTTCCCTACCCATTGTTGGTGGAAAATCCTAAGCGATCTTGACGCTTTGGGATACACGTTGGAGATTGTACGATATTGGCCGGATACGCATGCCGGCCTGAGTCCCGACACCGGTTACTATATCCTGAGAATAAAAAAGCGTTTATAAATGTTAGAGCTGGATTTACAGGCGGCGGTCGAATTATAAGGAAAATCCATGGATTCAGGAGAAACATTATCACAACTGCTCTACCAACTTGAGGAACGATTATTACAACCTGAGATCAGGCATTCCCCTACGGAATTGGGGAAATTACTCGCCGATGATTTCGTGGAGTTCGGAAGTGGCGGCCGGGTATATAACAAACAATCGATTATGGAGGAGCTTGGCAAAGAGTCGAACGTCCGGATTTCCATATTGGATTTCAAATTGGTGAGTCTCGGACCGGATGTAGCATTGGTTACATACCGCGCATCCTTTTCCGAACGGGAGGGAGAACCGGCAAAACATTCCCTACGGAGTTCGATCTGGATGCTGGCGGGCGACACCTGGCAAATAGTTTTTCATCAGGGTACGCCGACTTCGGCGCCTTGAAAGCGGAAGATAATATTATTAATTGATACGAGTTGGGAAGAAATGCGGCCCGGTAATCAGTGTGAATTTTTTTTCGCCGCCTAAATTATACAGCCATGCAATTTGTTAATCAGTATAACACCTGTACGATTGGACAACAATCTCGACCTTATCGTTACAATTTACTGGTTGTGATTTCAATCTAACTCGCTTTCAAGGTATTCGATCGCCCGTTCGATTTGCGTATCTCTGCCTTCCAACAATGCCGTCCCGTCCAGCGGCACCGTGATATCGGGAATTACTCCACGGCCTTCAAGCACAATTCCGTCAGGCGTCAGGGACTGCGCCACCAGGTACATAAGCGTAGCGCCGTTGGGAAGTTTCTTCATATCTGATGGTCCCACCACGCCGGGGCTGCGTTCGCCGATAATTGTCGCTCGGCCGACCGATTGCATACAGCCTGAAAACCGTTCGCTGGCCGATCCGTTCATAACATCGATCAGGATCGCCACCGGCCCCTCGAAGATGGGCGGATCCGGTTCGACTGTCACCTCTACAGTGCTGTCGCGATACCGAAAAACCGAAAACAGGGTGCTCTTGCTCAGCAGCTTCGACGCTATAGACTCCCCGATCTCATGCATCCCACCGGGATTGCCGCGTATATCGATGATCAGACCCCGTATATCACCCATAGCCTTCATCGCTTCCACAAACAGGGAATCGGCCGGGGGTATGACCGCGCTGAAGTAGATATATCCGATATCCTCGTTTAGTTTTTCGGATTTAAAATCCACATAAACCGTGGGGAATTCCTCCGCAATCTTGGTACCGTTGTCCCTTTGCCTCATTTGAAGCTTCACGTCATGGGATAACCCGGCTTCATCTTCATAGGTTATCGCGACTGTATCTCCGAGTTGCCCGAAACAATGTTTGACAATCTTATCACAGATGTTGTTTATCCTGGAACGCTCATTGGAATGAGGAACCGGCCTGCCCGCCGCCTCGTCTATCATCTCCTGCACCGGCACCCCGTTAATGCTCTTGATAACATAGCCCGGCTTCATCCCCACCTTCGCTGCCGGGAAGTCCGGATCCATATAAGTGATAACAGCATCATCGCCTAAAAGCCTCAGGTCTATACCGATGCTCCCCCCGGATAACAACGGCGACCCGGAGCCAGCCTTTTTGTCCAATCGGAACACCGAGTAATGAGACACCTTCAACTCTCGAAGCATATCGTTCATTAGTTTTATTAAAGCATCATCATTCTCCGCTTTGTCCGCTAATTTTCTATAGCGGTCATGGATCTCCTGCCAGTCGACCCCGCCGAAGGTCGAATCATAGTGAAATTCATTTACCGTTTGCCAGACAGTATCCAGGCTCGCTATTCCCGGATCGATCTTTTCGGAATTATTTGATTGCCCTAACGCCATACCGAAACCGTATAGTACCAGGAAAATAAAAACAACTGCCATTCTTGAAATGTACATTTACTACCTCGCTTGTTTAGTATCATTATAATAGATTTACGGATGATACCCCTTCGAGGTTGCGGTTTGTCATACTTGAAAAATCCTCGCCTTTGGATCCACTTGTCGGAAATGGAAATTACTATTCTCTTGTAATTCCACATGCGCCCGTCGTATATTTTGCCAGTATCGAAGGAGCTTGCTGTATGAAAAGACGGGAGTTTCTGACAAAAGCGGGGCAGGTGGCGGCATTCGCGGCCATGGCCGGCGATGTTGTATTGCTAAATAACGGTTGCCAATCCGGGGGTAAACGTAAAGCGATCGTAACCAAACCGGATTTTGAGGTCGCCACAGATCCTCAATTCCCCAAAGTGGTGCTGGCTCGTAACGAAGATCACGCCCGGGCGTTGGGCTCTGCGCTCGATGCCATCGGTGGCATTGGACGATTTGTCAAAAAAGGCGAGAAGGTGCTTCTCAAACCCAACGCCGCATGGGATAGGGTTCCGGAACAGGGAGTCAATACCAACCCTGTCCTTATCGGCGAAATGGTGCGCCAGTGTAAAATGGCCGGTGCCGATGATGTTATAGTAACAGATTACGGCCCCAGTAATCCGTTGAGGGTTTTCACCCGCTCCGGAATCAAGAGCGCCGTAGAAAAAAACGGCGGCAGGATTGTTTTCACCGGCGATAACGATTTTCTCCGAGACGACTTTAAGGGCGAGTTTATAGACTCCTGGCCGGTTCTCAAATATATATTCGAGGTCGACCGCCTTATCAACATGCCCATCGCCAAACATCACGGCCTGGTGTACGGCACCGCTTCCATGAAGAACTTCTTCGGGGCCATAGGAGGCAATCGCAATCCTCTACACGATCAAATTGACCAGGCCATCGTCGACCTGGCGGCATACTTCAGGCCTACCCTGACGGTGGTTGACGCCACCCGCGTGCTGATGCGGGCCGGTCCCCAGGGCGGCTCCTTTGACGATGTCGAGAGATTCGATTCGGTTATATGTTCCACCGATCAGGTGGCCGCCGATTCCCGCGCCTGCGAATTCCTGGGCTTGACCGGCGAAGAAATCAATCATGTCGCCTTGGCCGCCGAGCAGGGCCTGGGCCAGATCGATTATTATAAAGCGGGATATAAGGAGATATTATAAACACTATTTTTTCCTGCTTTTACAATACTATATATTTAATGCACCGGAGGTTAACAGCCTAAAAGGCTCTATAACAATCCGTAGAGGACTATACACATCCCGATGATAGAGCCGACAGCGCCAATCAGGTGTCCCATGAAGAGCAAGGTATTAATAACACCAAGAGATCTTGGCGTCAAAGCCCGATAACCTGTGCCGGCTCCCACAATTAGTGCGAATACAAAACCGTAACCGGATACTATAAATACCCATATCATAAAAAAACGGAGCCCTTCGCTCAAGCCCAACTGAGGGCTCATAAAGCCCGCTGCAAGCATCACCAGACCACAGGCGATAAGCGTTGTGTGAGCCACGCGCCAGGGTCGGATGGCCCCCTCATCTCGGCCCCGGATGATGGCTATCCAGAACGGCATGCCGGAGAGTAATCCGAAAAGAAGCACAATGGAACCGTGAATCAGAAGCAGGCGGACAGGTTGCGTATCCATTGATTACAAACCTCCTGTCGATGAACACTCCAGAATTGAACCATACATTCCGATTGTAATTCTCGCAAGAGCTTTAAAATCGATCTTCTCCATGGTATCTTCGCTGGTGGTGTGAGAGGAAGACCGAAACGCTCCGGTATCGGTGATCTGAATGGCGCGGTAGCCATATTTCCAGAAAGAAGCGTGATCGGACCACGTCACCCCCTTGACCCATCTGGGAGCGCAGCCTGCCTCTATGGGAAAGGAACTTCCTTTCTTGAAGCCCCGCGTTGCTGCGACCACAACTGGCCGCGACCCGAGATCCGCGATGAAACCGAGGAAGTTCCCTCGATCTGGATAGAATAACGAAAACGGGAAGGGGAGTTTCTGGGTACCGGGTTCCTGCTTATATATGCCGATGGCATCCATGCAGAGCATGACGCGTATGTTTTCCCCTCGTTCTTTGCATCTTCGCGCATACCGCAAACTTCCCATGGATTCGGTGTTGCTGTACGGAGGTTCCTGTGTCGTGAAGGCGACAAAGCGGATTGTCCTGTCGGGCTGATATCCCTCCAGCATATCGCTGAGCTTTAAAAGCACGGCCACTCCGCCGGCGTTGTTATTAGCACCCGGTGTCTCAGGCCAGGTATCATACTGGGCGCCAACGATGACGATCTCGGAAGGTAACCGTTGACCGGGTATCTCGATTTCGAGATTGGCGCACTCTTTACCATCTACCAGAAAGGTCTGTCTTTTCACCTCATACCCCTGGGATTGCCAGCGCTCGTTAATCCACTCCACGGCCGCATTAAGGGATGCATAATGAGCGGGATTGCGGGGACCAAGTGTCTCTGATAAAAAGGAAACATCGTCCCGGAGGATATTCTCAATGCCACCAAGCTCCTGCTCCATGCCGGCCTCCAGTGGCACGCCTTCCCAGCCGCCCTCGCATTTTACCATGTACCAGTAGCCGAAACCCAGGAAGACTATGATAAAGGCGACGATAAATATAAATATCTTTCCTTTAGTTCTCATCAGGTAACCTCCAGAATAGATTCTTGAACAATCTGGTTTTGATCCCTCGAGTGAGAAAACCTGCAAGAAAAACCCCGAGCCGACTACCGAAATCCGAGTATGCCCAGGTAGTATCCTGCTTAATGGTTTTGACAATGCGGGCTGCGACCGCTTCCGGAGTGCGGATGAGTAATTTCGGAATTCTTTTCATATCCATTCCCGCCGTAGACATGAAATGCGTGTCGGTGAAACCGGGATGAAAACACAGAACGCTGACATTGGTCCCGGCGAGCTCGCATGCCAGCGATTCGCTGAAACTTGAGAGATACCCTTTGGCGGCGCCATAGACCGCGAGTCCCGGGTACGGAAGACGGGAAATACCGGAACTAATATTGACAATTTTCGCCTGAGGGCGCATACGGAGCGTGGGAAGCAGTTCCCAGGCTAAAAGCGTCGCCACATGAATATTCAGGATGAGCGTACGTTCGATATCACTCCAGCGGGAAGAGGCAAATCTACCGAAGTAGCCTCCACCCGCATTATTTATCAGGATATCCGGAGGATTCTCCTGCGCGCCGATCCAATCCAGCATGCGTCGCCTTTCGGAATCATCAACCAGATCTGCGGCCATCCAGGCAACCGTGATCCCATATCTGGCGGTAATATCCTCGGCAAGTGAAGCCAGCTGGTCCTTTTCAAGAGCGGTTAGCAGCAACTCGCAACCTGATTTTCCGAGCGCTAGAGCCAGAGACCTGCCAATTCCCCGTGAAGCGCCGGTAATCAATACCACTCTTCCCTGCAATTCCATATGTGCCCGGTATCCGTTTAATTCCTTCAGGATCAAATTAGATCCATTAGCACTAAATCAAAATAGTAATTCCGTCTTTTAGCATCTGTCAAGAGCTATTTTTCGCTTTGGGATACCAAATTCTGCAGGCTTTATGAATTGATTTGCTTATAACTCATAGTTGTATGGGGAGTCCGCGCCACGTCGGTATATTTCATTTTTACTGAAAGTTTGCTGTCGATGAGCACCAAGGCTGCTTTGTTAAAATTATATTCATTTCGAAAATCTTTCGGTAATTTAAAGTTATTTATTGTTTAAGGCGGGCCAGCCATTCGATCTTCTTCCTTAATTGATTCAAAGGCATAAGCCCCACTATCCGATCTACCTCCCCTCCATCCCGGAATAGGATGAGGGTGGGAATGCTTTGCACCTGATAGCGGCCGGTAATCTGCGGATTCTGATTGACGTTTAACTTGAAGATATTCACCTGTCCGACATAGTCCGGACCGATTTCGTTCAGCAATCCTCCCATAACCTGGCAGGGAGGACAGGTAGCCGACCAGAAATCGACCGCGGCGGGGATATCAGATTTAATAACTCCTTGCTCGAAAGAATCATCATCTATCGGCTGAGGTTTGCCCGGTTGTGGTTTTCTTTTAAATAGGTTCTTAAATAATGCCATTAATACTCCTCCGAGATTCCAGTTTATTATTAAATATAATATTTATAACCTCTTATGCGAGCAAATGTATCCGCGTAAGCGAACTTTTTTTATATTCTTGCATGGCACTTTAAATTATAGAATAATTTTATAGCTAAAAAATCGCCGGGGCTTTCTACGGATTTCCGGTTATCATTTCAGGTACGCCTGATAGAGGTTCCAAATATAAAAATCCCGGCGAAATCCTGAAAGATATGGTTCGTATACCCCAAACCGAGCAGGCACGATTTTTTTTTCGCGCCTGGTCAGCCAAATCGCTTAATTACTCCGATTCCTACATGAACGAAAAACCCAGCATTATGGACATAACGGAGTTTTTCATTTTATCGTCGCCACTGAAAAACGGTGTGCCCTGTATAGTATACATCACCGGAATCTCAAAGGTACCTGTAAGACCGAGATCAAACCTGCCGTCGAGAGTAATTTTGCCCTGCGGCAACATAAAATCTACTCCAGCCCCGAACGTTAGGCCAAAATCGGTACTGCTTGTTTCTTCCTTGACACTCCTTGGCAAATATCCTGGAGGCGTCGTTACTTCAACTTTGGAGTTGGTAAGTATGCTCAAAGACGGACCGGCGAAAACGCTGGGTTTAAATTTACTCGATGTAGGTAACATTGCCTTGATCAGTATTGGAAATTCGAGATAGTCGTATATTACCTCTCCTTCTATTGTCCCGGTCAAACTGGTGAATTTCGCTCCCTTAAAGACATAAAGTACTTCAGGCTGTACCGCGACTATGTCATTAAAAGCGAAAGTAATGAAAGCTCCACCATTAAAGCCGGTTTTTGAATCGAAGTCCTGAATATAATCGTCGTCCTGCAAATTGGCAAAACCGGCCCCCACCTTTATTCCCGCCCCGATCAACTGGGCAAATGCTGAATTAGTCGACATAGATATGATTATTATTAGTGCCAATAGAGAACCGATCTTTTTCATTTTCTCATACCCCTTTTTTGCCATCTGATTTTTCTTGTTCCAACACAGCATCGATCCTTGCCTGTTTCACCTCCTCTTCATGATATTATAAATCTCGATGACAATCATCGGTGCAAATGCGCAGCATATGCTAATCCAATTCTCTTAAGCTGTCAATGAAATAATATTATCAGTTTCTTTGAATCATAGTCCGATATTTGCGGGCTGGAAATTCAGGGTCAGACTTAACCCATTTCCTGCATCGGATTATTGCCTTTGCTGTTACGCTGTTTCCTTCTACTTATATACCGGCGTTCTTACGCGCGACCAGCAGGATACCGATTTCATCCATGTCGAGAGTTTCCCGTCTCCAGTTACCTGCGGTGCCGCCCCAGACATACCGTACGCTAAATCCATTTAATCCCATCATAAGTACCAACTCAGAGGCGATATATCCTCTTTCGCGCAGAGTAAAAATTTTCTTCCCTTCAGGCGTCTCCAGCTCCATAGTGAATGTCTCTACCAGAGTTACGGGATCGAATTTCCCGGCTTTGACGTCATCATCGGTGAAACGGCGAGCCTTCTGCAAGCCGTTGAGGGTCTCCAGAATAAAAGGCGCTCCTGGTTTGAGAGCAGCGGAAATATTGCCCAGTATCTGCATATCATGCTTATATGGGTCGTCGTGGTTGGCCAGCAATGCAAACGCCCCTTCACATAAGCAAATGGCGGCGTCGAACTTATGATTGAAAACCGTTTGCGAGGCGTCAGCCTTTACCAGGTTCACACTGACTCCAGCAACCTCGGCCGCTTTGCGCGCTTCCTCAAGCATACCGCCGGATATATCGACGCCCGTCATGATATAACCGCGTTTTGCTAGCTCTATCGAATGACGGCCGGTACCACAGCCTACATCGAGGATAGAGCTCCCGACGGTTAATGCCAGCTCCTCAATGATGAAATCGACCTCTGCTGTTGTGGCCGCGGTGAAGCTATTCTTCATATAGTCAGGAGCGTGGGCATCGAAAAATTCTTCCCATATGCTTTTCTCCCTCTTATTCATAAGGATAACACGCAGATCGCAATCCTGAATCGGGAAAACGTTACATTACATAACGAATTCCGACGGAAAAGGATAAGCCGATAACCGTTTCATCTTCGCCATCCGCGTAAACAACGCCTTTCGGCGCACTTATAAACCCAGTACGGGCCACAACGGCCGTTCTTTTATTGAAGAACCAGTTATGCTCCGCGGCGACCAGGAATGCGAGAGAGCCTTTTGCCAGAAAATCATAGTCGTAGGTTAAACCGCCGTACCGTTCGCTTCCAGACAAAAAAACTAGGCCAAAACCGAACTCCAGCTTGGTTCGATTTACAGAGGTGACAATCACATGCGGTCGAACCACCAATCCAAAAGTAGCCATCAGAGCTTCGGCTTGAAGATATTCTCCTTGCTGTTCGATGTACTTCTCCCATTCGGTGGTACTGAGGCCGTTAAATTGGCCATATAAAGCCACTGCCCAGTGGCGGTCGAAACGGTATTCAAAATCCAGAGCCATCTGGAACATGCCGCCAAACTGATTGACATTCGGCGCGTAGCGATGTTGTTTCCATTG
>Ga0209536_100011106_pt1 | contig 13219 bp, 5 predicted proteins | sample DeeMarSeWOR28_12_FD_187461 | JGI IMG/M metagenome (GOLD analysis project Ga0209536, IMG submission 187461) | Marine sediment microbial communities from White Oak River estuary, North Carolina - WOR-2-8_12 (SPAdes) (version 2) | ecosystem: Environmental > Aquatic > Marine > Intertidal zone >...
CCAGTCAATAAATTAATACCATAACCATATGTCCCAATCCAAATATTACCAGCCCGATCCTGATAAATTGACCAAACAGAGTTGTGGCTTAAACTGGATTTGAGATAAGGATTATTGTTAATGTATTGATATGTTTTTGATTCTATATCCAGAATAATTATCCCCTGTTCTTCAGTCCCAATCCACAGTCTGTTCATCTTGTCGATCATAAGACAAAGAATCGTATTGCTTGGAATTGCATATTTATCTTGTGAAGACTTCGAATAATGAGCAATCTGATTTATTACCCCATTTCGATATTCTAAAAGGTAGAGTCCGTCCCCCTGGGTTCCGATCCATATTTTATTATCTGCTGATTCGACAATTGCCGTAATAGGAGAATCTGTTATCTTTCTAGTATAAAAGGATAATTTTTCATCTGTATGGTCACTCTCATTTAAGATATCAATCGTGCCATTCCAATGAGCAATCCATAAATTCCTATGGCTATCCTCAAAAAGTGCTCGGATCCGATTACTACTTAAGCTATTTTTATCATTTTCATCATGGTAATGATGAATAAAAGATTCATTCTCTTTATTAAATAGCTCCAGTCCACCATTTCTTGTTCCGACCCATAATCGACCGTTACTGTCTTCTAATATAGACTCGATCAGATTATCGCTAATACTTTTAGGGTCTCCTGCCTGAGTTTTATAAGATGTAAATATATTGGTTGTTCTGTCATAACGATTAAGTCCGTCACTTGTGCCGATCCACAAATATCCATTATGGTCTTCAAATAGTGTTGAGATAAAATTGTGACTAATGCTATGGGAATCGGTCAGACTATAATTAAATACTTTGAAGTTATAGCCATCAAACCTGTTCAGACCATTAAATGTGCCAAACCACATGAATCCCTGACTATCTTGTAAAATGTGCACCACATTTGATTGAGACAGGCCATCCTCAGTGGTGAAATGTCTAAAACGAAGTTCCTGGTGTTGGGGATAGACGGAGGTTATAAAGCCGTAAATCACCACAAATCGTGCAATGTGATGAATTAATTTCAATATCATAAGAATTCTGCAAATAATTCAACAATAATTTACCAAAATATAGCATATAATACAGCAAGAATCAGCAGAATTGTAAACGCACTTATATTAAAAACTGCTCCCGTTTTGAAGGTTTCTGAAGTTAATTTAATACCTTTTGGATCATCGATCTCCTTAGATGTTGTCATACTGATCCCGGCGATTATAACCATCGTAATGATCATTGTGTAGAACATCTGATCCATCCAGGGCATGTCAACTGCCGGTATTTTTAAAAGAAGGGCAACAGGAATTGAGGCAACCACGCCGATAATCGCCGCCTTGCTGGTAGACTTTTTCCAGAACAATCCCATCAGAAAGACAGCGAGGATCCCCGGACTGACCAATCCGGTATACTCCTGAATATATTGAAACATCTGGGGAATATTTCCCATCAGCGGCGCCAGCAATCCGGCAATGATCAGAGCACCGGCAGCAGTTAATCTACCAATGTTAACTGTCCTTTTCTCAGGTGCTTCCTTATTGATATAAACCTTATAGATGTCCATTGTGAATATAGTAGATGTCGAGTTTAGCATGGAAGCTAGAGAGGAGACAATGGCCGCAACCAGGGCTGCTATAACGACGCCCTTCAAACCGACCGGAACAAAAACACTGATCAACCAGGGATAAGCTTTATCATAATTAATCGATCCATCTATTTTCGAGAATGCTTCCTGCACACCGGGAATCATCGCCGTACCTTCCGGTTGGGTATACATGACGAATGCCACAATACCGGGAATGACAACGATCAGGGGAATGATCAGTTTAAGGAATGCAGCAAAAGCTAATCCTCTTTGGGCCTCCCGGATTGATTTCGCGGCAAGTGCGCGCTGGATGATATATTGATTGAACCCCCAATAGTAAAGATTGGCTACCCACATCCCACCGATAAGAACCGCGATACCGGGTAAATTAAAATACTCCGGGTGGCTTCGATCAAGGATCATATGAAACTTCTCATCCGCTACGTCAAATATATGGTTGATACCGTTGATCACGCCCCCCTCGGGCGTAACATAATTTAGAGCGAGAATAGTTGTTATAAGCCCTCCCAATATCAACATGATCACCTGTACCACATCTGTCCAGGCAACGGCTGAAAGTCCACCATAAAGTGAATATGTAATGGCGATCAGACCTAATCCAATGACGGCATAGATAATCATACTCCCGTCGCCGGTACCGATAATCGTATCGACTGCTTTCGCACCGAGAAATAAAACAGAGGTTAGATTGACAAAAATAAAAAGAGCGATCCAGAAAACGGCGAGGATGGTTTTCAAGTTTTTATTAAATCTTACTTCTATAAATTCCGGGATGGTATACAGCTTTTTCTCAATAAAGATAGGCATAAAATATTTAGCCACAATAATCAGCGTGATAGCCGCCATCCATTCATACGATGCAATCGCCAGACCAATCGCAAATCCGGATCCTGACATACCAATAAACTGCTCTGCTGAGATATTTGCCGCAATCAATGAGGCGCCGATCGCCCACCACGGCAACGATTTGCCTGCTAAAAAATAATCTTCCGTATTCTTTTCATGGCCCTTTTTTTCCCGGGAAACCCAAAGTCCAATGCTTATAATTACCAATAAATAGACGACAAATACTGTTATATCGAGTGCAGAAAATTCCATTAACAAGACCCTCCCATATGAGTTTACCTCAACATGAAATCCCTATTGATAAGTTCATCATTAATAATAAAATTTAGATTTTAGCTCCCCAATACTGACCTCAAATTCTCCTCGTTCGGTCACTCGTTTATGATCCAGACCAATGAACGATAGATCCTCGACACCAATCTCAAATGATACAGATTTACTCTCCCCCGGTTTGAGAAAAACACTCTGAAATCCCTTCAATTCTTTAACCGGCGGAGTGACCGATCGCACCATATCACTTATATACAGATGTACGATCTCCCTACCTTCCCTTTGGCCAGTATTTTTCACAAGCACAGATACTTTGATTGAACTATTTTTACTAATTTTCTTTCGACTCAATTTGATTTCGGAATATTCAAATGTGGTATAACTCAATCCAAATCCAAATGGAAATTGCGGATTATAATGATTCGGTTCGGTTACCTCACTGTATTTGTGATTGTAATTTAATAACGAATGAGCATATCGGGGATACGTGATCGGAAGTTTCCCACATGGATTAAAATCTCCAAAGATAACATCAGAAATAGCATTTCCGCCCTCTAACCCTGGTAGATATGCCATCAGAATACCCTGTACATCATCGGCAAATTTATTGATCAGACGCGGGCGTCCTTCTACCAGGACGACAATCACCGGTTTTTTAGTTGCAATCATGGAATGTACAAGATCAATCTGTGCTTGTGGTAATGATAGATCATCAATATTGCCAGGTGTTTCACAATATGGAAATTCTCCCGCACAAATTATGATTGCATCGGTATTTTCTGCTGCTCTTTCTGCCTCACCAATATCAATGATTTTATCAAAATCCGATCCAGGGACATAACTCACTTTGTCTCTACCGATTTTATTTTGAATTGCCTCCAGTATGGTATTCTTTTCCTGAGGATATAACTTTTCTTCATTACCCTGCCAGGTTATGGACCAACCTCCGCTTAAACTTGATAAAAGGTTGGCATTGGGTCCGGTAACCAGGACTTTTGAATTTTTTGACAGGGGAAGTACCTGATCTGCATTCTTCAATAAGGTAATGGATTCACGAGCTGCCTGAAGATTAATTTTTGTAAACTCCTCACTACCAATCTGAGAGACCAAATTCGCTGACGGATTTGGATCCTCAAATAAACCAAGTTCATATTTCAGTTTTAGAATTCTTCGAACCGCATGATCAATACGCTCCTCCGACACTTCACCTTCTTGAACGAGAAGCAACAGATCTTCAAAAAAGCTATAATCAAATGGCACCATACTCATATCAATCCCTGCATTAACAGCCATTTTTACTGCTTCTTTCGGGGAGGAAGCGACTTTTTCCCTCTCGTAAAGATTGAGAATATCATACCAGTCCGTAACGATTAATCCCTCAAAACCTAATTCATTTCTTAAGAGTTCTGTTAATAGAAAATAATTGCAATGAACCGGAATACCATTTATTTCAGAGGAATTGACCATCAGCGTATGCGAACCGGCTTTTACGGCCGCCTCAAAGGGAGGTAAAAAGAGCTCTCTCAACACACGATCCGGAATCCAGGCAGGCGTACGATCTTTTCCGGATAAAGGCGCACTGTATCCCAAATAATGCTTCATACAGGAAGCTACTTTTTTATTATGTGAGACATCATTGTCAGCGCCTTCCTGACCCTTGATATAGGAGATCCCCATTATACTTGCCGTATATGGATCTTCACCATACGTCTCCCATAATCTGGGCCAGAGGGGATTCACCCCCACTCCAAGAACGGGATTGAAATTCCAGGGGATACCGGAGGCTCTCATCTCTATTGCCGTAATTTCTCCTTCTTTTTTGACCAGCTCCGGATTCCAGGTTGCAGCCATTCCAATACTTTGTGGAAAAAGTGTCGCACCCACTGTATAATTTGCCCCGTGAATGGCATCAATTCCATAGATAACAGGAATTTTTAAACGGGTTTTTTCCTCGGTGATATGATGAATTTTACGAATGAACTTCTGCCATTCTTCAGGCGTCAATGCCTTATCATATACATTCAGCAGCGATCCAACATGATATGTTGTTATTGCTTCCTCTAGTTTTTCTTCATCGAGCTCCCAATCCTGATCGACGGTTCCCTGCTGTTTTGTTACAGCCTGAGCGGTTATTTGAGTCATTTGACCGATTTTTTCTTCGATGGTCATCCTTGAGAGAAGTTCGTCGACTTTTTTGTCTAGCTCATTTGTTGAGATACCTGCAGAATTGACTTTTATAATTCCAAAGACGGTCAGAACTAAAAATACAAATAAGGTAATTTTCAACTTCTTCATCTTAAGACTTCCTGGCTTTAACAAGATTAGAAAAATTTCTAAATATATATTCACCTGGTATAAATTGATACTATTTTAACAACACTAATCTCTCATAAGAGGAGCGATATTTTCCTTCTATCAGATAGTAATATATCCCCGACGGCAGCTCCTCGCCGCGGTCATTCATCGCTTTCCATAAATAGAGGGATTCACCGGCAAATCGATGTCCTAAATCTTCTTTATAAACGAGTTGCCCTTGCAGACTGTAAATTTTAAGTACGACTGAATCAGATTCTGGCAGGACAAATCTTATGATCGTTTCACTATTAAAAGGATTGGGATAATTTGGCAATAACTTGATTTTCCCCGGTATGATTGTCGGTTGATCCTCTTGAATACCTGTCAGAGAGTTTGCGGCAAAATATCCAGTGACAAACACAAGCGGCGCGTTCCAGTTGATGGCGATTTCATTACTTGCATAACTATCCACATCATCCACATAACATCTTGCCGGCGGTGTTGACGAATCGAAAAGAGAGGAAAGTGTGGGATCGCTTAAGTATTGATCAGGTCCACCAGCCATTAATCCCGGAATTGCCGGATCAATATTGTCTTGTTCGGAAGGTCGATGATGGGGATTCAACACAAAATTGGTACCGAGACCGGTAACAAATGAGAGTTTGTGCACATTGACACCAAGAATATAATTCAGCTGATCCAGAGCCGCATTGAAATAGGTTTCCATACCCGTTTGCTCATATCCGATGATAAGTAAGATTGCTTTATTTAAAGGAATGGAGTTTGAACCCCAGACATACTCCCCCGGAGACAACAGAACATAAAATCCGTTATCTGCTTTTTGATCAAGCAGGCTTTGGCACTTGCTCACGAGAGCAGATCTCAAATCTTCCTGTATTGAAGCGTCAATGGATGTGTGATCTTCCGATAAGAGATAGGTCAATTGTGCCAGGTTTGTGACATCAGCCCACCACATTGTACCTGTCAGGACACCTTTATCCTCAAAATGGTCTTTGAAGTATTGATGATAGTTGGAATTTCCTGTTGTGATATATAATTCTGAAGCAGCCCAAAGTCTTTCATCACGATCATCCCCATCTCCGTACTGGCCGGTAATTGTTCCTTCAGGATTCGTAAATCCACCCTGGGGGATGATATCCGGATTATTTTGCAAATACGTCCAGGCGCTTTCTGCCGCCTCAAGACAGCTGCTGGCAAATACGGAGTCAAATTGCGCATAAATTCTGGCCGATCTGGCCATAACGGCTGCAAAATTGCCTGTGGCCGTAGTCGATAATTCATAAATATATCGTGAGCTCTCATCATCCTGCGGCATGATCATCGGCGCGAAAACCTCCGCTGTCAGTTTAAAAAAGACACCACCACCAACATCCTGCATTTTTAATAACCATTCCAGTTCATATCTCACTTCATCTAATAGATCAGGAATCCCATTATCACTTTCAGGAATAAATATATCATCATGTCCAAATTTTATCGGAAAATTCTCATAAGCCATCAATAACGTTCCTACCGTAATCCCTGCATTAACCACATATTTCCCAAAATCACCGGCATCATGCCAGCCGCCGGGTGCCGGGTGAAATCCGGAAAGACCGGTAGATGAATGGTAAAAACCGTCTGATCGGTGACACCTGGTTCGATAATAGGGATCGGCCACCGGACCAAGCAGATCATAACCACAGCGTTGATAATAAAATGCCTTTAATGACTTGTTATATAATTGATGATAAGCTGTATCTGAGATGACAAATGGATGTGTAACTAAACTATTGCCGGTTTGTATCTGGTATCTACCCGGTTGCGTGAAAGAACTAAAATTGCCGACATAAAGATCCAAATCCGTCGCCGGATCTTCGGCAACATGGGGGAAAAATGAGGCACTAAATACCGTATCATTGGATGACTCTTCAACCAGAAAAAATTCTTCCATAAATGGATCATCCGTGAATACATATTTTTGCGCCTGCGGAAGATATCCTACCTGATTGAGATAGAGATTGTGGGCCTTCAGACAATCCGTTATTAAAAGATTATATATTGCAGGTAAAACAAGTACAAAAAATAAATATTTCCCCATACCTCAAAAATCCAGACCCAGGGAAAATTTATGGACATTCTCCAGAATACCAAAATCAGCAAATGCATAGTCAATATGTATCATCACATTACCAAAAAGCGGATAATTTAAACCGGCGCCAAGTGTAAACGATTCTTCTGAATCCGATAAGAAAAGAGATTTATACCCTGCTCTCAGTGCATAGCGTTTCATGAGGACATATTCAAAACCCACATTGACACTTTCATAATTGTTATTGGGATGTTGGGCATCCACCTCAATAATTGCCTGATGATTCTCCGTCTGAATAGCGTGATAAAGAACCCCAATTCTAAAATTAAGAGGAAGAGGCCAGTCAGCAGTTTCCAATTTTGCGGGTATGCGTTCATTATTTCCTGAAGAATTGGGATCATAATCATAGAGAACCCTGTTATTCTGTCCATCCATCTGCATTTTCGGACCAAAATTAGTCATTGCAAAACCAATGGTGATCCCTTTAAACGGTGTCACATAATGGACTCCCAAATCTATCGCAAATCCACCGGCCTCCATATCCCAGATATATTGATGGATATATTTTGGCGTTAATCCAATAGAGAACCTTTCAGTTAAATTCAAGGCGAGGGCCAAACCAAAAGCATAATCACCGGCATCAAACATTTGACCCGTTCCTTCCGGTTCAAACACCGTGGTCACTTCCATATCAGACATATTCAATGCGGTTAAACTGACACCAATCGTTACAATTTCATTGATAGGAAAAACACCAGCGACAAAATCAAAGTTTGTCTCTGCAATCCATTCGGAGTGATTGAAGTAAAGACTGGCTCTGCCGATCTTTGATATACCCCCCACATTCCAGAACATAGCGCTTGGATCATTAGCGAGGGCTGTAAAGGCTCCTCCCATACCAATTGCTTTTGCACCAACTCCTATTTCCAGAAAATTTGCTGCGGTCGTGCCACGTTTTGAAACATTTTCCCTGAAATTTTGAGATTGGGCAAATACAATCTGGGATCCAGTCACAATATATAAAATAACGATGAAAATAATTTTTTTCATTTTTGACCTCATTTACTATTTGACCACTGCAAATTTGCCGATTTTAGTTCCCACCTCATTCGCTTCAACATGATAAACATAGACACCGTAGGCGATTTCCATTCCATCGTCGGATATCAAATTCCACGATTCGGATCCATCAAGTACAGAACTATCATGCTCAATGGTTTTCACTAAGATACCGGAGATTGTAAATATCCTGATTATACATTGAGGTGGTAAATGAATAAAATCGATTTTTCTCTCCCCACGCCCGGCACCAAAGATTGTACGTGACTCCCAGGCGGCACCTGCGATATAGGGATTAGGTACGACTTTTATTTCGGACATTTCATCCTGCGCTTTGGCAAGATCTGTACTTGCCGACTGAGAAATGATCGAGAAATAATCCTCTTGATAAAAGGGACGCTGTGTCAATAAGACATACTGATCTCCGGCGACAGGTTCAACGGGTTGGCCGACCAAAGGTGCATCATAGGAGATGTCATAAGCAAACCTATAGGCGGTACCCTCAAATTCAATAATGGTGATGTCATCCCCAATAGAAAAGTCGCCCGATCCATCATTATCCCAAATTTCAAACTCGGCCTGATAATTATCAGTGACATTATAGATTTGGAATGGAACGGGTATATTGAAATTAAAAGAGGTATCAGCAAATGAATCAAAAAAGTGGATCTCATAATCTGCCGGCCAGGGGAGTGCACGGGAGACGAAACGCGTATGTGGTGTGGCTATCATGCGCAGATTACTATCTCCAATTAACCAGCCGGTGGAATCAACTGTAATCAAAGTGTCATTGTAAATCGTTACGACAAATCCATCAACCGGTGGGCTTGGATGTTCAGGCCCCAGGTTTGTAGCATCAATTCCTTCTAAGACGGGTTTCAGAGAATCACCATCGGAAACATATATCCCATAAAATGAGGTTTGATATTTAGGGAATTCTCCTTCTGATGAAAATTGGACATAGTATTCTTTCCCCTCTTCTATCAGTGTAGGATCCAGAACCTCTATAGAAATAGATCCGCTACCTCTTCCATCAGTTAAATGATCCATATCCCCATCAAATGAAGGAGCGATATATCCTGCTGCCGGAGCGTTTGGCGTAACAACCGCACAATTTATATCAATAAAGGTAACATTCCCGGTAAAATCCTCACGAATAATTTTTGAACATTCAGTAGGCTGCAACCCAAGATCACCCCATTCTGGATCGCCCTGATCATATGAAACGACCGCATAATAGTATTTTTGTCCATTATGTACATCCTCATCCACATATGAATGTACCAAACCGGTTTCACTACCACGCCAGAAATTCGCACCATTTACGCCGATTGGATCGGGACCAAAGATACCATCAATTAAATCATATTGGGCAATCGGTTTCCAATAAACAGGTTCTCCTTTTGAAGTGGTAATAAGTTTGACGTCATTAAAATCAGGCTCTGTGCTTCTGTATATCAAATATCCTTCAAAGTCTTTTCGTGGATTTCCCAACGAATCCGGGAGAAGCGGATCACGAGATTCCTCAGCCAGAGCATCCCAGTAGAGAAATACTTTGCCATCTCCGGGAACAGCCCGTGCAAAAGGTTTAAGAGGTGGTTTTGAAAAATTATAATCGGCATTGTAGATTTCTTGGACAGTAATTTTATTCGTAATCAGATCCTCCAGATCACTACCGGCCATAAAGGACATCGAAAATCTTTCTCTGGTGTCTTTTTCAAGTATAAAGGGTCCGGAGCCAAAGAGTAAATGAATATTGGATCTCTGGAGAGTCGTATCAAAAACCTGATAAGATGACATCCTTCTCCATAATCCTTCATCATGTTTTGGCCACCCATCACCACCACCACCATCAATCAGTCGATAGATTGACATACTGGTCAGACCGATCTGATCGGATTCATCTTTATCCGTGCGATCAAAATCCGGTTCTCCCGGGGTGGGTTGACTGTCTGCTTCTCCTTCATCCGGTCCGTTGTATTGACGGTCAAAAGGTCCGACACCATCTTTACCCAGGTCATCATTCAGAGGCTCTCCCACGTCCCATTGTCCGTTATTATTCAAATCGGTGTAAGGGGCCCAGTCACCATCGTTATCGAGACCATCATCGCGTCTTTCATCAACCATGCCATCGCCATCATCATCAATACCATTAAATGGATTACCCGGACTTTCAAGATAAGCATACCCAAAGTAACCGGTCGGACTCCATGCACCAAAATCTGAGGTTCCGATTCCATCTTCATCAAAGGCATAGGCAATATCTAATTCGATATCAAAAGAAGCATTATCATCACCAGAATCATTGGTACCACCGATGCCCACGTCAGTCAAAAATCCAAATACGGTTTCCTCATAAGTCTGGTCTGAAATATTGACAATATCGTAATGCCAGAAAATGTTGTCTTCCGCAAGCACATGACTCCACTGGAAGCCGCGCACTTCTACCCTGAGTCCCAGACCACCGCGGTTATGATCCTCTTCAATAGGGAAGTAGTTATAGGGATTCCGTTTCCACTCACCGTCTTTGGAATCATCGATCACGAAAAAGGTTTCAAGATCGGCATTGGTTACCCCACGACCAAAATATCCATACCAGTAAGTAAAATTATCTACAAAACCATCACGGTCATCATCGATTCCTTCAGCGCCATTTATTTCTGCCTGATTGACCCATTCCTGAGTGGGGACATCAAGAAATATAAAGATCGCATCCGGCCACAACTCCGGCCATGATCTGGGATCATTGCTAATTGCTGGAATTTCAGAACTGGGTTCCACATAGCCAGGAACCGGTTCCCATCCCCATGGATCACCGGTAATCGGGTCAAAATCAATCCACTCTCTGTAGGCGGCTTCCATTGGGGTGATAAAGGTATCGATCCCGGCAATATTGACGGCAACCTTTGCACCAACCAGAAGACAGACACCATCAAGATAAGAATGACCGGATCCCCTTGGCCACTCACCGGATGGCTGATCCGGCCACTTACCCACTTCTGCCTGGTTGAAGTACAACGTGCGGAATAGATTACCGTCCATTACGCCTTTCTTTCGAAATTTTCCGTCCCCATAAGGGTCATTTCGATAGGCTGCGATCGCTTCCGGAGTTTCCTGTGCAAATGCAGTGCTCATAAAAAGAAATAGTGTAAAAAGTATAATTGATGTGATTCGAAACATCACTTAAAACCTCCAATATTGAACGATTAAATACCGAATGCCAGTCCTAGACGGATCTGTCTTGGAGCAGAATACATACTCGGATTTCTTATAAAATCATCGATGGTATGCAGACCGACCACATCCCCGGCAAATTTTGTATTCAGATCTGAATCTGCTCTTCCTGTAGAGCCGTACACGCCATACTCATTGCGGGTATCCAGGAGATTAAAAATATACAGGAATGCGCTTAATTTTACATTTGAAATTTCAAATGTCTTTTCCGCTTTCAAATCAAAATTAAATACAACAGGTTTTGTTCTGTTATTGCGAAAGTCCACATTGATCGGATTGAATCTTAGATCCGCTGTATAAGGTGAACCGGTTCCATATCTACCAATCAGCCCCACTTCCCAATCAAACGGTTTACCGGCCGTAAAGGTAAAATTCAGAGTTGTTCGTTGATCCCAGTCCAGTCGTAATAATTTTTTTTCTGATTCTCTTGGCGGATCACTTTGATTGTCGAAAAAGACGGTTCTCGGATCAGAGGCGTTTCCTTCCGCGAATTGGTATGTAAAGTCCAGACGGGCGCCCCAAAAGTTGGCCAGTCTTTTTTCAAGACTTAGAATAACCCCACGCACATTTCCATAGTCCCGGTTGATATAACGACCGTATTTATTTTGATCATAGGATTCAATAATCTCCGTATCAACAAGGTTGCGTAAATCACGATAATAGGCGGTAAAATCAAGCACCAGATTTGAATATAATACTTGCTGAATGCCCGCTTCGTACTGAATCGTCCGTTGGGCATCCAGATCAGGGTTACCGGTAATGGTATTCAAGCCCGTTTTGTCGATGAGAAATACCGTTGTACCGTCTGCCCGGTCATAAATGTTACCGTAGAGCTGCTCAAAATTAGGGATCTGAAAAAAGTGGCCATACGACACATGGATTACCCCATTTGATGAAATAGGGAATGAAATCCCCAATCGGGGGCTCACCTGTGTTTTCGTTGGTGTCGGTTCGTTACCAAAGGGAAACAACTCATTATTCGTCGGATTTCGAACATCGGTCAACATAGGACTGGCCGGATCGAAATAATCAAAGCGAACACCCAGATTGATAATAAAATCTTCAAATTCCATTTTATCCTGAATATAGGCAGCGATTTCGAATGGCTCCCGTACATATTTTTCATAGCCCGGGCTGCCTGGTTCAGGATATACGATTTCATAAATTTCTGTAAGCTCGGTGAGATCAAACCCGATTGATCTGCTGCGAAAGGATGTGCCCTGTACATCGAGCTTATGCTGGCGGTAAATGACACCTACGCCAAGTTTATGCTCCTTATTAATCTGACTGACAAGATCCCATTTTCCCAGCCATGTATTTGCTATCCGGTTATATCTCCCTGTGTGATTTCCGCCCGATCTGAAGGTATAACCCGACTGTGGAAGTCCCTGTTCGGGTATGACATACCGCGGATCATTCGGATCTTCGAACAGATATCCTTTATATTTCGTTTCATTGCTGGTAAATTTTAAGGTCTGAAACGTATTGGAGGAGAGTGTATGATTGAAAATCAGATTATTTGTATAATTTTCGCGAAAATGATTGGTCAATCCATCAGGAGTTAATTGAAAGCCATGGTCATAATAGTTATTTTCATTCAAACCAGCCAGAAAACTGTAACTAATTTTAAATGATGATGATAAAAAGTAGGTTAATTTTCCCAAAAATGACTTATATAAGCCAGCATTCATTCTTACATATGCCCCGTCTCCGGTTGGCTCAAACGGATCACTATCACTAATATTATAAATTCGCTGTCCATATAGATGGCCATCATCATTAAAATATCTCCC
>Ga0209536_100011107_pt1 | contig 13217 bp, 11 predicted proteins | sample DeeMarSeWOR28_12_FD_187461 | JGI IMG/M metagenome (GOLD analysis project Ga0209536, IMG submission 187461) | Marine sediment microbial communities from White Oak River estuary, North Carolina - WOR-2-8_12 (SPAdes) (version 2) | ecosystem: Environmental > Aquatic > Marine > Intertidal zone >...
GGGAGTTCTGGCCGGCGGTGCCGTATCTGCGCTGTTAACTTTGGTACTGCCTGGATATGCAAGGCGATTCATGTCCGCCTCCCGCGCCGATGTGGAAGTAAAGCAATATGCGGAATCACTGTTTTTGTCCCGGGAATTGTTTGCCACCAGCGCCCGAACAGGCATCCTTGTGCTGGTAAGTCTCTTCGAGCGAAAAGTCGTTATTCTCCCCGACAAGGGATTAAACGATCTCCTGCCGGCAGACGACATGCAAAGTATCATTGATGCAATGACATCGTTCCTTAAACAGCGTGAGATCAGCCGGGCTTTTGAAGAAGGTCTTAAAAAGCTCTCCAAGATCCTGGACACCAGGGTGAAGGGAACAGCAAAAAATGAACTTTCCGATGAAATCATCGAGGAGCAGGGTGTATGAAAACCACATCGAAAATCTTTTTGCAGCTGTCACTGCTTTTTGCGATTACCCTTTTGTCAGCAGCGGAAATTCCTTATCTGACCGGCCGGGTAACCGATAATGCCGAGATACTTTCCGAATCAACACGCCGGTCGCTCACCGCAGTTCTGAAGGAACATGAAGACCGCACCCGCAACCAGATCGCCGTTCTTACCGTTGCCACGATCGGCGGGGAGAGCATCGAGGAATATGCAGCCGATGTATTCGAAGCATGGAAGCTCGGCCGGAAGGACGAGGACAACGGCATCCTGATTGTGGTCGTTCCCAATGACCGGCGTATGCGCATTGAAGTGGGTTACGGACTTGAAGCAACCCTTACGGACGCAATGGCAGGGAGAATTATTCAGTCCGTTATGACGCCCAGGTTCAGGAATGGAGACTATGACGGCGGCATTACCGACGGCGTAAGGGCCGTTATCGATGTGCTCGAAGGTGGTGACACAGGTGATATACAAAGTAATATCACTGCTGCAGAGGAGTCAGAAAGCCTGGGCTTTGATACGCCTGATCTGCCGATAACTGAACGCATTCTTCTGGGAGCTTTTATTTTTGGCATCATCGGACTCTTCACTGTGATCGGTGTCCTGACACCGGGTGTTGGCTGGTTCCTCTACTTTTTTCTGATCCCGTTCTGGGCCATGTTCCCGATCATTGTTCTGGGCACCGGGGGGGCGTTAGTCTGTCTGATCACTTATTTGATTGCTTTCCCGGTGGCAAAATTGTTGCTGAAAAATACCGGATGGTATAAGAAAGCCAAAGAGGACCTGCGCACAAAGGGAAAGGCTTCCATTGGCGGTTTCAGCTTCTCGTCAGGCGGCTCAGGCGGATCCTGGAGTTCCGGCAGTTCAGGTTTTTCCGGGGGTGGCGGATCATCGGGCGGTGGCGGCGCTTCCGGAAGCTGGTAAGGGAAGATATTTCTGATATTTACCGCACCCGATGCCACTGGATCTGATCGGCAAAATCGTAAGATTCCGTGTGCCGGAAAATCCAAAAGGAAAAATTCTATCCGGTGGTCAGCGGGCAACCTCGATCACATTATGCGATTGCAGTACATGGACAATATCGACTATCTCGGACGTGTAGGCTTTATCGATACCGGCTTTTTTTATGATCCCGCGTATGGTTTCAAAAGCGGCATTGGGAAACGGCAGATGGTAGAGGAACTTTCCCTGAGATGTCGTCAGATTTATCTTTCTTTCCTTTCGTCTGCGGCCTTCGCCGGTAAAAATGGTGATTGCCGAGATAAATGAATGGCTGTCAGAAGTTGCAAAGAGAACACCGGTGTTCTTCTGCTCCCTGATCTTTTGCGCCAGTAAGGTGCTTTCGTTATCAGGATTGTACAACGCAGTAAAATCGACATCGATATTCAACCTGGGCTGTATAAGATTGTAGCGGTAATAAGGCCGTTTTCGTTCGTATACCTCTTTTTTCCCGGCGATTCCCAGTTGACTTAATTCATCCAGGAAATCCTGTGCGGTTTTAATATGCAGATTCAGACGGGAAGCCGCCTCCGAAGCGGAAATATCTTTATACGTAACCATAAGGCGCATAAAGTCCTCAGCAAAGGATTTTGAAAGCAACGAAGAAAGCCTGGCGACAGTTTTGAATTCCATAGTTCCTATCCTTTGTTCGGGGCTGATTCGGAAACGGGCGCACCGGATAACTTGCTGAAAAACCAGTGGGACCGAGACATCTCTTCATCAATGAGGGTCAAAATTTTACTTTCCTCGTTCATCTGATAATCCATCAGAAAACTTTTTATCAAATTCCCCAGTGAGGCACATAGCTGATCAAAGGTGAGCTGATCCCTGAATTTCAGATAGTCTGTCTGCGTAATGTTGACCGACACATTACCCGCAAAATCAAAAGATACGCAGGTCAGCTTTTGTAAATTTGGCTTTCCGAAGAAAAAATATCGCCATGAGAATCCGCCGATTACCAGTATGACATGCTCCGGTCCAAAATAGGTGGTCGTTATCCAGTGTTTCATCATAAATTTGCCGAAATTGATGATTTCCTCTTTGGAATATTTCCATCTGCCGGCGGGAAACGGGCGTGGCGTAAAACCGTTGTGCAGTTCATCCACCGGCCTCGCGGCCAGCTCCAAAACCTGCCGGAAATGAGGATTGAACCGTCTGCGGACCGGTCCGCCGATCAGAAATAATCCTCCCCAGATGATGTAGAATGATGACCGGAAATTGCTGTACGATGACTGGCTGGTGAGAATGTATGGAATGAACAGCAGCAGTGCGCATCCCAGTACAAGGTATACTCTGTTTTTGGTTTTGAAATAAAGGATCAGATACACAAGCCCCAGAAGCGAATAAAAGACCATCAGGCCATAATCAAAAGTGTGCAGCCCGGGTCCCCATGAGCCGGCGTCCAATACGACAATAATAAAGGTTAAAGCGGCCGCTCCCAGGAAAATCGTCATGAAAAATCGAAAAATAACCGATTTATCGGGTTTTAGTTTTCTGGATTGAAGATTTATCATCATTTTTATCTCCGTGCTCAATTCAGGTCAAAAATCAATATATAACAGGATCATCCTGCTGTCTTAATGACGATCACAATGACGGCAACCAGCGCGTAGAAACAAAAACCAGCGATCGTGTACCTGCTGAAAACTTTTACTAAGGATTCATCGGGTGGTACATAAAAGACGAAATAGAAGGGAAAAACAAATGCCGCCATTTTTAAGATATGATTGAAATTTTCCTTTTTCATGTTTGTCTCCTTAATGCCCTGCATGGTTACCGGATTTACTCTCCGTTTTTATTTGTGTGGATGGATCAGGTTCGGGTCTCGCATTATGAATCCGGGATACATATTCTTCGATCATGGGAATGATCCGGTCTTTTTTACCTTCCTGGTAGAATTGCAGGAATGTTTTGAATAAACTTCCCAGCGATGCACAGAGCTGATCGAAGGTGAGTTCGGCTTTGTATTTCTTATAGTCATTTTTTGCAATGTTAACAGCGATATTGCCTTTAAAGTCAAAAGTAACAAAGGTATCTTGCTGCGCGTTTGGCCTGCGGAAAAGGAATCGCGTGGTCCCGTTGATCAGGAAAAGGATCCTTTCTTTTTCGATAAAGGGGAACGCAATCAGGTTTTTGGAAAGATAGTTTCCGAAACGAATCAGTTCCTCCCTGGTATATTCTGCCACACCGGCCGGAAAGGGACGCGTGGTGAACCCATCCTGTGTTTCTTCTACCGGTTTGGCGGCGAGTTCCAGAATGTCACGGTAGCGCCAGCGCATTTTTCTGCTGGCCAATAAATACACATAAGCGGTCACCAGTATGATCGCCGGGATCAAAAAATAAACCCCTGTATAACCTGTAAAGTAGGATCCCGCGATGACCGCACACGCAAACATCCAGATCAGGTAACCCTGGTTTTTTGTCCTGAGCCAGACAACCAGCTGGATCAAAGCGAAAAAAGTCCAGATCCCGCCGATAACCTGATCCGCCGTTTTTGCTTCCATTTGCCGGGTAGCCCATATCATTGTGGTTATCGCAAGCAATCCGATGGTAAGTCCCAATACTATCGGAAAGATATTTTCTTTTAATTTTGACTGCAAAGTCATTGTTTTTCCTTCCAATCAAATAATTGCCGATAAAGATCTCTTCTTCTTATTCCAGTTACTACGAAAATATATAAAGTTTGTTTCAAATATACTTCAATATAAATAAAGTATCCTGTTCAGGCAAGCAAAAAGTTATAACCGGTCGGAACACCTTTAATAAAAAATGATCATTGAACGGCGGTTTATCCAGACCGGGGCATGCTAAACCATCAGGACGAATATCGCAACCGAAATAATTTTAATCTTTCATCTTTCATTTTTAATCTTTATGCTTATCCAAACCCGGGGAATGATATTCAGGATGAGGCAGATCACTATTACCGTCATGGTCCTAATATTTGGCAGTCAGATCCTGTGGGCTCAGGACACACCGGATATTCTGCAGAATGAAAGTGCACCGGGGGCCCGGGCGGCTATGGGGTTGTTTGCCAATGGTTACAGCCGGGCTTTGCTCAATGAACTGTTCCTGGTTGAGCGCTATTCATGGGAAGAAGCGCTTGGCAGTGCCGCACTGGCGGCAGCCGGCTATCAGATCCTGTCCTATAATACGGCCACCGGTCTTGAATTAAAACCCTTTAAACTGAACAAAGAGTGGTATGGATACTGGCAGGGGTATCTGGCCGGGGAAGGTCTGAACTGGTTTTTATATTGGGCACAATCCAGCAGGGAAGTGCAGCTGATCATCTGGTCCACGGTGGGGCTGGCAACCGCAACAGTCGTGATTATCGGTGCATCAAAATATGGATTCCGGATGGCCGATGACGGACCACTGACGCTGGAGAACCTGTTTACCAACCGCCATTCATACTGGATCCATTTTGCCGGTTCCGGCGGTTTATACTGGGCCATATCCAATCACAGCAACAGTGCGGAGCGCTCCCTGCTTTACACCACCGGATTGATCTGGTTGTGGGAGCTCAAAGACGGATACATTCCCTGGGAGGAGGCCGGCTTTATCGGTGGCGACGGCTTCTCCTGGCGTGACGGGACCGCCGGTACCATCGCAGCCTTGGGCAGCTATGGTCTTGATAAATGGGTATTACCGTGGATCCGAACCCACATTATCAAAACAGGTTCCCTCAGCATGTCGGTAAACCGTGATTATGCAGGGTTGAATTTTCGACTGTGCTACTAAGATGCACTCACCGGAGAAAAGAGAAATATAAATATAGAAAATGTTGTCACATCAATGTGATCATAAATCATTTCATACTAACCGGTGTTCTTAGAAATGTAAACTTAGAGAACACCGGTTCCATATGCCGCAAAACCTCAAATACTGTTTATTAAACAGGATACCGTTTAGCAGTTCTATTAAAATTAAAGATACATCAAAAGTGGGATTTGACGGTAGAATTCCTCAAATCCCTGGTCACGACTAATCCCCCCATGAATCACCGAGTGGTTGCTCTCTGGAATAACTAAGATAGATATAAACGCCGTTACCGGTACCCTGAGCCAGATCCTGCGGGCTATTCCATCCTAAATTTTTTCCGGTTTCAAAATCAGGCGGGATTACTTCATTATTTAAGGTAACCATCAGTCGGCGGATCGGGTTCACAGGCTGCGCGGCTTTTTTATAGCATAAAAATATATCAGCCCCTCCTGCGCCGGCATTCAGATCCTGGGGGAGTTTAACCCAGCCGGGTGGTATGAAACCATCCTGTCCTTTGACCACAAAACCTATGCTGTCTATGGCTTCTCCGCCCTCCGGCTCTTCTTTGTATTGAAAATAGATATAATTACCACCGGCTTCATAATTTAAATCCCGCGGTATAATTGTATAACCAAAATCCACATACGGCTCATAATTCCCGGTGCCGATGGAAATAACTTTTATATCCGCGATGTTGGTTTTTACGATCGGTGGTAATTCCTTTGTCCCGGCATAATCAGCAAGAGCGATCAACAATTCCTGCCGGCGCGCATCGGTATCACAGAGATCCCAGATGGGGATCAGACTGTTCCTGGTAAAATCACATAATACGGGATTTTCGGTAATGGTTTCCAGCCATTGGTTGAATTTACCTTCTTCCGAAATCTGCAGCGCCAGTTCTGAACTGCCGCCGGAAACTCTGATTTTCCTGGTGGAATTCACATTGAAGAGGCTGACTTTCTCGTCAAATGAAGCGTCATATTCTGCAGAACCCGAAGCTTTTTTGAAGCTGGCTTCGGCAGTGGCCACGATTTCGGTTTTTATCTCCAGAGTTTCAAGATTTTTTTCTATTTCGGTATGGTAATCGGCGCGTGCACCGATATCGATCTCCGTAGTCAGATGGGTACCATATTTTTTAAACAGCAGAACCGGATCGAGGTTGTTGATGTCCTCCCTGGCTGTCGGGAGCATCATGCTGCGCAGTTTGTCAATATCCGTATAGGGCAGTGACAGGCGCCATAATTGAATGCTTCGCGTAACGGTGCAAAAGGCATAATCATTACTGGTGTATTTTTCCTCTGTGAAATTGGTCTTCACCGTTGAAGAAAAAAATCCGCCATAGGAGGCGCTCAAAGTAACGGACTGACGCCTGTTGCTTAAATATTCAGATACAAAACGGCCATAATTTGATTCGTAATTAAAATTACTCACATTCAGGAATGTTACATCCTGAGGAATTTTATATGAATTACCCAGGGCATTAACGTCGGTATAACTGGTTAAGCCAATAACCGGTGCCATCACAGCCCTCGTCGATGCATATTCACCAAAAGCATCATAACCCGTTCCCAGGTACGTGATTCCTGGAATGGCATCAGCCGGGATATCTCTGGTTACTGGCTGATCCGGTTGGTTTGCGCTGACCGGATCCTCGCTGCATGAGGTAGAAAATAAAATAAGATAAAGCGTTGAAACACTGACAATTAATGTTCGCGAATACGATTTCTTGAACGATAAAGCCATGGCTTTCCCCCTTTTGGTTTTATCTGCAGACGATAGAAACGCTTGCCATAATATTAGAATTTCAATATCGTTGCGGATGGAATGAATTCTGGTGATGGAATAATGTGTAAAGAAGCTTAAAACTAAATATCATCAAAGTTATTCCCTGTATGGATTTCTGACCGAAAAGGAAGCGCTGCAAAGCACGGTGCCATTTTGAACATGGCAGACATTCGCCTGAGAGATGGTATCTGCTGTTGGTATGCAAATTTTTCATTTCCATCAGAAATTGCGAATACCCGTACAAGTTATTAATTTAGCCTTATATGAATCCGGCAATCACCAAAATGATGGGACATCATAAAAAAAGACTGAATACCTGCCTGATATTATTCTTTCTTCTTGTTTCATTCATCAATCTGCTGAAACAGGAAAGTGCAGCAAGCCGGTGTGTTGATTATTCTGATTTTACCAGTAAATCCTATGCGGGCTTTGTTGTCGATCAGGATGATAACCCGGACCTGCTGTTCAATGCATATTATGCCACCGAAAGATACCGGAATAATAAACTTTCGATCAGCGGGATAAAGTTTCAGCTTAATGCATCAGCGCTTAAAGAAGCCATTTATTATTTTATTGATAAATTTTTTATTATACCCCTCATCTTTCTTCCTCAAGCAAGAATCTTGAAAATCCTTCAGAAGAAAAATATCTGTCATAAAGCCTCTGATGACAAGCCTGCTCCCGCTTTTCGCTGCTAAGGAATATAACTTACTGGCGGTTTCATAAGTTGTGAAACATTGTCCTCTGATTTTCCGAGACACAATAAATTCGCAGCACCGTGGATGCGGTTGATCAGAAAAAACTTCCTTAGTACCGGAATCCATATTTAAAAATATTTCCGGCAAACAGCCGGGAATTAGGGAGTGAGCTATCAAAGAGGACAGTGTCATGGCAATAAAAACAAAAATCGGACAGCTATATCGGCGTATTAACGGATGTACCATAGAGTATGATCTCACAAATTATTGTAAAATCTTAAATAATATCAAAATCCACCACCGATCATTGATCGACAAAACCGATCATCAGCTTCAGCAGATGTCTGCAAATCTAAAATTAAAGGCACAAACGTGCAGTTTGACAGAAAACCTTGCAATTGAGACTTTCAGCCTCGTTTATGAGGCAGCTAAAAGAGTGTTGAAATTATGTCCATATGATGTGCAATTGCTTGGCGCTCTGGCCATGCATCAGAATAAACTGGCGGAAATGCAAACTGGTGAAGGTAAAACTCTGACCGCCGTATTCCCGGCCTGCTTTTCTGCGCTCTCCGGCAAGGGTGTGCATATCCTCACATTTAATGATTATCTGGCACAGCGGGATGCACAGTGGATGGGGCCGATATATCAGTTTCTGGGATTTACGGTAGGGTTCGTACGTGAGGGAATGGGGATTGAAGACCGTCAGCTTGCCTATGCAGCAGATATCACCTATTTAACGGCAAAAGAGGCAGGCTTTGACTATCTGCGTGATAGTCTTTGTTATGAAAATCATAATAGAGTTCACCGAACATTCAATTTCGCTATTATTGATGAAGCGGATTCCATTCTGATTGACCAGGCCCGCATCCCGCTGGTTATTGCCGGTGCATCGGATGAGCATACGGCAGATACCCATAATATGGTTGATGTAGTCAGAAAATTGGAAAAAGGCATCGATTTTGAATTTGATGAGTATACCCGGAATATTCATTTAACGGATTCCGGACAGGATCATGTTGAGCAGCTCTTAAAATGCAAAAATCTTTATGCACAGGATAATTATGAGCTACTGATACGACTGAATTGTGCGCTCCATGCAGAATTCCTTTTACATAAGGATATCGACTATATAATCCGTAAAGGTAAAATCGAACATGTTGATGATTCTACCGGTCGCGTTGCGGACAAAAGACGCTGGCCCGATGGATTGCAGGCTGCCATTGAAGCAAAGGAAAATATTAATATTCAATCGCGGGGAAATATACTGAACACCATAACCCTGCAGAATTTCATTCAACTATACCCGACGATTTGCGGAATGACCGCGACTGCCCAGCCTGCGGAAGAAGAATTTCGTTCATTTTATGATCTGCATATCGTGGTGATCCCGCCAAATAAGCAGAGCATTCGGATCGACCATGCGGACGTGATTTTCGGCACCAGGATCCAGAAAGAAAAAGCGATAATTGAGGAAATCATCAGGATTCATAAAACCGGGCGTCCTGTACTTGTAGGTACACGAAGTGTGGAAGAATCGGATTTATTGGCAGAAGCCTTACAAGATTGTAATGTAAAATGTGCAGTTCTTAATGCCCGACGTGATGAATATGAATCTCAAATTATAGCGCAGGCCGGTAAATTGGGCGCAGTTACCATTTCCACCAATATGGCGGGTCGAGGAACGGATATTCGTTTGGGTGGTTCTGATGAAAAACAAAAACAGCAGGTTATGGATTTAGGTGGACTATACGTGATCGGTACAAACAAAAATGAAAGCCGGCGAATTGATCAGCAGCTCTGTGGACGTGCCGGCCGGCAGGGAGATCCCGGCGCATCCTGCTTTATCATCAGCCTGGAAGACGAATTGTTCATTAAATACCGGTTAAACGACCTGCTCCCGCCGCATATTCTGCCCCTGGTTCGAAATGGTAAAATCGATAGCCCGATTATCAGACGCGAAGTAGCGCGAATTCAACGTATCTGCGAAGGTCAGAATCTTGAAATAAAAAAAACACTCATTAAATATGCTTCCCTGATGGAAAAACAACGTACCATTCTTTTTGACCGACGTAAAACCATTTTTCATAACCATTCAGCTGCTGATTTTTTTAAGCAGAAATCTCCGAAAAAGTATAACAAATATCGTTTGGTAATTGGTGACAAAAAGTTAAATAGCTTATGCCAGTTAATTTCCTTTTATCTGATTGATACAAACTGGCAGCAATATCTGGCGCAAATAGCCGAAATCCGCGAAAGCATCCATTTAAAGCGTGTAGGAGGACTGGATCCCTATATCGAATTTCAAAAATTGGCGATTACGATTTTTGATGAACTGTTGCAAAAACTGGACCGTCAACTGGTTGAACGGTTTAATACGATTCAATTTGAAAATAATGGCGTTAATATTCAGAAATCAGGTATAAAAGCGCCGTCAGCCACCTGGACCTATCTGATAAATGATGATCCATTTGAACATGTTCTGGGCATCCAGTTGATCGGCGATCCGGGAAAACAAATAGGAGCTGTTATAATGACACCATTCCTGGCATTTCACCTTTTATTCAGAAAATGGTTGAATAACCGGACCGGAAAGAATTGAAAAGTGTTCCGGGATATTTTTCTTCTTGCAAAAGAATTATTTCAAATTAAATTATCATGAGAAACATTTCCCTAACCGTAATTAACTTCAAATTCGCAAACTGGGAGTTGGCCATGAAAAAACGATCCCGGCTGTACGGGTATTTGGTAAGTGTATTGTTCATTATGTCCTTATTATCCGGCTTCACCTCCTGCGGTGATGACGATGTTACCAACCAACCGGCTTTGAATATCGGAGGTACTTTGACCCTGCCGTTTGATGCCAACGGTAAAATATGGGCGGTCCTGATTGATAATGATATCGACGGCGATAATGGTTTTGTTAAAATGGGTTCAGGAACCTGCGGGGCAGGCACAAGTGTGCCGTACACCGTGGATGGGATTCCAAAAGGAAATTACTATATCTATGCCGTAGTTTTTATTGTCGGCGACACGAATATGGGACCTCAGGAAGGGGATCTGATCGGTATTTATGGAGGCGAGTATCCCAATATTGTACCTCCCAGTCCAAATGCCGATATCAGCTCGTCGGATCTAAAATTCGATATTGATCTGGTGGTCATGTAAAAAACTGCGTCTGAAAATCCGCAGCATCAGAGCAGGATGAATTTGTACCCGACCGTGAAATACCATCCGGAAAGGTCGATCTTGGGTGCATCTTTGTCCCAGACCGCGTCATGGGTATTTTCATCTGCGGAGTAGATCCAGTTGGCGGTCGGTCCCGAGAAACGGTAGCCAAAATTAAACTCAATATCGGAACTCCGGGCCACCATGATGCTGGCGTTTAACCCGGCTGTCAGAGAACCGCATGCATTTGTAACGGTATGGTCTTCATCATCCCGCTTGAAAAAAATATCCAGATCGAGGCCCAGCTTGGCATTCAACTGCATCGGGGATGAAGCCACCAGACGTATAGCGCCGAAGCCGCCCAGGCCAAATCCGCGGGTCTTTATTTCGTAGGAATCCGGCGCATCGCTGTAATAAAATTCAAATCCAAAATCATATGCGGCGATCGGTTGAAAATGAAATTGTGCCCCGATCCGGAAATTCTTTTCCGGCCAGGGAGGCAGTACGTAGATCTGAAAACCACGCACTGATCCCGGGTATTCCAGGGCCACATCTCCTTCCCGGATCGTACCCCATTGTCTGAGGATCAGGGAGCGATTCGTCTCGGAACTCAGGTCGGTTACACTCACCAGCCCTTTGCTGCGTCCGGGTACCGTTATCTTCCGGTCTTGGACGGTTTTGAACTTATCCGGTTCACGGATCTCGAACATGGACTTTTCCCTTACACCAACCTCCACGCCCAGAAAAAGGATAACTTCATTCCCTTCGACAGTGATTACTTCCGAAGTCAGGGCATACATTCTGGATAATTCGTTGAAGAGTGCCTCGCGAAACTTCTGAATGGCATTGGCACGCGAATCGCCCCGGCCGCCACCGGTATGGGTGACGGAAATATGGATTGATTTTTCCGATTTTGCGGTGGCGATGTCGATGCTTTTAATATCTACCGAGAGCTGCGTCTGGATGTTATTGGCGAACGGTTCATCGGTTTCCGCATCACCGCTGAAAATGCCTTCCACCACGCCGCTGATCAACCCTTCCCAAAAACCGCTATTATCATCGTCATCATCATCATAGGATTCAGGCGGCACACCTCTCTGGGAAAAGTTCAATACATTAACCAGAATCCCCCGGTCGCTGGCGGCCAGTTTGCCCAGCTCGACGATCTCCGAGTCGGCAACCAGACCGGTCTGCTGGAGAGCCTGTTCGGCCAGGATGCTTCCGAGATCTCTGCGGTCGATCACCTCGAAGCGACCCAATTGCACCGCCACACTGGCCACGGAACCGGTGACTTCGTCATCGATGGAAAAAGCCCGTGAAGTATCAACCGTTGCGGGCAGAATTAAAATGCGCATTTTTTCAGCGGTTATTTTCTGCGAATAATCTTTGTTCTCCTGTGCGCAAGCCACCGTAAAAAATATAAAGGTGACCAGGGATGCGGTAACAAAAGATATAATATTACGTTGCATCTCACACCTCAATTATTCATTACTACTATTAACAATTATTCTGAATTGTTATGAATAAATTTAGTTGATCGACGTATGGTAATTTACGTATAGATTATTGATCGGGTATATAATATTTTAATAATTATTTGAATAATTTTGTCGGTCGTTTGGTGGTTCGCAAATCGCCTCAACAACATGATCATCTGGTACAGATACCGCTGCTCATTTCGTTCAAAACTCAATACATTACATATTTAACCAGTCTGCCATCCAGACCGCCGTTACTCAAGATCCACTTTTGGCTTGATTTTAAACCGATGTGTTTGATATACTCACGATTACCGAAATAGATAAAGGCGGTTGAATTGTTGCACCGTTGCTTTAAAAAATCACCCAGATTTTTATAGAAAGCACTTAAATCCTGCTTGTGCTGCATCCGGATACCGTAGGGTGGATTGCAAACGATAGTGGTATCCTGTAATTTTTCGATTCCGAATATATCTTTATGCATGATTTTAATATGTCCGGCGGGATCAATAACCGAGCAATTTTGTCGCGCGGTTGCCACCACTTTTGGATCGATGTCACTGCCCTGAATCTGGATATTGTCTGCCGGTTGTATATTATTCTCAGCCACTTTTTTTACCTTTGCCCATAAGGCGGCATCAAAGTCAGGCAGCCGCTCAAATCCGAATTTACTGCGCCAGAATGATGACGGGATTTTTGTGACGGCCAGATAAGCTTCACACAAAAGGGTGCCCGAACCGCAGAACGGATCGTAAAGCGGTGTTTGTCCATCCCATGCGCTATACCGGATAATCGAAGCAGCCAGCGTTTCACTCATCGGTGCCTGGGTGGTGGCCAAACGGTAACCGCGGCGGTGCAGTGAGCCACCTGAAGTATCAACGCTTATGACAGCATTATT
>Ga0209536_100011108_pt1 | contig 13216 bp, 12 predicted proteins | sample DeeMarSeWOR28_12_FD_187461 | JGI IMG/M metagenome (GOLD analysis project Ga0209536, IMG submission 187461) | Marine sediment microbial communities from White Oak River estuary, North Carolina - WOR-2-8_12 (SPAdes) (version 2) | ecosystem: Environmental > Aquatic > Marine > Intertidal zone >...
TCTTGTTCAAAGCTTCGAGTTTTTCGTTCACTCTCATGGATCTTTCTTCAGCTTCTTGGAGCAATGGCTTCCAATCTTTGTTTTTAACAGTCGCTGTTAGGCGTTCGATTTCCTCTGGAAGTTTTTCAAGGGTTTCATTGAATCTTCTTTCCGCTTCTTCGTCTGTACATACAAGTTCCAATGCTTCTTCTGGACAAAACTCGACGCATTTTGGTTCACCATCGCACATATCACAAGCAACAGCGATGCCAGTGTCAGAATGAATAGTGATGCCGCCATGCGGACAGGCTTGTATACACCAATCACACCCTTTGCATTTCTTTTCTTTGACCATTATTATGCCAGTTTTTTCGTACTGAGATAAAGCGTTTTCTGGGCATGCGGTCACACATTTGGCGTCTTCACAGAACCTGCAAGCAAGAGCAAAATTGAAGAGGGGCGTCATGCGGACAACACGAATACGTGAACGTATTGGGTTCATGTTGTTTTCTTCCTTTTCGAGAGTGCAGGCGTATTCGCATATTCCACACCCTGTACATTTGCTTGGATCAACTGAGACAAATTTTCTGGATGGAAATTTTGATGTTGGCATTAGTCTTACCAGAGAGAATTTAGATATCTAAAGATTTCTATGTTCTTCGTCAATTTCTGATAAGTGTTTCGTCAGATGTGTTTTGCTTCTCAATCTCCTTCTGAAGATGAACATGAGATTTTGACTCAATTTGATGTTTGCGACTCTTGATTGGAGACTTGCGCAATGATTGGTTATTCGAAAATACTATTTGGTTGTATGCTCAGCTATTCTCTTAATGAATTCTCTCAAATTTTCGCTTTTTCCATAAACTAGCAAACACCCATCTTCTTCCAAATGGCTTGAAAGTTTCTGTTGTTCTGCAAGCTCTTCGAGTTTCTCAAGAGGCAAGCTGTTCAGGGGGTCCACACGAATCCAGCTTTTATCGCGTGGAACGCCTTTAATGAATTTCTTTTTAAAGTTCTCTTCTCTTTCTATGCATTTTACGTAGGTACTACAGCTTGCTTCTTCCAAGCGTTTGAGCCAACTATCAACTCGTGCCGCCTCAAACTTTTCCGTTACCTCAGTTACGATATATGCTTCCACACTTCCAAGGTACATTTCGAGTCTTGGTGCTGCTTCGCCGGGGTCTGCTTCTGAAGCATCCATAATTTTCAAGAGAATCATTGCTGATTTCAAATCATTCATAACATTCTGTGGGGTTTCCACTCCTTTTTTCCTGAGTTCAACAATCATCTCTTCCAAGATTTTCCAAATAGCGAGATAGTCCATAGCTACTCCCCTCTTTTGCTAAACTGATACTATATTATAAAGCGTTGTCGTCTCTCAACACTTTAACGCAGTTATTTGCCACTTTAGAAAGGCATAAATCACCTCATTTTCTTTTAGTTCTGGCTGAGGAAAATAATCATGGAAGACAAGAAAGCTCTAATTAAGGAAGCTATAAGAAAACTGCACGCTGGAGTGCCTCCTGAAAAGGTTAAAGAAGAATTCAGAAATGTACTGGAGCAGACTGACTCTTTAGAGATAGCCAAAATCGAAGAGGAACTTGCAAAGGAGGGTATGAAGCGAGAAGAAATGCGAAAGCTATGCGATGTACACATGTCTATTTTCAAGGAACAACTTGAAAAGCAACAAGTCAAGATGCAGCCTAACCAACCTATTAGCATTCTTCTTGAAGAACATAAATTAATGCTGCAGATAGCAGAGCAACTGCTCTTCCAAGCGAATAAAGTATCGAGTGTAACCGATATAGACTATGTCAAGGCGGAAATTCATGAGATTGAGCACTTGACAGAAGATTTGGCTGATTCAGACAAGCATTATTCACGTGAAGAGAATGTCCTGTTTCCTCACCTTGAGAAACATGGAATTACAGAACCACCAGCTGTGATGTGGATTGAGCACAATGAGATTAAGGAACTAAAAAAGAATTTACGCAGCCTAATTGGAGGTTTAACAGAAAAAAGCTTCCCGAAATTTAAAAATCAGCTAAAGGAAACCGCAAAGGACTTAGACAATTTGCTTCAAAATCATTTTTACAAAGAAAACAACGTTCTTTTTCCAGCTGCCATGAGCGTCATTACTGAACAGGAATGGATAGATATTGGGAAAGAATTCGACGAGATTGGCTACTGCTGTTTCACTCCATCCGAGCTAGTCACATTTATCCCTGGAAAAGAAATGCCTCAGGAGCAATTACCGACGAAGCAAAATACTTTAGAGTTTGAAACTGGAAGTCTCAGCAAAGAACAGCTTGATGGGTTGCTAAACACTCTTCCTGTCGACATAACATTTGTGGATTTAGACGGTACTGTACAATATTTTAACAAACCTGAAGAAAGACTTTTCGTCAGAACGAAGGCTGTTCTTGGCAGAAAAGTGCACATGTGCCACCCTCAAAAGAGCTTGCACATCGTAAGCAAAATCGTGGAATCTTTCAAGAAAGGGAGAAAGAACGTAGCTGAGTTTTGGATAACTCTAAATGACCGTTTTGTCCATATAAGGTTCTTTGCTGTTAGAGACATCAACGGAAAATACATAGGAACTATGGAAGTGGTTCAGGACTTAACCGAGATTAGGAAACTCGAAGGCGAAAGGCGTCTATTAGACTGGAAAGATTAGCTGTCGCACTTCTTTCTCCAAGTCTCTTCTTTGCTATAAATGCTGACAATTTGCTAGGTATTGATTGGAAAATGAAATTGGTGACAATTAAGTCTTCACTGTCTCAGGTAGCGTGACTAGTTCGATAAATCTTGAGTGCCTAATCCTTACCTATCTTTTTTCCTGCGATGCCTCAACAGCTTTGGCGAAAGCAATCAAAATTTCGTAGGTTAAACCCCAGACCATCGCGTCCGCAAATATAAAAGCAGGAGCTTTCTCGAATTCAAAATCTGTTTCACCTTTGCTTTCGATGAAATCTGCAAAAGGCACCCAGATATATGTCTCCAATTCTCCTTTGTTCAGTTCTAGCGTTGGTTTCTTTTCCAGAAAAGCTACAAAAGGAAGAATTCCGAAAGTGGGTTTTGTATCCGATCTTACAGCATCCAAGACTCCTATGAAGTGTTGTTTGTTAAGGGCTATTCCAGTCTCCTCTAACGTTTCCCGAATAACTGTATCGATTAAGCTCACATCTTTAAGTTCGCGTTTTCCACCTGGAAGAGCCATCTGTCCTGACCAGGGATCAGAAGGGTTATTGACGCGTTTTACTAAAAGAATTTCAAAGTCATCTCTCTTTGGTTTAAGAAGCAAAGCGACAGCAGCGTTCGCTTTTTGTTCATCAGAAATTGATTTTAGATTTGCTTTTAGTCTTGCTATAGCTTCAGATCTGAACAATTCAGTTACTCCCCTTGCTGAAAGTTTTGCTGTTCTATTTGGATGCTAACTTCATAAAAAACCATTCGCAAGATCCATGTCTCCTGTTCAAAACTGAAATAGTGCCTTTTTCTGTCTTTGCTATTTGATATTCTTGTTCAACTTGAATTTATAACAATATTTATATGTTTATATAAACCAATTTGGTTTATGTCTTCACAGGTAAAACTTCTGACCCGCTTTAGAGCCAAAATCTTTAACGCGCTCTCTGATCCAATAAGGCTTGAAATAGTCGATTTCTTGCGCAACGGAGAGAAATGTGTATGCGAAATAACGCCACACTTAAGGCTTATTCAGCCTGTTGTCTCACGTCATCTGAAAATACTCAAGAATGCCGGCTTGGTGAAAAGAAGAAAGAAGGGCACTTGGCACATATATTCCCTATCCAGTCCTGAAATTACTGAGGTAATTGACAGCCTAAACCCAAGATTGCTTGCTGAGCTTAAACAAAGAGTTATAGAACAAATAGCCTGAAAAGAAGAAATAAGCAGGGCATTCTTACTCTCGAGGGCATAAACAATGGAGCAAAACTGCGAAGAAGTTCAATTGGGAATTTTCGAGAAATACCTTGCATTATGGGTCTTTATCTGCATGGTAATTGGGCTTGTTTTTTCACAACTCATTCCCGGGCTAAGCATTGCAATAAATAATCTTCAGTTCAGTGGAATTTCAATACCGATTGGTATTTGTCTCTTCTTAATGATGTATCCAGCTCTCTTAAACCTGCAGTTTAGTGAACTGAAAAAATTGGCGACAAATCCAAAACCAATCATTTTGACATTGATGTCAAATTGGATTTGGGCTCCTCTAGTGACAGCTTTTCTAGCTTACTACTTCCTAGCAGGATACGATCAATTAATTGTCGCCTTAATCCTTCTCGGTTCCAGTCCCTGCACTGCAATGGTCTGTGTCTGGGGTGCGCTTGCCAACGGAAATCAGGAACAGAACGTTGTTAACACCAGCTTAAACACTATCACCATAATGTTTCTCTACGCACCAATTGTCACGCTGTTAACCGGTGTACAGAATATTCCCATTGATCGTTCAGCTCTCCTTATGTCCGTATTGGTTTTCATTGGAATTCCACTAGCTTTTGGTATTATCTCAAAAAGAGCTATTAAATCGAGAAAAGGAGAAGCTTGGTTCCAAGGGGTATATAGACCAGTTGTGGGAAAGATTGCTGTAATAGCTCTCTTGTCAACTTTGGTTGTCTTGTTTTCCCTTAATGGGCAAGTGTTAATTCAGCATCCTGAGGAGATGTTATTGGTTTCCGTTCCCTTATTGCTTGGTTTTTTCATAATTGTCGGTTTGAATCTTTTAGTTACAAGGTTTGCTGGGCTCAGATATAAAGAAGGTATAATCGCAGTTATAATTGGATCTTCCAGTCATTTTGAAATAGCAATTGCCACTGCTGTCAGCATGTATGGTCTAGGATCTCAAGCTGCGCTTGGAACTACAATGGGATTATTTTGGGAAGTTCCGATAATGCTTAGTCTGGTTTATTTGGGAAAGAAACTGATGAAGAGAGGCTTTTGGAGGAGTAATTAGGTTGTCCAGTAGGAAAAAACGGCAAGGTCCTTTCTTCCAAGTTCTTTCCTGAGAAATTCCTTAATGTCTCTATCTTCTAGAAATCGTCCGTACCTGTTACTGCGTATTGGAATTTCTGTATCCCTGAGAGTGTTCCCCTTTGGAAAATCAACGTAAATATAATACGCTCTAGGTGCGACAAGAATCAACCTTAGACATGTAGGCTCTTTTGTCTTTGACATGGCATTTTGGTCAATACTGTAAGTAATTGAGTCTGGCTTAAGTTCCACGGCTAAACGTTTAAATTCTTTCCAACTTCTAAGCCTTACTACTTCACTCAAACTCAGTCCTCTGCTGACTCGCCTTCATTTTTATTTGATTCACCGGAAGCACTCTTCAGGTTCTTCGCAATTCTTGAAGGTCTAAGGCTCTTTTTTGGCTTCAGTAGTTCCTCAACCAACTTGAATTGCCTTTGATAAATGTGACAGTTCTTTGAATGGAAGATTAGCTTTCCGGGTTCCAAAGAACGATTTCCGCGACTATTGATTTCCTTCACGAAGGCTTCGTTAAAGAGCTGCAAACCTGCGATGTTGGCAGGTAAGCCAGCGTATGCGTCCCATGATCTGAAATAGCATGTTAGGTGCAGTTTTCCCTCGAGAATCTCGGTGTCGATCAAGCTTAGGCAGGGTGGCTCATGTTTCTTTAAATCTATGTTTTTCTGAATATCTTCTGGCAACCTAATTACAAGAGTGACTTGTCTATCTCGCTCCTGTTGCACATACCTATCTACTGCTTCTTCAATCTGATTAATAGGATGGTTTAATCTGCTACCATATGTGTATGTTTCATCTTGTTTCTCGCCACACCATAGATATTCTAGCGCATACCCTTGAACGTATTTAATGTCGCAGGGAGCCTTGTCGCTCACCAAAGGCCTAGTCTCTGGATTTGTAATCTCTATGGTCAGATTGAGTTTCTTGGTTTCAGTAATTTCCGAGCCATAACCAACTTGGAAAGGGTCGCCTTCGTTCCATATTCGATTTAAAGCTTGAAACCAAGCATCTGGGCAGTCAAAAGCCCTAATTTTAACGTGTTTCAAAACTATTCTCCTCCAAAACTATCCTCAAGCAGCATATTAGAACTACTTTTTACCGGTTCCCTCATATAAATCTGCAGTAAATCTAAAAACTTGGTCTGTTTTCTAGGTTTGGTACAAATTGACGGAAAAAAGCGTTTTCTTGAAGAATAGTTTCTTTATGTTCTGTTCCTTTCATTGATGTATATTTGACTTATGTATTCTCTCACCGTAGTATTTCGTTTTTTAGCTATCTTTTTTAGGGCATCATTTGTACCTGTGGCATATTGCAATGCTTTTTTTGGTTTCTCCGTTATTGAACGTGGTAAGTACAAATCTCTGGCAACTTTCCTCAAAATCAGCTTCCTCTTAGTATCTGGATTCTTTTCCATTCTTAATTCTAATGGCAAAGAAACAACGAACTTGACGAGTTTATATGACATAAATGGTAGACGCAACTCCACCCCATGATAATCGCAGATTTTTACATCCCTTTCAATATTTCCTTCATGAATTCTGATAATATCCTCATACATCATCTTCTTCGCTTTTTCAGCTCCTTGCTTTAAATACTCATTAACATAGCGTTGGTATCCTCCAAAAAGCTCATCTGCCCCTTGCCCCGCAAACAGAATCTTGAATCCTGCTTCCGCTGTCTTTTCTGCTATCCAATAAAACGGTACTCCAATACTTGCTTTGACGGGGTCAGCTTCTTCGCTGAGCTCCACGACTTTGCCAAGAACTTTTTCAACATCAGACTCTTCAAACAGATGGATATGCAGAGGAAGCTTTAGATCCTCTGCTGCTCTCTTTGCCTCCTCAGTTTCGGCTCGATCCTTTAAACTCACATGAAATAAGTGCACTTTCAAATTATATTTACTCAACAGAAATGCGATAACACTACTGTCCAATCCTCCAGAAAATGCCACTGCAACTTCTCTAATCCCTGAAACTCTTTTTTGTACTGAAGATTCCAACAACTTCTGCAATTTGACCGCCGCTTCTTGCATGCTTGTCACCTTTGGTCTTGAAAGTTCAATTTTTTTGACCGGTTTGAACTTGAAGCCTTCTCTACTTGCAACCGAAATGTTTCCGGGGGGAAAAGACTGTGTCTCGTCTATGCTAAGTCTCCACAAAGCTTTTCGGTTGGAAGCAATGGCAACAAGGTTTGTGTTTTCTCCGAAGTATAGGGGTTGAACGCCTATAGCATCTCTCCCTGCCATGATTTGTTCCGAACTGATTAAATGAAACGAAAAATCCCCATCAATCTTTTCTAGCAAAGCAGTGCTTGTTTTGCTGTAGCTTTGTTCATTTAACTTTTTTACGATCTCTTCGGTGATATCTGCTTGAGCAGTGTCCGGGTATATTCTTCCATTAAAGATAAATACTCCATTATTTAACTTCACGCAGTATTGCTTTTTGTGGACAACTGAATTTGAGTATGCGAAGCCTATCGCTGTTGAAGAGCTCATATCTTGTTTTCGCAAATCGTTAATAGTCTTTTTCACAACAACCCCTAAGGGCGTTGCTACTCCAAAACTTTCAGAGTCTTGAAAGTTCAAAGTTTTTAGGGCTCCCAGTACTGCAGCTGGTGCATTATTGCCTTTTTTGTCCAAGGCTGCGATTGTGACTTTCATGTCGAGTTTTTCCTTTTTTTCAGCGTTATTATGTCATTAAATTGGTAAAACATTAATCTTTAATCTGTATATCCTTCTGTCGAGGGAAAATTGATTTGCCAATTCTACCCATAGACACGGAGCGATACGGAACATCTGAAATGCGTAGAGTCTTCGAAGAAGAAGCTCGGGTTCAAAGGTTGCTTGATGTTGAAGCTGCGTTAGCTTTAGCACATGCTGAAATAGGCAATATTCCCCGAGAGGATGCTAAAAAGATTGCGGCGATGGCTTCTACTAAACATGTAAAGATAGAGCGCGTAAAGAGCATTGAGAAAGAAATAAAACATGACATTGCGTCTCTAGTTCGGGCCCTATCGGAAGTCTGTGGCTCAAGCGGCGCTTACGTTCATCTTGGAGCCACAAGTTATGACATTGTGGACACTGCCAATGCCTTGCAGCTAAAAGAGTCCTTAAAAATAATCGAAACGAAACTAGCGGATCTTGAAAAAATCCTGAAAGGGAAAGCTGCCAGATACAAGGAAACCATGATGATGGGAAGAACTCACGGGCAACATGCCTTACCTACAACTTTAGGTTTCAAATTTGCAGTATGGGGCTATGAGATTTCTCGACATATGACGAGGTTAAAAGAATGTCATAATCGCGTTCTAGTTGGGAAGATGAGTGGTGCAATTGGCACACAGGCTAGCCTAGGTGAAAAAGCCGAGCAAATCCAGGAGCTTGTAATGAAACAGCTCGGGATTCAAGCTGCAGAGATATCAACCCAGATAGTGCAAAGGGATCGCTACGCAGAGTTGGTCTGCCTCCTAGCTCTTATTGCTTGCTCTTTGGAGAACTTCGCCACGGAAATACGTGAATTGCAGCGACCTGAAATTGGAGAGCTTTTTGAGTCGTTTGAGAGGGTTCATCAGGTTGGCAGTTCAACAATGCCTCATAAAAGGAATCCGGAAACATGTGAAAGAATATGTGGTCTAGCTAGAATCGTCAGAAGTCTTGTTGTACCTGCACTTGAGAATGTTGTAACATGGCATGAGAGGGACCTAACCCAATCTTCAGCTGAACGTTTTATTTTTCCAGAATCCTGCATTCTGGTTGATTACCTTCTTCTTTTAATGATTGATGTTTTGTCCAATTTGCAGGTGGATGATGAGCGGATGTTACATAACATGGATTTAACTCAGGGCCGTGCAATGTCCGAGGCTGTGATGATAGCGCTGACAAACAAAGGCGTCAATAGACAAAACGCGCATGAACTGCTTAGAAAATTAACTGTTAGAAGCGAGGTTGAAAAGCGACATTTTCGTGCAATTCTACTTGATGATCCTTTCGTGACAGAAAAGCTGAGTGAGAAAGAGATCGATGAAGCTTTAAACCCTAAAAACTATCTGGGCACAGCGGTTAAGCAAGCAGAGGCGTTTGCATCGGGCTGAGATAGCTTAGTATTCAGCAAGTGATCTCTGTTTCCATTCTTCATTTTTTTCCAGTTTTTCCCAAGTTTCTCTCTTTACGAAGCCGCCAACTTGTTCTTTGATCTTCTTAGCCAAACGCGGTCCTATCAGTGGCAAGTTAGTTAAATCTTCGAGGGGAGCATTTCTGATTTCGGCAATGGTGTGGTATCCTGCATTAAACATTATGCGTCCGCGTATTCGACCTATACCCTCTAGCTTAACAATTGGCATTAATTCCTTTTTAATTCCTTTTGCAATGCGTTCAATCAACTCTGAGGCCAAAGCAATAACCTGTTTGTTCCCGAAAAGCTTAGCAATCTCATGTGTGGCATGGAGTAGCCATTTCGCGTTCTCGATAGTTCTATAGAGATCTCCAGGTTGAACTCTAAACTTTTCTATCAGAGTATTTTCACTTGTTTCCTCAATCCAACTTTTCAAAACCAGAGCTGTTTTGATCTCACCAAGTAACTCTTGGTAAGCTACTTGATCACCTAATTCTTTTGGAATTTTTGTGAGTAACTCTTCTTTGTGCTCTTCCATTAGGAGTGCCAGTTCATCTAACTCACGGGAATACGGCCTCATTATAGGACCCATATCTGGTGTATGTGAAATCAAATGCAGCAAACTCAAATCGGTAAGCTGAATGGCTTTTTTCCGCAATGCATCGCGAATTTCAACTGCAGATAACGGATCCACATAGAGTTCACTCACACGTTTTCCAAATTTGGTGGCATAAATATCCTTTCCAAATAAATCTAACATTTCCTCGTCGTACAAATACTTCAAAATCTTGGCAATGATGCTTCTAATTGCCTTAACGTCATACTGATAAGCGTAGAATGTCTTACTGAAAAAATTATAAATACCGTTCTCAGTATGCGCAAAGTCTGAAGCTATTGTTGCAAGAACGTGTCCTCGAATTATCTTCTCAACAGCGAGCCTTGACCATATCCTCTCAGTACGTGCAAGAATGTAGCTCTCCATCAAGTAATCCGCCTCGTCGACAGTTTTACTAATAAGTATAGCCTCCCCAAACTTATCGTACCTTGGTCTTCCAGCTCTACCTGCCATCTGTTTATAATCCAAAACGGCTATCGGATAATAGCCGTAGCCTGTCTCCCACCGTCTGTAATCTTGGATCACTACTGTACGAGCCGGAAGGTTAACGCCAAAAGCCAATGTGGGTGTTGCAGTTAAAACCTTGATCTTTCCTTTTCTGAATAAATCCTCAATCAGTCTGCGATGTGCCCCAGCCAAACCTGCGTGATGGAAAGCCGTGCCGCATTTTACAAGTCCCGCCAATGATTCGCTTATATATGTTCTTTCACCGGCAGCCAAAATCTTCTCGGACTCATGCACCAAAGTTCTCTTAACGGGCTTAGACAAGAGCTCACCTATGTTGGCTGCAATTTTTTTCGCTATGTTCACAGAGCCTTTTCTCGTTGAGGCAAAAACTAGCGCTTGGCCACCCATTTTAATCGTGTTCAAGACAAGATTTAAGGTCGGGTCGCGCGTTTTTCTCTCGATCTTCCTAGCATCCCCGTCTTTATATTGTATTTCATCATGCAGAAGTACACCCTCTCTTAGCGGCACAGGACGCCATTCCGTTATTACATAAGAGGCTTTAAGCCATCCTGCAATTTCCTCAACGTTATTTATTGTTGCGCTCAATGCTAAAACCTGCATTTCCGGGTTAACCTGCATAAGCCTGGCCAAAACCACTTCAAGGGTGGGGCCTCGATCACCATCATTCAGCAAGTGAACTTCATCCGCAACCACCAATGAGATGTCGTCCATCCATTTGACCCTGTGTCTCAGAAGTGAATCAGCTTTCTCATTGGTTGTTACTATTACATCATACCTTCCCAACCAAGAGTCGCCGCTGTCAAAATCGCCAGTGCTTATACCCACGCTAACAAGTTTTCCGTCTGGTTTGCGTATGGATGTATATTTCTTGAATTCCTCGAATTTTTCATTCGCCAACGCCCTCAACGGGGACAAATAGACAATTTTACCTTTCTTCTCCAAAACATGTTTGAGGCTGCATAGTTCGGCTATGAGAGTTTTCCCTGATGCTGTGGGACTTGCTAAAACCAGATTTTTGCCTTCTAAAACTCCTGCTTGAACGGCTTCTTGCTGAGGGGGATAGAGCTCGCTGACTCCATAACGAAGCGATACATCCTTTACTTGCTCTGGCACCGACAGTTCTGCTACTTTCACTTAGACACAACTTGGTTTTAATGGTTAAGCACATTATGGAAATGCTGATTTATAGTGTTAGTCATGCTAATCTGCCCAATTTAATGGGAAAATTTTTTACTTGATTTTTCGATATTAGCTTTTAGCCAATTATTAATTATCTAAGACAGGTCAGGATATGGTATGGTTGAAAATGTTAAGGGATTACTAAAGGCACATGAAGACGTTAAACGAGAAGTATACCTAGATAACGAAAACTCAACTCCGGTTCCCAAAGACGTGGTTGAGGCAATGCTGCCGTATTATGCTAAACGAGCATACGGAAACCCAACCTTGACTCATAAACCAGGCTGGGAAGCCTTTGAAACTATTATGGAATCATCTCAAAAAATTAGCCGGTTCTTAGGGTCCAGAATACTAGAAGAAATTACGTTCACTCCGGGAGAAACGGAAGCTAACAATTTAGCTTTGATGGGAGCGGCTTTCGCTAACAAACATAAAGGAAAGAAAATAATAATCTCTGAGATTGAACCGATCAATGTATTGCATGTCGCTGAGCTGTTGAAGAAATTTGGCTTCACCACAGTCAAAATCCCAGTTGACGAGGAAGGTTTCCTTGACTTGGAAAAACTTGCAGCATCTGTGGATAAGGAAACTGTTTTGGTAAGTATAGCAATTGTTAACAATGAAATAGGAACTATCCAACCCTTAGGAGAGGCTGTAGAAGTAGTTAAGGATAAAAACTCGTCAACATTGTTTCACACTGATGCCTCAGATGCCTATGGGCGAATTCCTTTCAACCTGCAAGACCTAAAAGTTGATTTGGCAACCGTGAGCAGCTACAAGATTCTTGGTCCGCGGGGACTTGGGGCACTGTACATAAAAGAAGGGGTTAACGTAGACAAGATTTTAGAAGGCCAAATAGGAACGCAAAAGTTTTGGCCTGGAGTTGAAAATACTCCGCTTATAGTTGGTTTTACAAAGGCTTCGGAGTTAGCGTTTCAAGATTTTAAGAATAATATAAATTGTATGCGCACATTAAGGGACAAACTTGTGGATGGTATTTTCTCTAATCTCTCAGACGTAAAGCTTAATGGTCCAAAGGGAGATCGGCGAGTTCCCGACAACGCAAACGTGAGTTTTCTAAGATGTGAAGGTGAGGCGTTAACAATCGAGCTGAGCTTGAAAGGTGTATATGTGTCGAGTGGCAGCGCGTGCAGTAGAAGGCTTCTTCAGCCTAGCCATGTTCTCGTCGCCATAGGTCGAAAATTTAGTGAAGCACATGGAAGTGTACTAATGAAAACAACGAGATATCATACAGAAGAAGATATAACTCATGTCATGGAAGTATTACCAAGCGCAGTTAATAGGATAAGAGGAATAGTTGGCTCAACAGGAGTTGATTGAGTATGTCGCGTGTACCCTTGCCTTATACCCAAAAAGTTCTTGACTTGTTTAGAAACCCCAAGAACCTCGGAAAAATGGAGGATGCAACAGTTGTATCAGTTGCAGGAAATCCTGCCTGCGGAGATATGATAACCTTTTACGTGAAAATCAACGATCAAGAAATAATCGATAGAGTTACTTTTGAAAGCTATGGATGCGCTGCCAACATCGCGACTGCCAGTATAGTAACGGAGATGATCAAAGGGATGAGCCTTGAGAACGCTTGGAAAAACGTGACTTGGAAAAAAGTAACTCAAGAAGTGGGTGGTTTGCCAAGTGTGAAATTTCATTGCGGCATTCTTGCCGTCGGCGCCATCAAGCGAGCAATCAGAAAATACTATGAGCAGAAAGGGACGGCTCCAACTTGGGTTCCTGAAGATTTGACTTTTGAGGAGAAACAGGCGCTTGAAGAAGAAGAACTTGCTAAAAGGTTATCCAGAAGAACAAAGGTAGTGGTGGAAAAATAATCCTAGATCCC
>Ga0209536_100011109_pt1 | contig 13214 bp, 13 predicted proteins | sample DeeMarSeWOR28_12_FD_187461 | JGI IMG/M metagenome (GOLD analysis project Ga0209536, IMG submission 187461) | Marine sediment microbial communities from White Oak River estuary, North Carolina - WOR-2-8_12 (SPAdes) (version 2) | ecosystem: Environmental > Aquatic > Marine > Intertidal zone >...
GCGGCGCGCCGGTATCGTAAACCTGCATGCCCCGCCGCAGCCCCCGCGTGGCATGCAGGGTGATGGCGCGCACGTGCCGCTCGTCGAGGTGCTGGTGGATTTCAAACAGATAGGTCTCGTCATTCAGGCAGGTGCGCAGCGCCTGGCGCAGGGGCGGTACATGCGTACAGGCGATAACCGCCACCGGGCCGTGAACCTCGGCGATCACGCCGATCGGTGCCGCATCTGTCGTCATAGACGCAGCTTCCAGCATGCCTGGGACACTGTCAACGTCACCCGCCTCCAAGCGTGCGGGGGAATCGCTCATGGTCGGTCAACGACGACTCTGCGCAGCGCGCGCGCGAGCAGACTGTCGAGCTCAAACCGGTTGCTCGGGTGCGGGATGCTGTCACTGCTCCAGACCGCATCGACTCCCGCCCGATGCAGCCGCTCCAGGGCGTCATCGACGAACAGGGCATGGGTCACCAGCACCGAGATGCCGGCCGGCCGGTGGGGTGCCAGCGCCCGGGCGGCGGCCTCCAGGGTACGGCCGGTGCTGACCATGTCATCGACGAGCACGATCTGGCGACCCTGATAGTGGCCGCTCGGCAGGGTCACGCGCACCTCGCGATCCCCGAGACGCGCCTTGTCCGCCACGCAATACTCGAGTCCCCGCTCACGGGCAATGGCCGCCACCCATTGCCGGGACTCGGCATCCGGGCCGATCAGCAGCGGCGTCTCCAGGCGTGCGGCGAGAAACGTCGACATCTCCGCGCTTGCGGTGAGGGCCAGCGCCGGCTTCACCGGCACCGCCAGCTCCAGGCGCGCCACCCGGTGCAGATGCGGATCCACCGTGATCAGGGCATCGAACCAGTTCGCCAGCACGGCCCCGACGATACGCTGGCTGACGGCCTCGCCCGGCTGGAAGGCCTTGTCCTGGCGCATGTAACACAGATAGGGGGCGACCAGGGTAATGCGCCTGGCGCCCTGTTGCCGCGCTGCCCCTGCCGCCAGGATGAGTTCCACCAGCTTGTCGTTGGGCCGGTTGAGGCTTTGGCACAGCACGACCTGTTCGGGCATCCGTGCCGGCAACCGCACCCGGCTCTCACCATCAGGGAAGTGATGCAGACCCACCTCCGCCCAGGGGAGTCCGGCCGCCCGGGCAAGCCGCTGTGCCGGTGCGCGATAGTCCGGAAAGCCGAGCAGCAGCGCGGTCACGTTCAGGGGATAGTCCTCAGGGTCTGCATGCTGTCGTTCATCCAGCGGTCAGGTGAAAGCAGTCACACAGGAGACCCGCGTGATCGGCGCGCAGCCTGTCCGCGCCGCGTCTGGCGCCTGAGGGATGCGCGGGACACGTGCGTTCAGATCCGGGCGGGCGGCAGGCTGTCGCCCACCCCGAAACCGTTATCGGCCTCTGCCGCCTCCCGGGCAAAACCGAAATCTGCCGGGAATTGCGCATGGATGGTATACAGCGCCTGTCCCCGGCGCACCGGGTCACCGAGCTTGACGTGCAGATCGACACCCGCACCCTTGTCCATGGGGGCGCCCGCGAGGCGGGCAATACGCGCCATCTGCAGATTATCGATCCTGGTCACCACGCCGCTGGACGGCGCCGCCACCTCCTGCCGCATTTGGGCCGGCGCGGGTGGCCGGGGCGTCTTCCCCTGCGCGCCCACAATGGCCTGCATCTTGGCCAGCGCCCGTCCGGAGACCAGGATATCGCGCGCGATCACATAGCCCTGCCCGCCGCGCACATCCGGATCGAATTCCAGAATAAGGCCGGCCAGCTGCAGCGCCTTCTCACGCAGATCGGCGGGGGCCTGCGGGTCGTTGTCCAGCACCTGCATCACGTCGCGTGCCTCGAGCAGCGGGCCGATCCCCCGGCCCACGGGTTGTCGCCCGTCGGTGATCACGACCTCGAGGTGCAACCCCAGCCGGTCGCCCACGTACTCGAACAGCTTGCGCAGCCGCAGGGCGTCGGAGCGGGTCCGCACCTTCGCCGTCGGCCCGAGCGGGATATCGATCAGCAGGTGAGTGGCGCCCGCCGCGCTCTTTTTCGACAGGATCGAGGCCACCATCTGCCCCGGGGAATCGATGGCCAGCGGGCGCTCCACCGAGATCAGGATGTCGTCCAGGGGCGCCAGTTTCGCCGTGCCGCCCCAGGCCAGACAGCCCCGTTCGTGGCGCACGATCTCACGCAGGCGTTCCGGCTTGAGCCCCACCTCGGCCAGCACCTCCATGGTATCGGCGGTACCCGCCGGCGAGGTGATGGCGCGGCTGGAGGTCTTGGGTATCAGCATGCCGTGCGCGGCAACGATGGGCACAATCAACATGGTGGTGCGGTTGCCCGGCACGCCTCCGATACAGTGCTTGTCGGCGACCAGCGGCTCACCCCAGTCCAGCCGGTCGCCGGTATCCACCATCGCCTGCGTCAGATACAGGACCTCTTCGCGCTCCATGCCGGTCTCGGTACAGGCAACCAGGAAGGCGGCCATTTCTATCTTCGAGTAGCGGTGACCGGTGATATCCCGGGCAATGCCCCGGTATTCGTCGAGGGTCAACCGCTCGCCGCCGATCTTGCGACGCACGAAGCCCAGCGAGGCCGGCGGCCGCGCGTGGACCACCCGCACCGCCGCCCCCTCGGAGACCCCCAGTTGCACGAAGGCCTCCTCGCTGAGGCCCAGCTCGCCGGGGGCGGTAATCGCGGCATCGTCGACCACATTCAGCACCGCCAGCACCGGCGGTCCATCCTCCACCTTGTGGATTTCGATCTTGCTGAGGGCCTGGAAACCTTCGCTGCGATACTGCTCGCAGTCGCGGTGCAGGTAGGCGACGTTTTCCTTGTAGGTGTCAATGGCGACGCGGCGCAGAGTCAGAAAATCCATGGCTGCCTTCATTCGTGGCGACCGGCGGGGCCGCCGAATTTCTGGGGCGCAGGATACGCGAACCCGCCCTTGCGCCTGCAGCGCACACGGCGGGCGCCTGATCCGGCTGCCGCACGGTGGCCCGCGAACATGCGCCCGTCACCGACTCCACGCTTCCCCGGCAAATCTCTGCGGCAGGCTTCACGGTCTGTGCCGGCCGTTCAGCCGGCCTCCAGTGAGGCCTGATATTGACCCTGGCGCGCCAGGCTGTTGAGTCGGGCGCGTTTCAGCAGTGCCGCCTGGGCCGCCGCGCGGTTCTCCGGTTTGCCGCCCCAGGCCTTCAGCGCCGGCTGCTGCAGGGCCCGGCCGTAGGAGATGCTCAACTGCCAGGGTGCCTGTCCCCGGCTCTGGTTGATGGCATTGAGGTTCCGTGTCGCCTCTTCAGGACCCTGTCCGCCGGAGAGGAAATTGATGCTCGGCACCGCCGCGGGCACGCTGCGGCGCATCACCCGCAGCGTCGCCTCTGCCACCTCCTGCGGTTCCGCGCGGCGGCAGTCCTGGGCCGGCAGTACCATGTTGGGCTTGAGCAGCATGAGCTCGAATACGACACCGTGCCGGTGCAGGGCATGAAAAACGCTGTGCAGGACCTGCTCGGTGACCTCCGCGCAGCGATCGATGTCATGGTCGCCATCCATCAGCACCTCGGGCTCCACGATGGGCACGACACCGAGCTCCTGGCAGACGGCAGCGTAGCGGGCCAGCATCTCGGCATTGGCATGCAGGCCCAGCGGTGTGGGATTCGCCGGCGTTATCGGGTAGACCTCGCGCCACTTGGCAAAGCGGGCACCCTCCTCACTATAGGTTTTCAGGCGCTCCCCCAGGCCGTCCAGACCCGCGGTAATCAGATCACCGGGCGCGCCCGGCAACGGCCCCTTGCCCTTGTCCACCTTGATGCCGGGGACGATCTCCTGCATCCAGGCGACATCCGGCAGCGGCACACCGTTTGCGTTTTTCTGGGCCAGGGTTTCCTCGAACAATATGACACCGCAGATGTACTCGCCCAGTCCCTCGGTATCCAGCAGCAGCGACCGGTAGGCACGACGGTTCTCCTCCGTCGATTCGACGCCGATCGCGTCGAAGCGCTTCTTGATCGTGGGCGCGCTTTCGTCCGCCGCGAGAATGCCGCGGCGCTCATCCACCATGTCGTCGATGGTCTGTTGCAGTTGGTCGCGGATAGTCATCGTGTGCTCCTTTGTCTCGGCTCATGTGCGTTTCCGGTGACGCGGAAAGCACGGCGTGATCCCGGCGAAAGTTCGACTCCGTGCGAGGCGCGTGCCATCGGGAGATCCGAGGCTTACGCGCTGCAGGTCGACGCTCCCTGCCGCCGGTCTCGTCGCACGGCTGGCGCGCCAGGATAATGGCGACGCTTACCCCTAATAATAGCTGCGAATAACCGTCTTTGGCGCCACGCCGACCGCCGCGACTCCCGGCTCGGACCTCACGCGCCCGATGACCGAGCCCGCGGGACAGGCTGGTTCCCGGTCTTTGCGCGTCCGCCCCGGGGCCCCGGCTGGCCTGCGTCGGCTCAGCCCCTCAGCCACTGCGCCGCCGCGGGCACGAAGTGGACCAGCCCTTCCAGTACGCCGGCCGCATAATTGCCGTTCATGCCCATGAAGCCGCCGCGCGCGATATACAGTCGCTCGCTGATGCCCTTCTCGCGCAGGACGTGCAGGGCCTCCTCGCGCACGTCGGGGTGGGCGTTGTGGACCAGCACCGCCTGCAGACCGGAGGTCAGCGCTGCGAGGTCATTGCCACTGTCGCCGGCGACTACCGTGTTGCCTTCGCTGAAGCCCTTGTGGTCCATGAGGAAGCGGATGGCGTGGTACTTGGTGGCGCAGCGCGGCAGCACATCGAGCAGTCCTTTGTGTTCAGCCTCGTCGATGCTCCAGATCAGGCTGGCATCGATGCCGTGCGGAAGCAATCGGGCCTGCATCTCCGCCAGCAGCCGGTCGCGCTGCGCATCCTCAGGCGCATAGTAGCTGAGTTTGAAGGTGTTCTGCTTCTCCGGCTCCTGCAGGGTCAGGACGTCCAGGTCATCAAACAGCGCCGCCAGCTCGTCGTGGCGCCGGCCGTTCCAATCCGGCGCGATCTCCTGCTCCCAGGCCCCCCAGGGATGCCACTGGTCGCCGTGAACCTCGTAGATCGTGGTACCCACGTCGCCGATAGCGTAGTCGGGCACCGGGATCTCGTAGTCACGGATGGCGTCGAGCAACAGGGCCTTGTGACGACCACTCACATAGGCCAGCGTGAGCTCCGGGCGCTGCGCGAGCTGGCGCAACAGCGGTCGCGCCCGGGGTGATTCGGGCTGGGACCCGTTGGGCAACAGGGTGCGGTCCAGGTCACTGCACAGCAGCACCTCAGGCATCGAACCGGCTCCCCTGGACGCGGGTCAAAAACATCATGCGGGCGGTTCGTGTCAGCACCGGTCGCCGGCCTAGCCGCCACCCGGCAGTTTGAACTGGCTGTTGTGTCTGGCAAGCGATTCGATCACGGCATTCAGGCCGTCACGCCGGATCTGAGTGGCGAAACTCTGCCGGTAGTTGATGACCAGGCTGATCCCCTCGACGGTGAAATCGATGATCTTCCACGCCCCGTTCTTATTCCGCAGCCGGTAGTCGACCGAGATGGGTTGCCCGCTGCCACTCTGGATCTCGGTCCGCACCATGACGTAATCGGCCTGCAAGGCATCGGCCGGCACGGGGAGGACCGTGAGTTTTTCGTCGGAGTAGGCCAGCAGCTGCTTGGCATAGGTGTTCATGATGAAGGTCTGGAACGCGGCCTGGAACGCGCCGCGTTGCTCCGGCGTGGCCCGACGCCAGGCGCTGCCCAGTACCTGGCGGACGATCGCTTCGATATCGAAGTGTGGCAGCGCGATGGTATCAATGAGTCCGTAGACCTTCTGGGGCTCCTTGTTCAGGGCCTCACGATTCTCCGTCAGGGCATTGATCATCTGCTGCGATGTCTGCTCGACCACCGCCGCGGGCGACTGCCCGGCCAGGGGTGCGCCGCCCGCGGTTGCCGAGATGATGCACAACGACAGACACAGCCATAAACTGATCATGGCGCCCGCTGCCCTCACGGCGCGCGCGCGGTCCGGCGTCCCCAGGAGATCCCGAAACACGTCGATCATGTGCGCTTCACGCCTGTATGCCCTGGCCGCCATGCAATGCACCGCTATCTTCGATGGAATAAAGCGATGATACCGGGCTGACAGAATTTTGCACCCTGTTGATGAAACGGTTGCAGCGGGTTGTCGGCCTGGTATGAATAGCCCGGTCTTTCTGGTTAGCACGTGTGTATACACGTGCTGTAGAGCAAAACACCGCGCGCCGTGAACAGCGGCTGCACAGCCTGGCGTGAGACCTGCAAGCGCAGTTTCCGATTGAGATCCGAGTCGTCGCTATCGATCTGTCGTGGGATGACTGCAGGGGAGGGCTAAGCCCTGCTGTTCGCGGAAGGTCTGGCAACCGTGCTGACGCTGTTCGTCATACCCACTATTTATGTCTTTTTGCGTCGAGACGCTGAAGTTGGCGGCAGCGCGCGCGGTCCCTGGGCACTGACCCGAACAGTTCACCAGGCGTAGCCGCCGGTCAGCAGGTATTCATAGTCGTCTTTCCTGGCGCCCTGTGCCGGGGTGTTATCCCTGTCGAAGTTGAGCTGCAGGGTCGCCTGCAGCTTGTCGAGGATGGGGACACGAATGCCGGTCTGCGACTTGAAGAGATAGTCCGAGGTGTCTTCCACGCTCCAGTCGAGACTGTGTCTGTGGAAGGCCTGAACTTTCCATGCCTGAAACAGATAATGATCAAACCGTAATCCCCAGCGGGCCGCGGCATGTTGCTCGTTTGCACTGCCGTCGAAATTCTGCCAGACGTAGGCCGGACCCCCTTCAATCGAGAGTTTGGTGCGGTCAGTCTCGTAGATCTGGTAACCGGACCCCGCCGAAGCCGTGGCGCGCAGGTTCAGGTTCGCAAACTTGTCGTGCTCAAAGTTCAGGCCGCTGTAGGCGTACCACTTGCCGTCGAAGAAATGATCATATTTCCCGCTCAGTTCCGCCTGTTGCCTGGTCTTGTCGCCGCTGCTGTTCTCCAGATCGCCACTGCCGCCGACCGTGAAGCGATCATGCACCCAGCGAAAGATTGATTCCGAGTCGACATGGTAGCTATCCTGGTCGGTGTTGCCGCGATTCACGTCCAGTCCGGCGTTGGCCTGACCGGTGATCTTCAGCCTGAGGATCTTGGCTGGATTGATCGCGGCGATGCGGGAGATGGGCAGCGGTTTCGGGACCGCGTCGCGGTCAGCGGCAATACGCAGCTCGCCGTCAGCGGTCGAGGAAAGAATGCCGGTCAGACCGGTCTCATCGTCGAGGATGAGGCGTACCGGCGCCGCCGTGCTGAGGTGGCTGACATCGGCCCACTGGATCTTGATCTTGCCGGCGTAAGTGGTTTCAAGAATGAGTTTTCCGTCAGTCTTGCTCACCACGCTGCCGCTGAGCCGGTCGCCGTTCTTGAGAAACACCTCGTCCGCGCTACCGGCCAGGGGGAGCAACAGGCCGGCCAGTGCCAGGAACCGCTTGCCTGGCGGAAAAGAAGAAAGGGGGGCTGCCGTCACCGCCCTTCCGGCAGGCTGATCACCTCCAGCTGGACGTTCGTGAGGCCCTCGCGCAAAAACCCGAGGTCACCGGCAGCGCGCCGCGATACATCGATTATGCGACCCGGAGTGGAGGGTCCCCGGTCATTGACCGTGAGCTCCACGCGCTTGCCATTGCCCAGATTGGTGACGCGCAGGCGGGTACCAAAGGGCAGGCGGTTATGGGCAGCCGTGTAGGCCTCCCCATCATACCGTTCGCCACTGGCGGTACGGCGTCCCTGGAATACCTTGCTGTAATAGGCGGCAACGCCTGTTTCCGTGTCACCGACAGACGCGGCCTGCACGATGAGCGGCGGAAAAACCGCCAGGAACCCGATTACCCAGAGGCGGTTAAAGGGCTTGAACATGTCGGCGGTCTCCTTCGGGGTGACAGTCCTGAAATGGCGCCGCATTCTATCACAGAGTGACTGGCAGGCCATTTCGCGCTGTAGCAGCGCGATTATCCCTGCCTTTGGCTTGAACGGATACCGGGGTCGTGCCAGTACTCTTTTGACGTGATAATGGCGAACGCTGACAAATCAAGCTGAGCGCCAGTCTTCTTATTCATAGCCACGGAATCCACGGAAAGATTCTGAGGGGTGTTCGTTCTTTCGGTGTTTTTCCGCGGATTCCGTGGCCATCATATCCGTCATCATCAGACTGAAAGACCACCAGGAACTGTGACTGCTACTGAGATGAGTAACGCAAGCCCGACAGCCTCAGGCGCTGGCCGTGCGCGCTAGGCGCTGCGGTCTGGCCTCCTTCGCCTCGGTAGCGCTGGCCACCAGGTCCATCACTGCCTGTCTGCGCGAGGCGGCCGGCTCGACGAACATCAGTGCCGCAGCGTTTTCCTGGCAGCGCAGGACCAGTGCCGGAAACGTCACGAACTGTTCACCAACTGCCAGCGCCACGTTGACCAGCGCGTTCTTCTTGAAGGCCGTCGCGACTTCTGTCTTCAGGTACAGCCCGCCGCAGCTGATATTCTGTGTCGTCGCCTTGATGGGCGCCCTGCAGTCCATAAGTATGACAACGCTCACCTGACGGTCGACACGACGGTCACATCGATGCTCCATGACAGATCCCCTCCAATCCAGTTCAGTCAACCGGCGGCGCCGGCAACCGCGAGGACAAAGGGTACCTGCATCGCCAGGCGCCTATTGTGCGGGACATCGCAAAATGCAAAGATCGCGGGTGTTCTCACGCGGGGCAGCGATGGATGAAACGCCGTACCCCCGCGAAGGAGCCAGCCATGCCCAGCCAGTCCAGCATCAAGCCGCCACGCATCAGACAGTTTGCCCTCGAACCCGGACGCGTGGTTGCCGGCAAATACGAGATTCTGTCCTTGCTGGGCGCCGGCTGGGAAGGTGAGGTATACCTCGTCCGTGAACTGCTGACCGGGATAGAGCGGGCCGCCAAGTTCTTTTTTCCGCATCGCAACCCGCGCGACCGGGCCGTGAAGTTTTATGCGCGCAAGCTGCACAAGCTGCGTCTGTGTCCGGTGGTGATCCAGTATTACGCACAGGATCGCATCATCTACCAGGGCCATCCGGTCTCGTTCCTGATCTCGGATTTCGTGGAGGGCGAGTTACTGAGCGACTTTATCCATCGCCAGCGCGGAAAACGGCTCGCGTCCTTTCCGGCCGTACACCTGCTGCATGCCCTGGCATCCGGCATCGAGTGCATTCACGCCCTGGGCGAATACCATGGTGACCTGCATCCGGACAACGTCATCCTGCAACGCTTCGGGCTGGGCTTCGAGCTGAAGTTGCTGGACCTGTTTCACTGGGGCACGCCGAGTGCCGCCAACATACGCGATGACGTCTGCGATATCATCCGCATCTTTTATGACGCCCTGGGCGGGGCGAAGACCTATGCGAAGCAGCCGCCGGAGATAAAGGCGATCTGCTGTGGCCTCAAGCGCTCGCTGATCCTGAACAAGTTTCGCACCGCTGGCCAGCTCAAGAACTATCTGGAGATGATGGAATGGCGATAGAGAACGCCACACTCAGCAACACCGGGACCGTTCCGGCAGGATTGGAGATCTATTCCCGCGAGGCTTTCATGGAACCCGAGCTGCGGCCATTCCTGCATGGCATGGCGGCGGTGTTCTCGGCGCGCGCACCCAACAAGGAAACCGCCAATGAGGACAGTGCAGCGCTGATTCCCGTCGATGAAAGACGTGGTGTCATCGTGATCGCGGACGGCGTCGGTGGCCATTCGGATGGCGCCAAGGCTTCGCGCCTTGCAATCGATGCGCTGGTAAGCGCCCTGCTTCAGGTTGACGAGCCGGACAGCGAGCTGCGCTCAGCGATTCTCCACGGGATCGACGACGCGAATCGCGCCGTGCGGGCGCTCGCCACGGGCGCTGCCACCACCCTCGCCGCCGTGGACGTTCACGGCAGCACCATCCGGCCCTACCATGTCGGTGACTCTCTGATTCTGGTCACCGGCCAGCGTGGCAAACTCAAGCTGCAGACGATTTCACATTCCCCGGTTGGCTATGCCCTCGAGTCCGGCCTGCTCGACGAGTCCCAGGCCATGCAGTCAGACGAACGGCACCTGGTTTCCAATGTCGTCGGATCGGCCGACATGCGTATCGAGATCGGTCCGCGCCTGAAGCTGGCGCGCTTCGATACCCTGCTGCTGGCCAGCGATGGGCTGTCGGACAATCTGGCGGCCGAGGAAATCGTTGAAGGGGTGCGGCAAGGCCCTCTGGAGCAGCGCGCAGCGCAACTGATGGCGCGCTGCACGGCACGCATGCGTGAAGGGGGGCACCCCGATGACCTCACGGCCATACTGTACCGAAGATCCGCATCACCCCGCGCCCGGCCGGCATCAGGACCGCGCAGTCTATCAGGAGACACCGATGTCTGAGCAGCCAATCGTGATGTTCGACGCGTCAGGATTCGTGACCGACCCGAGCCAGTGGAATGAGAAGGTCGCGGCAGATACGGCGCGACAGCTTGGCATTCCCGAACTCGGAGAGGCGCACCTGCAGGTATTGCGCTATATGCGCGAGCGCTGCCTGAAACATGGCTCCCTCTGCGCGATGGAGGTGATCTGTCATGGCGTGCACATGGACAAGGACTGCGTCCGGCGGCTTTTCCGTGGTCCGGTCGAGGCCTGGAAGATCGCCGGTCTGCCCAATCCGGGCACCGAAGCCTTGACCTACATGGAAAACGAGGAATAGACAGATGGGTGTTGGTTCTTTCCGCGTTTTTCCGTGGATTCCGTGGCCATACCACCCGTCATCATCAGTTTGAAACAGCACTGGCCGGAAACACAATACGAGTCACTGAAAGCCCGCAGCTATGGATACGCATGAAGACAAATCGCGCTTCCGGGGTCTGCTGCGCCTGCTCGGCGTCGAAAGCGACAACAGCAGCCTGCTGGAAAAGCTCATCTCGGGCATCGGCGGGTTCGTCGGGATATACCTCATTCTGTTGATCAGTCAACGCATCGTGGGCCATACGGATGCCCCGCTCATTGTCGCGTCGATGGGGGCCTCGGCGGTGCTGCTGTTCGCCGCACCCCATGGCAAGTTTTCCCAGCCTTGGAACCTCATCGGCGGGCATGGCATTGCTGCCGCCATCGGTGTGGCCTGCGCCCAGCTGATCCCGGACCAGTTCGCCGCAGCCGCCCTCGCGGTGGGAATATCCATCAGTGTGATGTACGCCCTGCGCTGCATTCATCCGCCAGGTGGTGCCAGTGCGCTGATGGCGGTGATCGGCGGCAATCCGATTCATGCCCTGGGCTATACTTATGTCCTGGCCCCGGTCCTGCTCAACGCGCTGGTCATTCTCGCGGCTGCCGTCAGCGTCAATGCGCTGTTCGCCTGGCGGCGGTATCCCGCCGGCCTGCCGCACTGGGCAAGCGGCAGGACCCCGCATGCTGCACCCGCGCCGGAAACCGTTCGCACACAACATCTGGAGCATGGCGATCTCGAATTCGCCCTGCGCAAGATCGGTTCCTATATCGACGTCACGGAAGACGACCTCGAAACGATTTTTGAGCTCGCCCAGGCGCATGCCCGTCTTGAGCGGCTGCCGGTGGAGGCACTGCGTCTGGGGCATTACTACTCTAACGGAGAATACGGCAGCGACTGGGCGGTGCGCCGGATCATTGACGAGGCGGCTGAGAATCACTCCGACCAGGGTCTGGTCATCTACAAGATCATCGCCGGCACGGCCCGCAATACCACCGGCACCTGCACTCGCGCCGAATTCGCCAACTGGGCCAGGTACGAGGTGGTCCGCATTGAGTCCTCCTGGCAGCGCGCGGACAGAAGCGCCTGACGAAGCGCGCGGGAACACAGTCCCCGGGTGAATGACTGTGCTACTCGTTCGATGCCTGCCGGGCCGTCGGAAACAATGACCCGCCACAATGCGGACAGACTGTCGTTCGGCATAGCCCTTCACGGGCGGCGCGCGCCAGGATCTTGTGCGCCTCTTCACTGTCCAGCCCCAGTTCACGCCGGTTCTTTTCCAGCGCTGATTCTTCCTCTGCGGTAATCACGCCATCGCCTATGACGTTGTCAACCAGTTCCTCATAGTCTTCGCGCCGTCGGTGCACGTGGTCGGAAAAGGCCGAGGCGAGGATACCCGCCGGCAGGGCGACCATCCCGATGCCGACCACCATGACACCCATGCCAAAGATCTTCCCCCCCGGTGTGACCGGAATTATGTCGCCATAGCCGACCGTGGTCAGCGTCGCCACCGCCCACCAGATGGCCGCCGGAATGCTCCCGAACGCCTCCGGCTGGGCCTGGCGTTCGAACAGGTAGATCCCGCTGGAGGCGATGATGAGCAGGATAAGCAGGATAAAAAAGGCCGCACCGAAGGCCCGCGCCTCCTCCCTGAATACGGTGAGCATAAGGTTCATCGAGGCCGAATAGCGCGTCAGCTTGAAAATGCGCACCAGGCGCAGGACGCGCATGAAACGCAGATCGACGGGCATCAACATGCCCAGATAGAACGGCAGAAAGGCCGCCAGATCGATCAACGCGAGTGGCGTTGCGGCATAGCGCAGACGACCCCACAGCGGGCGGCAATAGCGGCCACTGTCCTCTTCGACACTGGACCAGACACGCAGCAGATATTCCACGGTGAAAACTGCAACGGAAACCGCCTCGAACCACGCGAAATGCCGCGCATACTGCATATAGATACTGCTGACAGACTCGAGAATGATGGCGATCACGTTCGCCGAGATCAGTCCGATGATAAAGATATCCGCCCAGCGGCTCAGCCTGTCGCCGTTGCGGGCCGGCGCCAGGATCTCACAGATACGCTTGCGCGCCGTTTTCTGCATCGAAAACCTCTTTGCCGGTCCCTAGGAGTGTGTCGGACTCAGGCTGAGCACCAGTATTTTTTTCATAGCCACGGAATCCACGGAAGGACACGGAAAAGAAACTCCAATAGGTATTGGTTCTTTCCGTGTCCTTCCGTGGATTCCGTGGCCATAACATGCGTCATTATCCGATTGAACAAGCCCTAGGTCTGAATGCAATTTCTGCACCATAAATGTGTCTCTTGCCGCCCGGGGTCTGTTCACAGCGCTTGTCCGTCCCTGCCCGGAATGCCATATTAGCCCGCATTTCTCACCGGGCGGCGGTAGAGTCACCTAATGCACTGAGGTAAGGAACAGAATGCAGATCAGGGAAAAGACAGTGTGCAATCAGGCCGT
>Ga0209536_100011110_pt1 | contig 13214 bp, 9 predicted proteins | sample DeeMarSeWOR28_12_FD_187461 | JGI IMG/M metagenome (GOLD analysis project Ga0209536, IMG submission 187461) | Marine sediment microbial communities from White Oak River estuary, North Carolina - WOR-2-8_12 (SPAdes) (version 2) | ecosystem: Environmental > Aquatic > Marine > Intertidal zone >...
TCTCCGGTGGACGGACGCTGCGGATCGCCGCGGCCGTGATCCGCAGCCACAGCGAATCCCCCCGCCCCGATCCGTTCGTGTTCCTCATGGGCGGTCCCGGCCAGCCCGCCCTCCAGTCACTCCCGTCACGCCTTCCAGGTCCCCTCCTGCAGTCGCTCCTGCGTGAGCGGGACGTCGTGCAGTTCGACTTCCGCGGCACGGGGTATTCGGATCCGGCATTCTGTCCCGAACTGGATGCCGCGTTGCGCCACGTGCTGTACGAGGGGCTCACCTCGGCCGAGCGCCAGGCGCGTCAGCAGGCGGCAATGGCCGCGTGTCGCTCGCACATGCTGGCTGACGGTGTAGACCTCGGTGCGTACACCAGTGCAGCGGCGGCTCGGGACCTCGCAGCCCTGCGCACGGCGCTCGGCTACGGCGAGTGGAACCTGTACGGCCCTTCGTACGGCAGCCGGCTCGCCTTGATCGCCATGCGCGACGCGCCCGAGGGACTGCGCAGCGTCATCCTCGCGTCGACGATTCCACCCAACGCCGCCGAGCAGCCCATCACGAACTTCCAGCGCGCACTCGGCCTCGTGTTCGCGACGTGCGCGGCCGATCCGGCGTGCGCGGCAGACTACCCTGGGCTCGAGCAGCGGTTCTACGACGCGCTCGACCGACTCGCGGCCGATCCGCTCGAGGTCGCCGTGGACGACACAGTGGCCTTCCCCGCGGGACGGATGGTCCTCGACGGGCGCAGCGCAGCGCTGGCGCTGTCGCAGGCGCTGTACCCCTCGTACGTCATCCCATACGTGCCGCTGATCATCCGCATGCTCGAGCGGCGCGACGGGCCCTTCTTCGCGCAGCTCGCCGACAGGATCAGCAATCCGGGATCCGTGAGTCGCGGGCTGTTTCTCTCCGTAGCATGCTACGAGCGCGCGCCGTACCTTTCGCCGGCTGCGCGGCGGGCCGACGCCGCGCGCGCCCCTCGGCTCGCTCCCCACGGCGAGCTCGTACGTCTGTACTTGGAGGACTGTGACGCGTGGCACGAGCATCGGGCGCCTCCAGCCGAGCTCGAGCCGGTGCACAGCACGATCCCGACCCTCGTCTTCGCCGGCGCCTTCGACCCGATCACGCCACCGGAGTGGGGCCGGCTGGCCGCCGCGTCGCTGCCGAACAGCCACTACGTCGAGACGCGCACGGGGGGCCACGTATCGCCCGTGGATGGGTGTATCCGCCGGATCATGCAGGAGTTCCTCGACGATCCCACCACGCGCCCCGATACCGCGTGCGACGAAGCGCGCAGCCCAATGCAGTTCGTCACCGGCGTCCGACTGACGAGCGGCGTCTATCGTCTGGCGACGGCGTTCCGCGGCGGTCTGCCAATCGCGACCGTCGCCTGGCTCGGAGGTACGCTGCTCGTGCTGCTCTCCGGGTGGGTCGTCTGGCCCGCGGTCTGGGCGACACGCCGAGTGCGGCGGCTTCCCGTCGCAGAGAGCATCCCGACGATCCTCCCGATCGCGACCGCGGGAGCGGCGAGCGCCGCCGCACTGGTCTTCGTCGGCGTGCTGGCGTGGACGCTCGCGGCAACGGCGCGCACGAGGCCGCTCACGTTCGCCTTCGGCGTCCCGCAGCCCGCGGCCTCGGCATTCGCCCTGCCCTGGGTCGCACTGGCACTCGGGATGGTTTCGCTGGGCCTCGCCGCCTCGGCGTGGCGGCATCACCGGTGGGGCGCCATCGTGCGGACCCACTACACACTGGTAGCGATCGCCACACTCAGCTTCGTCGGGTTCCTGGCCTCCTGGCAGTTGCTCTGACGCAATCTTGCCACGACTTGGTCATGCTTCCCGGCGGGCGGTCTCGCACCGTCACCGTCCCTGGCGCCTCCCGGTCAGCCCCAAGTAGATCGCTACCAGCGTGAGCACGGCGCCGAGCAGCTCGACGCTGGATGTGGGACGCGCGAACAGCAGCAGATCCCACACGAACGCAAGCGTTGGCTGGAGCAGCAGCAGCAGACCTGCGCGCGACGCGGCGACCCCCGGCAGACCGCTCGAGATCAGCACCCAGGCCACGACCTGCACGACGATGGCGTAGCTCAGCAGCACCCCGGCGTTCCTGACGTCGGGGATCGCGAACGTCTCCCCCTCGAGCCATACCATCCCCGCCAGGATCACCGCCGAGAGGAGTGACAGGGAGGCGACCGTGGCCATCGCATCCGCCCTGCCCGCGCGCCGCCGTGCCTGCCGCAACGCGAGCAGGTAGGACCCGTACGACACTGCGGTAAGCAGCCCGAAGGCCACGCCCCAGCGGTAGTCGGTGTCGAGCACACCCCAGTCGAGCCCGAAGATCAGGAACAGCCCGGCGATCGCGACAGGAATCGCCACCAGCAGGCGAGGCGACGCCCGCTCGCGGAACACGACGATCCCAGCAGCTGCCAGCACGAAGACCTGGAAGTTGGCGAGGATGGTGGCGAGTCCTGGCCCGACGAGCACGATGCTGCGGTGCCAAAACGCCAGGTCGGCGGCGAAGCAGGCACCTGCGGCCGCGCACAACACGAGATAGCGGCGGCCGGCGCCGCGCCAGGCGCCCCCGCGGACCAGCACGATCGCGGCGAGCACGACGCCCCCCAGGCCCATCCGGTAGAATCCGGCGGGGGTCGGACCGACGTCCGCGACCTTCACGAGCACCGGAGCGAAGCTGAGCAGCACGGCACCCACCAGGACGCGCGGAAGCGGTCCGAGCGGGATCCGACGGATATATTCTCTGGTCATGCCACGCGCGGTCCATGTTACGTCGGGGGCAATCGATGAGTAAGGGGCTGATGGGTAGTGGACGGCTCACGGGTGCTGGCGCCAGCGCGGCGGGACTGATGCTGCTGGCTGCATGCGCCGCCGAGCCGGTTGTCGAGGGAACGCCGAGCGAGATCACGGCGAGGCTCGACCGCTATGCGACGGTGCGGCTGACGACCGACATGTCGGTGCTGACCGAGCGCGAACGCGAGATGCTGCCGCTCCTGATCGAGGCGGCACAGCCGATGACCGACCTGTTCTGGCAGCAGGCCTATGGCAATCCCGATTCACTGCTGAGCAGCATCGACGATCCCGCCACGCGACAGCTGGTGGCCATCAACTACGGGCCGTGGGACCGGCTGCGGGGCAATGAGCCGTTTCTGCCCGGCGTGGGACCGAAGCCACCAGGGGCCAACTTCTACCCGTGGGACATGACGAAGACGGAGCTCGAGGCGGCGCGCGACGCGCCAGCCGCGGAGAGCGAGCGGCTGCGGAGTCTGTACACGCTCGTACGACGCGGCGACGACGGCTCGCTCCGTCCCGTACCCTACCACGAGGCGTTCCCGGAAGAGCTCGAGGCGGCCGCGGCCCATCTCCGCGCGGCGGCCGCGCTGGCCGACGATCCGGAGCTCGAGCGCTACCTGTCATTCCGTGCCGACGCGCTCGTCAGCGACGAATACCAGCCGTCGGATCTCGCCTGGATGGAGATGAAGGACAACCGGCTCGACATCGTGATCGGGGCCATCGAGACCTACGAAGACCAGCTGTTCGGGTACAAGGCCGCGTACGAAGCGTTCGTGCTCGTCAAGGACATTGCCTGGAGCGAGCGGCTCGCGCGCTTCGCCGAGTACCTGCCCGAGCTACAGCGCGGCCTTCCCGTCGCCGAGACGTACAAACGCGAGATGCCCGGCACGGACGGCGACCTCAACGCCTACGACGTCGTCTTCTACGCGGGCGACGCCAACGCGGGCAGTAAGACGATCGCCATCAACCTCCCGAACGACGAAGAGGTACAGGCCACCAAGGGCACGCGTCGGCTGCAACTCAAGAACGCGATGCGCGCGAAGTTCGACCGGATCCTCGTGCCCATTGCCCGGGAGCTGATCGCCGCGGACCAACAGCCGCACATCACCTTCGACGCGTTCTTCGAGAACGTCATGTTTCACGAGGTCGCCCACGGGCTCGGCATCAGCACGACCGTGAACGACCGAGGGACGGTGCGGGAGGCACTCAAGGAACACGCCTCCGCCATCGAGGAGGGCAAGGCGGACATCCTCGGGCTGTACATGGTGACGTGGCTGCGGGACAACGGCTACCTCACCGAGGGCGACCTGCGCGACAATTACGTGACCTTTCTCGCCGGCATCTTCCGCTCGGTGCGGTTCGGGGCGACCAGCGCGCACGGCAGAGCGAACATGGTGCGCTTCCACTATTTCCGCGACGCAGGGGCGTTCACCTACGATGAGGCGACGCGCACGTACCGGGTAGACGTCACGCGCACGCGGGAGGCGATGACCGATCTCTCCAGGCTGCTCCTGACGCTCCAGGGTGACGGCGACTACGAGGGCGCGGGGCAGCTGCTCGCCGAACGGGGTCTGGTGGGGCCGGAGCTCCACGGCGAACTGGACCGCCTTGCGGATGCCGACATCCCGGTGGACATCGTGTTCGAGCAGGGGATGAGTGTACTGACCGGCAACTGATGGGATAGCGAATGTCGAATGGCCAATACCCAACGACGAAGGGCAGGAACCTGGAGATGAAAGGACACCGCAAGTCCATCGCACTGATCGCACTGGTCGCCCTGATCGCCGGGGCATGCGCCGGCTCGAGTGCCCGCCAGACGCCCGCGCCGCAGGCCTCGCGCCAAGGGCAGCAGGGCGAGCAGGAGAAGATCAAGCCGTACGCCGAGGTCATCACTGCCAAGGCGGTATCCGACTCGGGCTTGTTCGTGGTGCACCGGATCGACGAGAAGCTGTACTACGAGATCCCCCTCGAGATGTTGGACCGCGAGCTGCTGCTCGTCTCGCGCCGGGCGCGCACCGCCGAGGGCATCGGGTACGGCGGGGAGAAGAACAACACGCAGACGGTGCGGTGGCAGCGGCAGGCGCAGAAGATCCTGCTCCGCAGCGTGTCGTACAGTATGGTGGCCGACGACTCGCTGCCGATCTTCGAGGCCGTGCGCAACGCGAGCTTCGAGCCGATCATCCACGCCTTCGACATCGCGGCGTTCGCGATCGACACGGCGGCGGCCGATACCACCGCGATCGTGATCGAGACGACCGATCTCTACACCTCCGACGTCCCGTCCTTCGGCCTGCCGAGCAGCATGCGGGAGCGGTACAAAGTGCGCTCCCTCGACAAGGACCGGACGTTCGTGGATTGGGCGCACAGCTACCCGCGTAACATCGAGGTCCGCACGGTCCTCACGTACGTGGCGCAGGAGGCACCGTCGCAGTCGAGCACGAACACCATCTCGCTCGAGATGCATCACTCGATGGTGCTCCTGCCGGAGGATCCGATGCAGCCCCGGTTGTTCGACTACCGCGTGGGCTACTTCCGGGTCTCGCAGACTGACTACGGCCGGAGCGACCAGAAGGCGACGACGCGGCGCTACATCACACGCTATCGGCTCGAGCCGACGGACACCGCTGCCTTCCGCCGCGGGGAGCTCGTGGAGCCGGTCAAGCCGATCGTGTACTACATCGACCCGAACACGCCGGTGAAGTGGCGCCCCTACCTCAAGCAGGGCGTGGAGGATTGGAACGTCGCGTTCGAGGAGGCGGGCTTCCGCAACGCGATCGTCGCCATGGACCCGCCGAGCCCCGAGGAGGATCCCGAGTTCAACCCCGAGGACGTGCGCTATTCGGTCATCCGCTGGTTCCCGTCGGAGGTTCAGAATGCCTACGGACCCCACGTGCACGATCCCCGGACGGGCGAGATCCTCGAGAGCGACATCGGTTGGTTCCACAACGTGCTGAACCTGCTGCGCAACTGGTACTTCGTGCAGACGGCGGCGGCCAATCCGGCCGCTCGGCGCGTGACGTTCGATGACGAGGTGATGGGCGAGCTGATCCGCTTCGTCGCCGCCCACGAGGTGGGTCACACGCTCGGTCTGCCACACAACATGAAGGCCAGCTCCACCTACCCGGTGGACTCCCTGCGCTCGGCGAGCTTCACCTGCGCCATGAACACGGCGCCCGCCATCATGGACTACGCTCGGTTCAACTACGTGGCACAACCCGAGGACGAAGGCGTCTGCTTCAATCCGGGGATCGGCCCGTACGACACGTACTCGATCATGTGGGGCTATCGACCGATCATCGATGCCGCAACGGCCGATGCCGAACGGGCGACGCTCGACGCGTGGATCACGGAGCGGTACGACGATCCGATCTATCACTTCGGCGATCCGAGCCAGATCGACCCGACCTCCCAGACCGAGGCACTGGGCGACGACGCCATGCGCGCGAGCGAGTACGGCATCGCCAACCTGAGGCGGATCGTGCCCAACCTGCTCAATTGGACGTACGAGGAGCTCGAGGACTACGCGGAGCTGGAGGAGCTGTACAGTGCGGTCGCCGGTCAGTGGCGGCTCTACATGGGCCACGTGGCGACGTACATCGGCGGCGTCATCGAGACGCGCAAGACCTACGGCCAGGACGGCACGATCTACGACATCGTCCCGGCAGCCGACCAGCGCAGGGCCATGCAGTTCCTCGCCGATCAGGCCTTCACGCCACCGACGTGGATGATCGACGAGGACGTGCTCCAGCGCATCGAGAACATCGGCACGATCGAGCGGATGCGCACGTTGATGGTCGGCACGCTCAACCGCGTGCTCGATCCGGGCAGGATGCAGCGGCTCATCGAGAGCGAGGCCCGCTTCGGCGACGATGCCTACGGCATCGGTGCCATGCTGGACGACTTGCGTGGCGCGGTGTGGGCGGAGCTCGCCAGCGGCCGGACGATCGGCGTATACCGCCGGAATCTCCAGCGCGGTTACCTGGAGCGGATGGAGTACCTCATGACCGAGGAGCCGACACCGCCGCCCGCGCAGTTCCGCTCGTTCGTGACCGGGGTCGACGTGCCGCAGTCCGACATCCGGCCGTTCGTGCGCGGGGAGCTGGAGACACTCAAGCGACAGATCGGCCGAGCGCTCAACCGCAACCTCGACCGGACCACGCGACTGCACCTGCAGGATGCGGTGGTACGAATAGACACGATCCTGGATCCGGAGGAGTAGGAAACGGCAGAATATCGACTGGGGGAATGTCGAACACCGAAGGACGCTCTGCGTGAACGTCTGGATTCAGCGTTCCCCCAGTCGATACGCTACATCAGCTGGACTTCCACTCTCGCATCGTTGTAGCACGCACCCCCCGCGACCGGATTCACGTCCGCGGGGCACAGGGCCGTGGCCGTGGCGCCGTTGCCGGAGGAGGCACGCCACGCGCCCTTCGGGATCAGCACCACGCCACTGCGGATCCGGTCGCTCACCCGTGCGCTGCAGGCCACTTCTCCCAGGTCGTTGAACACCCGCACGCGATCACCGTCCGTGATGGCGCGCGGGAGCGCATCGTCGGGGTGGATCTCCACATACAACTCGTCCAGCGCGTACTGCCCCATCGTGCTGTTCACCGTCTTGGCCGTCGCCGGACTGATGAGCGACAGGGGATAGCGCCCCGTGGGCACCGGGTCCCACCGATACGGCGCTTGCCCCAGCACCGGCGGGGTCAGGTTCACCTTACGATCGGGTGTGAGTGGGAAGACCGTCCCGAACTGAATCGGGCTCCCGTCCGGGAACGCCGGCTTCCAGGTGATTCCGTCATCCACCGGCTCGAGCGCGATACCGTCGGGCGTTTGCACCGCATCGAGCACCCGACGTGCTGCCTCCTCCTGTGTCCACCCGAACGCCTCGTCGGAGAAGCCCATCGCGCGGCCCAGCTGGCCGAACACCTCGATGTTCGAGCGAGCCTCGCCCCTCGGCTCGATGACGGGGCGGCACAGCCCGACCGCGTAGCGCCCGTAGCCGACGCGGACGTCCCAGTGTTCCAGGAACGTGGTCGCCGGCAGCACGATGTCGGCGTACATCGCCGTATCCGTCATGACCTGGTCGAACACGACCGTGAAGAGATCGTCGCGTCTGAGCCCAGCCAGCACGAGGGTCTGTTCCGGCACGGTCGCGACCGGATTGCAGTTGTACACGAACAGCGCCCTCAGGCGCGGTGACCGCTCGCTCAGAAGCTGCCGAGCGAGCTGGGTCTGGTTCAGTCGCTCGGTCGACCACTCGATCGGCCCGAGCACCGCGTCGCGGTCAAACCTGACCGCCCCGCTGTTGCTCATCGTGTAGCCGCCACCGCGGACCCCGAACTTGCCAAGCAGGGCGGGCATCGCGAGGATCGCCGCCACTGCCTGCCCGCCGTTGCGGTTCCGCTCGGGCCCCCAGCCGCAGCGGATCACGGCTGGACTGCGCTCCGCATACTCCCTCGCCAGGCGCTCGATGTCGGCCGGGGCGACACCCGTCGCCGCACCGGCCACCTCGAGCGTCCACATCTCTGCCTGTTCGAGCAGCGGCTCGACGCCGGTGGCGTGCCGCGCGAGGAAGGGGAGATCGAGGGCATCCCATTTCGCCCAATAGCGGATGAGCGCGAGCGCCAAGGGTAGATCGGCACCGGGGAGGACCGGCAAGTGCAGATCCGCCTCGCTCGCCGGGAACGTGCGTACCGGATCGACGACCGCGACGAATGCCCCGCGCTGCCGCGCCTCCTTGATGAACGGCACCAGATGCACGTGGGAGACTCTCGGGTTCCCGCCCCAGAGCACGATGCAGCGCGCATCGACGTAGTCCTCGAACGCGACACCAGGCATCTTGCCGTACATCCCCAGGGCGACCGCGGTGGTGGGCGCGGCACAGAGCGTCTTGTCCAGGCGCGACGCACCGATGCGGGCAAAGAAGAGATCGTCGAGCAACCCGTCCGTGAGAAGCCCGTTCGACCCGCCATAGTGGTACGGCAGGATGGCCTCCCCTCCCCAGCGCTCGCCGATCTCACGCAGGTTGGCCGCTATCGTAGCGATCGCATGGTCCCAGGAGATGGGCTCGAACTCGCCGGAACCCTTGGGCCCCGTCCGGCGCAGCGGTGTGGCGACGCGCGTCTCGTGCCGCACGTGCCGCGCGAATCCGCGAACCTTGCCGCAGATGAACCCGTCGGTGACCGCGTAGCCCGGACTGCCGTCGATCGTGACGGGCTGGCCGTCACGCACGGTGACCTCCAGCGTGCAGGCGTCCGGGCAGTCGAGGGTGCAGGTGGTACGGTGGTTGGTTTCTGGCACGCTGCAAGGTAGTGCCTGGGCCCGTCCCGTATCCAGCACCCGATACGCGCCGCGCCCCCGGCAGCACTACGCCACCGGGGGCGCCGTCTCGACCGATCGCGTTCTCAGAGCTATGGCCCGTCCGGCAGCTTCGTCCCGGAAATATCCGCACCCTCGAAACCGACGACCCACGACCCGGTGAACCGCTCGCCGTCAAACTGGACCGTGATGATGAGATCGTCGCCGCCGGTGTCGCCGAACACGGTCATCGTGTTGCCCTCGACCGTCACCGCATACACCGGCACCGGTGGCGGGCCGGTCTCGGCTTCGACCACGCCAGTGAAACCCGTTTCCGTTTGCCGGATCACCATGGCGCCCGTGATCGGCTCGCCCTGATACGTGCTCGAGAAGGAATACGTCCCGGCCGGCTCGAGCGGTGCCGGTGCCGGCGGCTCTGCCGCGCGATGAGCACAGCCCGCGAGCACTGCGGCCGCGAGCAGCAAGGGGGCACTCCGAATCATACGTCCTCCGTTACGAGGTGCAGGCCCAAGGCGAGCAACGGGCACACCATGCGTCCGGTGCCCCGCTGCCGCCGCGACTTCCAGCTTCGTGCCTCGGCCAACTAGCGAATCCGCACGTCCCGTCGGATGTTGAGCCGGATCTCTTCCCGAATCTCGTCCCTGAGGCGCCGGATCTCTTCCTTGACGTGCGTGCACTCGACCGCTGCATCCGGCGTCATGTGTTCGCAGGGAAGGTCGTCGCCGTTGAGGTAGAGCGCAAACTCACGGCCCTGGTTCTCGAACACCACCGATCCGAAGCGCACCATGTCGCTGGTGTCGTTCACACAGGTGAGAGCACGCTTGAAGCCCATCGGCCCCTCACGATCGAAAGCATCGGGGTCGAGATGGAGCTGGCAGTCCGCGAACTGCGCCATATCGACCTTGTCGTTGCCCGCGATGGCGATCCGGATGCTGTCCACCGTGCCGGGCTCGTGCCGCTGGACCACGACGGCGTCCAGCTTTCCGACCCGATCGCCCTCGATGTACATCGGCAGGAACGACAGGTCCAGCGTGACCGGATTGGGGCTGTGCTCGAGGCTGTCGGCCCAAGCCTCTATCTGGGCCTTGAGCTGGGAGGCGTTCCGCACTCCCCACAGCAGTGCGAGGCCCGCCAGAACCACCACTGGCGCGCCGATCGAGACGAGGATCCTGCGAAACGTCGACATAGGCTGTTCCCCTGTGATTCCCCTGAGGTACACAGTCTCTACGGAGGCCCGAGACCGGGGGTTTCAGGCCACCGGGGCCGTCCGGTCTTGCCGAAGCGGTCGAATTCCGGTTCCCTTTCGCATCGGGCACCTGTCTCGGGTGCCGACCATCGCCCGGACCCCAACAAGGAACCGGCTCGTGTCGTTCTGCCAAGAGCAACTGACCCGCCTCGAGCCTCTGTGGCACCGGATGCTCGAGCATCGCTTCCTCACGGACACGCGTGATGGCATCATCTCGGACGAACGATTCGCCGTGTGGATGCGTCAGGACTACCTGTTCGTCGAGGCCGCGATCCCGTTCATCGCGGCGCTGATCGCCAAGGCGCCGCGGGAGCATTGGGAACCGCTCGCCGGCGTAATCTCGGCGCTCGAGAAGGAGCTCCGGTTGTTCGAGGAGCGGGCGGCGACAGTCGGCGTGACACTCCGCGGCGCGCCGCCCGCGTTTGCGAATCACGCCTACATCCAGTTCCTCATGGCCACGGCGTACCGTGGCTCCTACGCGGAGGGCTACACCGTCCTGTACGCGGCGGAGAAGGCCTATCACGACTCGTGGAGGGTGGTCCAGGCGGGGATCGACCCATCCTCGAAGTGGTACCCCTTCGTCGAGAACTGGGCCGGCGAAGCCTTCGCAGGTTACGTCGCGTACCTACAGGAGCAACTCGACCGCCTCGCTGCGCAGGCAGGTCCCGCCGAGCGGACGAGCATGGCAGAGTACTTCGAGCTGACGACGCGCTACGAGATGGCCTTCTGGGAAATGGCGGCGACCGGGGAGGGATGGCCGGGAGACAGGAGTGAAGGGTGAAGGGTGAACGGTGAAGGGTGAAGAGTGCAAGCTGTCGGGGATCCCATGCGTTTTCGTCCTTCACCGTTCACTCTTCACGTTGCGTCATCTCAACGACTACAGTGGAATCGAGAACCATGCCGCTCTCCGACGACCTCTACAAGACCGCTAAACCCATCTGGGACGCCCAGTTGGAGCACCCGTTCGTCCGGCAGTTGGGGGACGGCACGCTCGAGGTCGAGCGGTTTGCGCGGTGGGTACGGCAGGACTACCGCTATCTCAAGGAGTTTGCGCGGATCTTCGCGTGGGCAGTGGCCAAGTCCGACCGGCTGGACGCGATGGCGTGGTACGCCAAGGTGCTCGACCTGACCCTCAACACCGAGATGGCCCTGCACCGCGCGTACGCCGAGCGGTTCGGGATCTCGGAAGCGGAACTCGAGGCGACGCCGATGTGGCCGACGACGCGCGCCTACACCGACTTCCTGGTGCGCACCTCGGCCGACGGCGACATGCGCGATCTCCTTGCCGCGTTGCTGCCGTGCGCGTGGGGATATGTGTACATCGCACGGGCGCTCGCCGCGCACGACCCGCCCGAAGACCAGCGCTACGCCGATTGGATCACCCAGTACGCGTCCGACGAGTTCGCCGCCGCGCTCGACTGGCTCCGGACGGAGTTCGACCGTATCACCGGGACGGTATCGGACGAGCAGCGGGCCCGGCTCACCGAGATCTTCATGATCTCCAGCCGCTACGAGTGGATGTTCTGGGAAATGTGCTGGCAGGGAGAGGAGTGGCGGCCGTAGAGCGCGATAGAACAGCGGTTGGGCGGACAGGCGCTCGACTCCGGCAGGACGGCAAACACGCAAGCGCAGTCATGCGTGAAACGTGAAACGTGAAGCGAGCCGCCTGACTGCCCACCCTTCACCCTTCACCCTACACCCTTCACGCTTCACCAATCGCCCATCCGCCCATCCACCCCCCCGAACGACTCGGTGATGACCCGTTCCCGGTAGGCAAAGATGGACTCGAGCTGTCGTCGAACCATCAACGCGTGCGCCAGGCGGCCGAGGGGCCCCAACGGAAGCGCATACCGTACCACGTCGCGGATCTCCGTACCGTCCTCCACGGCAAGGAACTCGTGGAGGTGGTGCCACGACCGGTAGGGCCCGACAACCTGCTCATCCACGAACCGGTTGGGCGGATCCCACAGCGTGATGGCGGAGCGCCAGCGCTGCGGGATACCAAGCGGCCGGATGCGGTAGTCGATCAGGAGGCCCTCGCGCATCTCCTGAAGGGGCGTCACCATCCGGAAGCCGAGCCAGGGCGGTGTAATGCGCGCCAGGTTCGCCGGATTCGAGAAGAACCCGAAGACCTCGTCGAGCGGCCTGGGGACGAGCTGCCTGCGGCTCAGCACGAATTCAGTAGCCATCAGAGTGATTCTTCACCGGGATTCGTGTCACGATAAGTGGACGATTCTCGCTGCCGTAGCTTCAGGCAAGTTATTGTAATACAAGAATATAGACTTTGGAACAGGAGTTGCGAAGTGAACAGGTGGACTCGACCGCCATCCCGCTGATGGCTTAGGTTGAAGGAGGCGGCCGAACGGCACGGGAGGAATCATGGTGACCGCGATACTTCTCAGCTCGCTGGCGCTCGCTGCGACCCCGACTGCCGAGTTCACCGCACCGCCGCAGAACCCGGTGGTGAAGGTGTGGCTCAACAAGAAGGGGAACGTCAAGCAGGGCGACCGGGTGCGCGTCTACACGCGTGGCGAAGCCGACGGCTACCTCCTCGTGCTTCACGCCGAGCCCGACGGACGGATTCGCGTACTGTTCCCGCTCGACCCGTACCACGACAACTTCGTGCGCGGTGGGCAGGATTACGAGTTGCGCGGGCGTGGAGACCGGGAGGCTTTCCGAGTGTACGAGACCGGCGGCATGGGTACCGTATTCGCCGCATTCTCTCGTGACCCGTACCAGTTCGGCGAGTTCGTGCGGGGCGACCACTGGGACTACCGAATCCTCGACCAGTGGCGCCTGACGGAAGACCTCGATCCCGAGGCCGAGTTGCTCGCGCTCGCGCGCGCCATGGCTGG
>Ga0209536_100011111_pt1 | contig 13214 bp, 10 predicted proteins | sample DeeMarSeWOR28_12_FD_187461 | JGI IMG/M metagenome (GOLD analysis project Ga0209536, IMG submission 187461) | Marine sediment microbial communities from White Oak River estuary, North Carolina - WOR-2-8_12 (SPAdes) (version 2) | ecosystem: Environmental > Aquatic > Marine > Intertidal zone >...
CGATTCGTTGCGCAGTGCGATCACGCCGGTGCGCCTCTCTGAGGCGGCCCCCGTTCTGTCCCGCGCTCTGGTTGCGGCCGAGTCAGACACCAGCGTGACGGATGACCGAGTCGAGCTGATTCGTCGGGCCCTGGCGATCTCGGCCGGTCTGGTGCTGGATGCCCGCACCGATGTCGAGACGCTGGTGCCGGGCGAGCGAATTGCGGTTACGGTCCAGCTCTACAACGCGGGTCCCTACGAGATCCAGGTGGACCAGGTATCGCTGGCCACACGGCCCGGATGGCAGGTGGAAGGCGGGGAGCTGCAGTCTCGCTCTCTGGCTGCCGGTGCGCAGGCGGAGCTGCAGTTCGTCACAGAGGTACCCCAGGATGATCGGCCGACGCAGCCGTACTTCCTGACGCGGCCCATCAAGGGGGCTCAATACGACTGGAGTGAGACTCCTCCGGCGATCCGCGGCAACCCGTTCGACCCGCCGATCTTACACGCCCTGGTGTCGCTCACCGTTCTGGGTGCGCGCACAGTGCTGCAGCGCGAGGTGACCTACCGTTACAACGACCAGGCTACCGGTGAGGTGCGGCGCCCGCTTCGCGTCGTTCCGGCCATCGGCGTGAGCCTCAGCCCCAAGCTCGTCGTGTGGCCGTCTGACGGAGCGCGGGCCAGAGAGTTCACCGTTTCGCTTGTGTTCAACGGCGCGGTACCTACCAGCGGGTCACTCCGGCTCGAGGCGGAGGGTTGGCCGGTGCCGGCGGCGGAGCGGTTCGCCTTGCGGCGCGCCGGCGAGTCACGGACCTTCCATTACAGCCTACCGCGACCGCCAGCAGCGAACGAGGCGCGAGTGACGGTCCGAGCCGTGGCTGAGACGGAAGACGGCAGAACGTTCGATAGCGGCGTAGAGGTGATCGAGTATCCCCACGTTCGGCCGACTCCCCGCGTCGTGCCGGCCACTGCCGATGTGCGAGTGCTGCCGCTTCGGATGCCGGATGTGCGGTTGCTGGGCTACGTGAGGGGGGCGGCCGACCGGGTACCGGAAGCGCTCGAACAGCTGGGACTGCCACTGGAGATCCTCGACGCCGATGCGCTGGCAAACACCGATATGGCGCGGTTCGATGCCGTGGTGATCGGTCCGCGGGCCTACGAGATCGACTCCGCTCTGGTACGGCAAAATGGCCGGTTGCTCGAGTACGTGCGCGCTGGCGGCCTGCTGTTGGTCCAATACCAGCAATACCAGTTCGTCGCTGGGGGCTATGCGCCCTACCCACTTACCATCTCTCGGCCGCACGACCGCGTGACCGACGAGAACGCGCCTGTGACGCTGGTGCAGCCGGAGCATCCGGCCTTCACCGTGCCGAACCGCATCGGTCGAGCCGACTGGGACGACTGGCCCCAGGAGCGGGGTCTCTACTTTGCCGGCACATGGGACGATGCCTACACGGCGCTGCTGGAGATGCAGGATCCGGACAGAGATCCGGTCCGCGGGGGATTGCTGGTCGCGCGTTACGGGGAGGGAACCTACGTCTACACGGGCATTAGCTTCTTCAGGGCATTGCCCGCCGGTACGGCGGGTGCCTACAAACTGTTCTTGAATCTGGTGGGATTGAATCGAAGTGCTGTGAGATGAGACCGGTAGCTGTCCCGTTGGGCATGCGAAAACCGCGCTCTCGATGTGGGAGTTCTGCATCGGGAACCGGAGCCCGACTCGGCAACCTCGGTTTGCGAACCTTCTTTGTCGCCCTCTCCGCCGCTGGCTTCCTCTCTTGCTCCGATGGTCGCCAGCCGCTCGTTGTGTACTCGCCGCACGGCAGGGGACTGCTGACCCTGGCGGAGCGCACGTTCGAGACAGCCAATCCGGGTGTCGACGTCCGCTGGCTCGACATGGGCTCGCAGGACGTGCTGGATCGGGTCAAATCTGAGCGGGCTAATCCGCAGGCGGACGTGTGGTTCGGCGGGCCATCGAATCTCTTCGACCAGGCGGCTGCCGAATCCCTGCTGGTCGCATACCGACCCAGCTGGGCTGACTCGATACCGGCGCGGGCCCGCGGTAGGGGCGACTTCTATTTCGCGGCTTACGAGACGCCCGCAGTAATCGCGTACGCCTCCGAGGCATTGACTGCGGATCAAGTGCCGACCGATTGGGACGAGGTGCTGCAGCCGCGCTGGACCGATCGGATCCTCATTCGTGATCCCCTCGCATCCGGTACCATGCGGACCATTTTCGGGATGGTCATCCAGCGCGGACTGAGGGCCACCGGTGATACCGGGGCTGGATTCGACTGGCTCAGGCGGCTCGACGCCCAGACGCGTGAGTACGTGATAAACCCCGCAATGTTGCACCAGAAGCTGATCCGGCAGGAGGGATTGCTGACGTTGTGGGGCCTACCCGACATTCTCACGGAGCAGCGCAAAGGGAGCCCGCTAGACTTCGTCCTACCGACGAGCGGCACACCTGTGATCGAGGACGCCATCGCGATAGTCAGGGGCACACCGAGGCTGGCATTGGCCCAGCAATTCGTCGAGTGGGTGGGATCGGTCGAGGCTCAGCTCATGGCGACACAGCAGGAGTTTCGACTGCCCGTCCGGATCGATGTCCCGTTCGACTCGCTCCCGAGTTGGGCTCAGAAAGTCAGGACCGAGTTGGTGGCGGAGCCCATGGACTGGGAGCTGTTGAGCGAACGTGGCGCCAACTGGATGTTCTATTGGGATCGTAATGTCCGAGGCCGCAGGTGAGCGGGATCGGGACGGCATGACGACACCATACCTGCAGCTCAACAACCTCACGAAGCGGTTCGGCGATCAAATCGCCATCGACGATCTGACTCTGGACGTCGAGCGCGGCACGGTGCTCGCGCTGTTGGGACCCAGCGGCAGTGGTAAGACTACTACGTTGCGACTGCTGGCCGGCTTCGAGCGGCCCGATGCCGGTTCAATTGTGGTGGACGGCAAGGACGTGACAGCAATGTCTCCCGCTCAGCGGCGTTTCGGCATGGTATTCCAACACTATGCACTGTTCCCGCACCTCACGGTTGGTGAGAACATCGCGTTTGGGTTGAGCGAGCGGAGTGCAGCAGACCGGCGGCTGCGCGTGGCAGAAGTGCTGGAGATGGTCGACCTGGCGGACTTCGCCGAGCGGGAAGTGACCGCGCTATCGGGAGGGCAGCAGCAACGTGTCGCGGTAGCCCGGGCGCTCGCACCGGAACCGCGCGTGCTGCTGCTGGACGAGCCTCTCTCCAACCTCGATCCCGGATTGCGTGAACGGACCCGGCGCGAACTGCGCCAGGCACTGGCGCAGACTCACGTGACCACAGTGTTCGTGACTCACGAGCAGGACGAGGCCTTCGCGCTGGGCGATTGCGTCGCGGTCATCAATCGGGGCAGCCTGGAGCAGGTCGGCAGCGCGCGCGACCTGTACGAGCATCCAGCCACGCGGTTCGTGGCCACTTTCGTGGGACGAGCCAGTGTCATTTCTGGAACGGTGGCATCGCGCGACCGGGTGCGGGTGTTGGGGGGGATCGAGTGGCCCGCGGAGCTCTCGGGCGCGCTCCGCGAAGGAGCGGCGGTTTCCGTGGTGGTGCGACCCGAGGCGTTGCGGTTCACCGAGGGCGTCGGGGTCGGTGGAACCGTGGTTGAGTGCCGTTACACTGGGGCACGCGCATTCTTTCTGGTGCAGACCGAAGGAGAGGAGCTGGAGATCGAGGCGCCCGCCACCGCCGCCAAGGTCGGTGATCCGGTGCGCGTGACGGCCACGCGAACCCGGGCCTACGGGGAGGATCGTTGAGCAGAGGCCGCCCGACCGGTTGGCTGCTCGCCCTGGTACTGACCTGGCTGGTCGTCTATCCGATCGCACTCGTAACGCTGGACAGTGTGCACGGCTCCGAGGGCTGGACGGCACAATACCTGGTCGCGTTTGTGCGGGACAGCCACGAATGGGGCGCGTTGTGGAACAGCGTCTGGATCTCGATCGCGAGCGTGGCCCTGGCCGGCGTGGTGGGCATCCCGCTGGCGTTCGTGTTCGAGCGGCTGGAATTCCCGGGACAACGGATACTTGGAGCGCTCGTTGCGTTGCCGGCGGTGCTGCCGCCCCTGGTTGGCGTTATCGCCTTCCTGTTCCTCTACGGCGAGACGGGTTTCGTGGGGCGAGTGATCGGCGCGCTGTTGGGTACCAACCAGGCGCCGTGGCGGCTGCAGGGGTGGGGCGCGATCCTGTTGGTGCATGCCTACTCGATGTACGTCTATTTCTATCTCTTCACCCGCGCGGGGCTGGCCAAGGTGGACAGCTCCATGATCGAGGCGGCGCATTCGCTCGGTCACGGTGCGCGCAGCACGCTGTTCAAGGTGACCCTCCCTTTGCTGCGGCCGCAGATAGGCGCTGCTGCACTTCTCACCTTCATGACCTCGCTGGGTTCCTTCAGCGCGCCCTATATCTTCGGTGGCGGCTTTCGGGTCATGACGACCCAGATCGTCACCAGCAAGTTGAACGGCGACCTGCGCACATCGATGGTGGAGACCGTGGCTCTGGCTGTGGTCGCCTTCGCCGGTCTAGTACTGTTCCGGCGGTCCCAGGGAACGCGCTCCGTGGCTGCAGTGGGGAAGGGAACTCCGCCGACGGCGCGATCCCTGGTGCAACCGATGGCGCGTTGGAGCGCGGCGGCGCTGGGTTGGACGTTTGCGGTGGTGCTGCTCCTGCCGCACGCGACACTGATACTAGTGTCGCTCATTCCGGTCGGTACCTGGAGCACGCAGCTGCTTCCACCCGAGTACACACTGGGCAACTACCAGGCGCTCCTGGCGGAGCCGGAGCGGCTGCGACCTCTGGTCAACTCGGTTTGGATGGCGGCGACGGCGACTTTCGCGGCCCTGGCGATCGCTCTGTGGGCCGGCCGCGTTGTCGTACAGCGGAGGGTCGTGCTGCGCAAACCGATCGAGACGCTGACTACTCTCCCGTGGGCGGTGCCTGGGACCGTACTCGCAATCGCTCTGGCAATGACGTTCAGCGTCAGGGCGCCCTGGGTGGGGCGCTGGGTGTTGGTCGGAACGGTCCTGATTCTTCCCATCGCCTACATGGTGCGGAACATCCCGATAGTCTGCGGTTCGGTATTGGCGGGCTTCCGGCAACTGGATCCGTCGCTCGACGAGGCCGCCGCATCCCTCGGGGCCGATCGCTGGCGCACTGTGTGGCGGGTGACCGTTCCGCTGTTGCGGCCGGCGTTACTGGCCGGCGGCGCACTGGCGTTTGCCACCGCCTTGGGTGATTTCGTCACTTCCATCGTGCTCTACACCTTCGAGACGCGGCCCATATCGATCGAAATCCTCGCGGCCTTGCGGGAGTTCGACATCGGTATTGCTGCCGCGTACGGAGTCGTACTGATGCTGATATCCGCCGCAGCAATGGCGGTGGGAACGCGGCGATGAAGCGGATCTCGGTGCTCATGGCCACGGCGTTCGTGGACATGATCGGTTTCGCGATGATCTTCCCGCTGCTGCCGTTCTACGCTCTGCGGCTGGATGCGCCGGAGTGGATGATCGGATGGATGATCGCGGTGTTCTCGATCGCCCAGCTCGCCTCCGCTCCGCTGTGGGGACGGATATCGGACCGCTACGGGAGGAGACCGGCGATCATTCTCGGTCTGGTGGGTGGGGCCGTGTCCTACACCGTGTTCGGGCTCGCCACGTCGATCTGGATGCTCTTCTTGTCCCGTATGATCCAGGGGGTCGGCGGCGGGACCACTGGAGTGCTACAGGCCTATGTGGGCGATGCGTCGGAGCCGCGGGACAGAGCCAAGGCGCTCGGTTGGCTGTCCTCCGCCACCAGCGCCGGTGTCATGGTGGGGCCTGCCATCGGGTCGTTGGCATACAGCCTCGGCCCGGCCGCACCGGGGCTGATCGCAGCGACTCTCTGCTTGATCAACGTGCTGTTCACGCTGCGCTGGCTACCGGAGCCGAAGAAGCACGGCCCTGCTGCTGCGGAGCGCTCGCATGAGCCCGAGCGGTCGATCCGACAGGCCATCTGGGAAGTGCTGCGTTCCCCACAGCGTCAGGTGTGCCGCCTGATCTGGATCTATGCGATCGGCATGCTGGGGTTCATGTCCACTACGGCAGTGATGGCGGTGTATCTGGAAAGCGATTTCGGAGTGACGGCTCAGACCATTGGGGTCTTTTTCGTATTGGTCGGTGGATTGGGGGTCGTCATGCGTGCCGTGGTGCTGGGCCGGCTCGTGGACCGGTTCGGTGAGACCAGGGTGATGCGGTTAGGAGCCACATCGCTGGCTCTGGGTATCTTTCTGTTGCCCAGGGCCTCCACGGTCCTGGGCTTCGGCCTGATCGTATGTCTCATCCCGATCGGCACGGCCCTGCTGTTTCCGTCGGTCTCGGCGCTGGTGACACATCGAGTGCCGAAGACAGGGCTGGGCCAGGCCATGGGTGTTCAGCAGGCGTTCGGCGGAGTGGCTCGAGTGATTGGGCCGATCTGGTCGACCGCAGCGTTCCAGGGCCTGGGAGTGCACGTGCCCTTCTACATCGCCTCCGCTGTGGTCGTGGTCGTCGTCTTGCTGGCGTCCAGAATCCCCACCGAGGTCCCGGCCACGGACTCGGTGGCAGCGCTCTAGCCCGCTCGGACGTTCCGGTGCAGGGCCGCTGCGGCTCGGCCCAGCTACCCGTCAGATCCCGCCTGCCACTTCGGCCAACGCTGCGGTCAACAGAATGATCTGTTTGGTGCCGATCCGGGCCGATTCGATGTCCGCCCACTCACTCAATGTGTGCTGGTCTCCACCGCCCGATCGCCCGACCGATATGGCTGGGATTCCTCTGACGACCCCGGCGTTGGCATCGGTGGATCCGGTTGCGACCGCCGGCGGACGGCTGCCGAAGTCGTAGCCGAGGTACCGGAGCACGTCGACTGCGGTCTGCACCAGGGGGTGTGCCCGACGGTCCGCCAACTGCTCGGCTGTGCCACCTGCCTCGGTCCGAGACAGCCATTCGCGCTGAAAATAGACACCCTCATCTCGCGCGGCAGCTTCACATGCCGCGACTATCAGTGAATCGAGCTCCTCGATCAGAATGGGGTCGACGGTGCGCAGGTCGACGGTAAATGACACCTCTTGGGGAATGGCATTTACCACGTAACCGCCCCGCAATATGCCGACGTTGTAGACCGCGCTGGCCGGTGCGTCCCCCGAGGGAAGCGGGATCTGGTAGATGTCCAGAATGCAGCGGGCCGCCGCTTTGGCGGGGTGGGGCCGCCCGCGGGAGCTCAAGGTGTGCGACCCCTGTCCGGAGAACTGCATGCTGGACCAGTAGATGCCAAGAGCGCCGTACTGCACCGAGCCGAGGCCCCCGTCCAATGCGACGAGCATGTCGACGGCGCCCTCGTTCTGGTCGAGCCAGTATGACATGCCGTCGATCCCGATTTCTTCCTGCACGGTTCCGATGAAGAGCACGTCTCCCTTGAGCATCAGGCCCGCGGCCTGGATCGCGCGCGCCGCAGCAAGCATGTTGGCCACGGACGCGCTGTTGTCGAAGACACCCGGAGCATGGAGCCGACCGCTCTCGCGACTCACCGTGAGGTCGGTCCCGCGCGGATGCACGGTGTCCATGTGGGCGGCAAAGACGATTGTCGGGCCTCCGCCCGTGCCCGGACGCCGTCCGATCACGTTGCCCATCGAATCGACCGTGACCTCGAGCCCGAGTTCGTCCATCTGGCCGCGGACGTACTCACCGCGCTCGTCTTCCTGTCGTGACGGCGCCGGGATCTCGGTGATGCGGATCCACTCGCTGACCTGCTGCTCGAAGTTGGCTTCGACGTAGGACAGCGCATCGCGCACCGCCGGTAGCTGCGCCAGTTGCGGAGAGAATTTTGTGGGATAGTCAGTCTGTGCCGTCATCGGGCCGACAGGCCAGATCAGCAACACTACAATGATGGATATCTGAATGCGCATGTTACGCCACTCGGTGGATCGGGCAGACGACGCGTCGGCCCCGATGAAGTCTACTTCAGGTTGGCGTCGAGAAACTCCTGGAACCGCCGCAAATACATGGCACCACCGACCGCATACGTGTCGTTATGGCCGGCACCGGTTATCTCGATAATGGTATCGGCTCTGGTGGCCCGGGCAATCGCACGCCCCATCTCGATCGGAGTGATGCGGTCCTCGCTGCCGTGGAATATCAGTGTGGGAGCGGTCACACGCTCCGCCCGGCTCAAGTTGTCGAGCGACAACCGTAGCAGAGAGGACGGGAAGAACGAATAGTGCTGCTCCGCCATATCGCGGCCGCTGGTGAACGGTGAGTCGAGTATCACGGCGCGGACCGGTCTCTCGGTCGCCAGATAGAGGGCCACGGCGCTCCCGATGGATCGCCCGTATACCGCGATCCTGGTCGAGTCGATTTCGGGGCGACTGGCGAGGTATTCCCAGGCGCCGTCGGCATCGCGGTACACACCCGCCTCCGAGGGAATGCCTGCGCTGGCGCCGTAGCCGCGGTAGTCCAGTACCACCATGCCCGTGCCCCGGGGCCGGAACTGTATCAGAACCGGGGCGATACCTTCGATCGTCTCCATGTTGCCGTAGAACCAGATGAGACCAGGAGCGGTAGCGCCTGGCGCTGGAGGCGGATCGGGTGCCAGATACCAACCCTGGAGGCCGACACCGTCGCTCGTGACGATGCTGATCCGCTCTCCGTTGGCAATGCCGAGTGTCTCGGGTCGTGGCAGCGCGCCGCGCGGAGCAGGGAACGCCATGCGGTCTTGATAACGCCAGGCCAGGATCGCGCTACCCAGATAGATGAGCAGCGCAACCGCCGCCAGAGCCGCGACTACTTTGAGTATGGGACTCATGATCGATCGTAAAGTAACTACGGTAGGCAACGCCGTCTTGCCGCGCGGATCCAGATTCGCACCTCAGCGGCGGTGGGCCGAACCGCATCTGTGCGGCGCCCGATCTGCGCGGTCAGCAGCTCGGGATCCCGGGCAGCGAGGTCACAGACGCGACCGATCCCCAGCGAAAGCAGGGTCCGAGCGTGTTTCGTGCCGATACCACGCAGCTGGACCAGACGCGCGCGGGAGACCGCGGTTGCCGCTTCCGGGTCCGTGAGTCCGGCGGCGTTCAGCGTCGCCTGTTCCGTGGCAGCCAGTTCGAACACGGTCCCGATGCCGGCGGCGCGCAACCTTGCGGATGTGGACTCTCCGATCCCCGGAACATCGCTCAACCGCGGCGCGGTGGAGCTGATGGTGCGCTGCTCCATTCCGGCGAGAATGCCCCAACTCAACAGCACGGCAGCGAGACCCGCAGTGACGGTGCGCCGGATCGAGAGACCGGTCCCGGCGCCCAAGGGATGGGCGACGCCCAGCCCGCAGAGGAGGTGGTACATCGACCACGCTTCGAGCGCGAACACGGGGAAACCCACGAAGCCGAACGGCGGCATCTCGAACAGCTTCATTTCTTCCAGCCAAGGTACGGTATAGATCCACTTGCCGCGGGCCCAGAAGTTGTACGTCTCCCAGATCACGCCAATGACGAGCCCGCCCGACAGCAGACGCCCGATCCGGCCCCAGTCACCACGTTCCAGATCGCCGATCAAAGAGAACGGCCGGTTGAGACGGTAGACAAGGGGGTCGGTGATCAGGAACGCCGCACCCCAGATCAAGGGGAAGAACAGCCGGGGCAGTGCGAGTGCGAGCAATCCGATTCCGATTCCCAGAGCGACGGATAAGCTGCGGTCCCGCGGCGAAACGTGGACCGGGTGGGTTATCGCAACTCTGAACACCCCGGCAGCCCGAAGCATCCGTTCCGCCAGCAACAACGCCGGCGCTACGGTTGCGAACGAGAGTATAATGCCCGCCCACCGCTCCAGCTGTGAGTGCGGCAAGAAGACGTAGTACCAGTTCATCAAGCGGAAGTTCGCTGCCTCGAACACGAGCCAGATGACGGGTGACCACGCGAACAGGGATATGGCAGACTTGCGCCACAAGACTGATGGGCCACCGTCCAGGCGGACCGCGATGGCATCGAGCAACACGAGAGTCGGGTACCACGCGAACACGTAGAACCAGGTCGGCACCGGATCTATTTGGAGCAGCAGCAGTGTCCAGGCCGTGGCAACGGCGCCCGCAGAGATCGCAATGATCATGTGGTTCAACGTGCAGACAACCCGGTTCGCGCGCCAGATCTACCGCATGCTTGATTCTTCCCGGCGGGCTTCGTTGATTGGGCGTATGTCGAACGTGGCAGTAATGTGTGGCGGCCTCGTCAAGCGATACGGATCGGTCCTGGCAGTCGACGGTCTCGATCTCGAGGTTCGCAAAGGCGAATGTTTCGGAATGCTCGGACCCAACGGTGCGGGCAAGACGACCACCATCGAGATGATACAGGGGCTCCTCGAACCGGACGCCGGGGAAGTTCGCGTACTCGACCTGACGTGGAACAGTCACGAGCGCGAGCTGCGCCAGCGGATGGGAACGCAACTGCAGGAGACCCGCTTGCCGGAGCGGCTCACGGTGCGGGAGACCGTCACTCTGTTTCGCAGTTTCTACCGCGAAGGGTGTTCGGTGGATGAGGTTCTCGACAAGGTCGCTATGGGAGAAAAGAGCAACTCCTGGGTCAGCAAGCTGTCGGGTGGCCAGCGCCAGCGGCTGGCGGTTGCGTGTGCCCTGGTTTCAATACCCGACATTCTATTTCTCGACGAACCCACGACGGGGCTAGATCCCCAGTCGCGGCGGCAGTTGTGGGAGATCATTTCAGGCTTTCGAGCCGGTGGTGGAACGATCTTGCTCACCACTCACTACATGGAGGAGGCGGAGCGACTGTGTGACCGGGTTGCCATCGTCGACCGTGGCAAGATCATCGCGCTGGGCTCACCGCGGAACCTGATCGCCTCGTTAGGGGCAGACGACGTGGTGGAGTTCGCGCTGGAGGATGCCAAGATGATCGACCACTCTCTGCTGCAGGCGCTACCGGGTGTGCAACAGGTGCATTCAGACGACGGTAAGACGATCCTCACCGTGACGAGAGTGCATCAGGCGGTGCCGGCCCTGATGGAACTGTTGACGCGGCGTGGTGCAGCACTGAGCGAGCTGGTGACGCACCATGCGACGTTGGAGGACGTGTTCCTGGCGCTCACGGGCAGGCACTTGCGCGATGAGTAGCAGAAGCGGCGGTCCGCTGCTGCAGCTCACGTTGTGGCGGTTTCGCGAGTTCTTGCGCGAGCCGGAGGCTCTGTTCTGGGTGTTTGCGTTTCCCGTCCTTCTGGCCCTGGCCCTCGGCATCGCGTTCAAGAACCGGGGACCTGCGACCGTGCGGATCGCGGTCGAAGCGGACAGCAGTGCGGCACACCTGCAGGCCGCCTTGGATTCGGCGCCCGGGATCGAGGCCGTGATGCTGCCACGCGAAGAAGCTCGCGACCGGCTGCGGCGCGGCCGGGTGGCCTTGGTGGTTCGGGCTGGAGAACCGCTGGTATATCTGTTCGACTCGACTCGCAGTGAGGGAAACCTGGCCCGCTTGGTGGTCGACAACGCAGTTCAGACCGTGGCTGGGCGGGAGGACGTGTGGGAGGTGCGCGAGCAGCCAGTTGCGGATCCGGGCAGCCGGTACATCGATTTCCTGATTCCCGGGCTGATCGGCATGAACATCATGGGGACCGGCATGTGGGGTGTTGGATACGGTATCGTACGCCAGCGCACTCACAAACTCTTGAAACGCCTGCTGGCGTCGCCCGCAAGGAAGAGCCAATACATGCTGTCCCATATTCTGGCGCGGTTGGTGTTTCTCGTGTTCGAGGTGTCGGCGGTTCTCGCGTTCGGGTATTTCGCCTTCGGGGTGCCGCTGCGCGGCTCTCTGGTGGCAGTCGCAGTGGTCGCGTTCCTGGGTGCGATGACCTTTGCGGGAGTGGGCCTGCTGGTTGCCAGCCGTGCTCGCACCGTGGAAGGCGTCTCGGGACTGATGAATCTGGTCATGGTCCCGATGTGGATCTTCTCCGGGATATTCTTTGCCTACTCCAACTTCCCGGAGTTCCTGCACCCGTTCATATTGGCGCTACCTCTCACAGCGCTGAATGACGCGTTACGCGCCGTCATCTTGGATGGTGCATCGCTCATCGCAGTGACCGGCCTGCTGGCCATTGTCTCCGCTTGGGGGTTGGGGAGTTTTGTGGTGGCGCTGCGGATCTTCAGATGGGAATGATTGCGTTTCGAACCTGAACTCGATGGTACCAGTCAATGGCAAAACTGAGCGCCAATGCACAGCGCAAGATCGACGTGCTGGAAGAAGCGCGCCGCAAGTGGGACCGGATCCATTCGCTGGTGGAGCTGGCGGGATCCCAGCAAACCGGTCAAGACATGTACGTCACCCAGATCCGCCGCGCGGCGGAGGATGTGAACCGCGTCTTCCTCAATGGCGGTTTTGGGCCGCTCGCCGAAGAGGCGAAGCAGATGACCCTCGCCACGAAACGCGGTGGAACGTTCAGGACCAAGGTGAACGCGATGCGCGAGTTCGTCGTCTCGGTGCGGGTCGGGATGGAGCGGGCGGAGAAGGCGGTGTACGAAGAGGAGCGGATGTCGCGGGAGATCTAGCCCCGCTGGAGATCGCGCACGGCTTCGATCACGGCGTTCCTATGAGTCAGCGTCAGTGCGTGTCCGGCACCGGGGACGAGTCGCAACTCAGCGTGGGGCAGTCCGCCTGCCAGCTCCCGGGCGACCTCGGGCTCGAACAGAGAATCGTTGGTGCCATGTAGGACGATAGTGGGAACCCGGATGTCGCCCAATTTCTCACGCACGTCGAATCCGGCCAGAGCCAACCTGTAGGATCGCATGGCGCGCCAATCGGTGTTGCGCCAGCCGGCGATGTCGAGTTCCAGGTCGGACGTGATGCCAAGTGACTGGAAATCGACCGCGGCCGCCTCCATGTTGCCACCGCTCGTGAGTCGCTTCATCAGGCGGGTGACCGCGGGACGGTTCCACAGCCCCATGAGGAACCGGATGCCGAGGCGCAACTCGAGTTCCTGGACGCCCAGCAGCCGCAAGCTGACGCGGTCGAACATGGGCCCGGCGGTCGTCGCTACCAGCACCATTCCGGCGACCGCGGCCAAGCCACTGCAGCGATGCTCGAGCAGCCACCTCAGCGCCAGCATGCCGCCGAAGCTGTGCGCCACAACGACCCTCCGAGCGGTGGCCCACCGCTCATTGGCCAGCAACAGCTCGTCGAGCAACCCGGCGTAAACCGCCATGCCGTCGA
>Ga0209536_100011114_pt1 | contig 13212 bp, 7 predicted proteins | sample DeeMarSeWOR28_12_FD_187461 | JGI IMG/M metagenome (GOLD analysis project Ga0209536, IMG submission 187461) | Marine sediment microbial communities from White Oak River estuary, North Carolina - WOR-2-8_12 (SPAdes) (version 2) | ecosystem: Environmental > Aquatic > Marine > Intertidal zone >...
CAAAATACGGTACCCCTGCGGCAAGCGATGGTTCCGAGCAAAAGCTCGTTATTATGGGACTTGGCAAGCTGGGCGCACAGGAGCTTAATTTTTCATCCGACGTAGATTTGATTTTTACCTATCCACATTCAGGGCAAACACGGGGAAATAAGGAAACACTGCACACGGATGATTTTTTTTCTCGCCTGTGCCGGCGGCTCATCAAGGTCATCGGCAAACAAACCTCCAATGGCTTGGTCTTTCGGGTGGATCTGCGACTGCGCCCCTTTGGAGAAAACGGTCCCCTGGTCATGAGTTTTGATGCCATGGAGCGATATTACCAGGAGCAGGGACGCGAGTGGGAGCGCTACGCTTTAATCAAAGCCAGAATCATAGCCGGCGACAAGGAAGCCGGCAGCCAGCTTTTACAGCGGCTGCATCCCTTTGTTTACCGCCGCTATCTGGATTACAGCGCCTTTGAATCACTCAGGCAGATGAAGCAAATGATCACGCTGGAAATCAAGCGCAAGGGAATGGAAAACAATATCAAGCTTGGGGCCGGCGGCATTCGTGAAATAGAATTCTTTGGACAAATTTTCCAGCTGATACGCGGCGGAGTAACCCCGGCGTTGCAGAGCCGACGTATTCAAAACGTATTACAAACCCTGGCCAGGGAAAACTACATTACAGAAAGTACTCGTCGTGAGCTGGACGAAGCGTATGTATTTTTACGCCGCACCGAGCATCGGCTGCAGGAGTTTTTTGATCAACAAACACACATGCTGCCGCCAGAAAAATTGGGCCGAGTGCGCCTGGCGGCATCTATGGGAATGGCCGACATAAAATCGTTTTTCTCAGCATTGAAAGCGCACCGCGATCATGTAAATGCGCATTTTCAGATGCTGCTGGAGACCGACGATTCCAGAGATCAGCAAAAGCAAACCGAGCAACAGCTGCAGCTTATCTGGCAAGACCTTGCAGGCCCTCAGCAGGCAATCGATATTCTCTCAGCCTCAGGTTTTGATCAACCCGAAGCGGTTTTGGGCCTGCTGGCCTACCTGCGCAGCAACCTGGAAACCAGAGAATTGAGTCAGACCGGCCGGCAGCGTCTTGACAAACTGATTCCGCGGGTACTCAAAGAAACCGGCGTCTCGGATCAACCATTTGTTGCCCTCGGCCGCATTATCGACCTGATTAAAAGTATCGAAAGGCGTACCAGCTATTTGGCCCTTTTATTGGAAAATCCAGGCGTCTTGTCGCACTTGGTAAAGCTGGCCAACGCAAGTCCCTGGGTCACCACTTTTCTCGCCCAGCATCCGGTACTTTTGGATGAACTCCTGGATCCCCGAACACTTTACAGACCGCCGTCATCAGAAGAACTGCAAGCCGCTTTGTACCGTCGCATGGCGCACCTACAACCTCAGGACCTCGAATATCAAATTGAAGAACTGTGCATCTATAAACAGGTCAATGTCTTGCGGGTCGCTGCCGCTGATGTTACCGGCACCTTACCCCTGATGAGGGTGAGCGATCATTTGTCGGAGATCGCCGAAACCATCTTAAAGCAGGTTGTCGACATCGCCTGGGATCATCTGGCCGCAAAACATGGAACGCCCGTATGCCGGATGGATGAGGCGCCCAGCGAAAAAGGATTTGCCGTCATCGCCTACGGCAAACTGGGCGGGCTTGAATTGGGTTATGGGTCCGATCTGGATCTTGTTTTTTTGCATGCCGGGACATCCGAACCGACCCGGGGCGGAAAGCGGCCCATTGACAGCGCCCAGTTTTTTAATCGTCTGGGGCAAAGGGTTATCCATATCCTGACCGCCCATACCCGGGCCGGGAAAGTCTATGAGCTGGATATGCGCCTGCGGCCCAGCGGCAGCTCCGGCATTCTGGTCAGCCATATCAACGGGTTCGAGGAATATCAGAAAAAAGATGCCTGGACATGGGAGCATCAGGCTTTGATCAAAGCGCGGCCGCTCTGCGGGGAAAATAATTTAACCGATCGCTTCGAAAGGATCCGCCGCGAGGTTTTAGGCAGATTCCGCGACAAGTCCAAATTACAAAATGAAGTTGTCGAGATGCGCAAACGAATGCGGCAGCAACTGCTCAAACCGCAAAGCGGTGTCTTCGACCTGAAACAGGATACCGGCGCCATGGTGGATATTGAATTTTTAGTGCAATATCTTGTTCTGCTGAAATCCCATAAACACCCTCAGCTTCAGGAATGGACGGATAATGTTCGCCTGATTCAAACCCTTATTGAAACCGGCGTGATGGACGAATACACCGCCCATGTGCTCAAACACGCTTACTTGATTTACCGTGCCGCGGCCCACCAGCTCAGCCTTCAGGAAAAACCGGCCATTGTCCCCCAGGAAAAATATGCACCTTTGCGCCAGCGCGTGGAAAAAATATGGGGAGCCTTTTTCGTGTCCGCGTAATTTTGTTGACGTTGCAGATTATTCGCTTATCTTTTTCTTAAAAAATCAATTTTACATTTTTGTAATTAAAAGCGCCGTTTTTTTACATTTTTGTAACACCTTGATTTTAAGGGTTTGGGTATGGAGCAAATAACATACTGAAATTATGCGGATTTTTTTAGACAATCCGCTGGCACGCAATTTGCTCATCAAGAAATACTTTCTTTTTGGTAAAAACAGATCGCAACGATGAAGAATATCCACCGACATACCTCAGGATACCTGCAACAGAAAACAGGGGAATTGATCACCCGCCTTTTGCAGGGAAAAGAACCGGATTTCTTAAAGCAGCATGCCCGGCTGCTGGACGATTATTTTCAGCAGGCGTTTGAAACCAGCATGGTCGGCCCCCGGATGGATATCGGCAAAAACCCTTATGCCATCATCGCCTTAGGCGGCTATGGCAGGCAGGAACAGTGCATCCATTCCGACGTTGATTTGCTGTTTTTATTTAAAAAAACAGTCCCGATCGAGGCTGAAAATCTGATTCAAGAAATGATATATCCTTTGTGGGATATCGGGCTGGAGGTGGGCTATGCCACCCGTTCGCTAAAAGAGAGCCTATCGCTGGCTGGCAAAGATATCGAAGTGCTGACGCCAATGCTGGATGCCCGCTTTATCTGCGGGTGGTCGCTGTTGTATTCGGATCTTATGCATCAGCTGCGTGAAAAAATTATCCTCAAGAAATCGCGTACCATCATTGAATGGCTGGTTAAGAACAATGAATTGCGGCACACTCATTTCGGGGACTCGGCATATCTGCTGGAGCCCAACCTCAAAGAGGGCCAGGGCGGCCTGCGAGACTACCACACCATGCTGTGGATTGCGCGGATTGAGGCCAATCTGAGGCATCCCAGAGATTTTGAATATCTGGGACTGCTGTCCCATGAAGAATTTCAGGCGTTGAGCCAATCGCTTAAATTCATCTGGAATGTGCGCAACCGTATTCACCACCTTTGCGGCAGGAAATACGATCAGCTTCATTTTGAGAACCAAATCAAACTCGCCAAAGTCTTGAAATACAAGAAAAACAATGGACAGGCGCCCGTCGAGCGTTTCCTGGCCGATCTTCACGGACGAATGGAGGTGGTCAAACAACAGCATCTGGTATTTCTGCACGAACTCGGCCTGGAGAAGGAGCGAAAACGCCGCCGAAAATCCGTGAAACAAAGCGATGTAGACGGCCTCGAAGTCATCAAATGGGGCATGCTTAATTTTGTGGCACCGGAGAAGATTTTAAAATCCCCGGATCTGCTGATGAAGATATTTGAGGAAAGCGCACGACTGAAAATCCCGCTAAGCGCCGAGGCCAAAAGACTCGTAAAAGAATTTTCTTATCATGTTGATGAGAAATACAGACGCGCTGAGGCGATCGTGAAATCATTTGAAAAAATCTTGATCGCTCCGGCGCCAACATTTAATGTATTGAATGAAATGCTGAATACGGGATTTTTGGCAAGGTTTATACCCGAGTTCCACGGCATCACCAATCGCATCCAGTATGATGAATACCATCTTTACCCGGTCGATAAGCATCTGTTACGCACGGTTCAGACCGTTAAAAATTTCGGGACTTCAAAATCAGAACGCCTGGAGCCCTTGTGTGAAAAAATATACAGGGAACTCAAAAACAAGAGGCTTTTGCTCTGGGCGGCTTTGCTGCACGACATCGGCAAGGGCGTTTCCGAGGATAATCATTCGATAGAAGGCGCCAAGATTGTAGAAAAAGTTCTTCACAATAAGGGACTGCCGTCTGAAGATATCGAAACCGTTCGTTTTCTGGTGCAGGAACACCTGTTTCTGATAAAAACGGCAACCCGCAGGGACATCCATGACGAGGAAACGGCCCTTTTTTGTGCAAGAAAAATAAAAGACAGCGAAAAACTGAAATTTCTGTATTTGCTGACCGTGGCCGACTCCATCGCCACGGGGCCAATGGCCTGGAGCGATTGGACTGCTGCGCTTTTAAGGGATTTTTTTCTAAAGGTCTTAAATGTGCTCGAAAAAGGTGAACTGGCAACCCAGGAAGCTGTCGCGACCGTAGAACAGAGAAAAATCAAAATTTTAGGCTCCGCCGCCAATAAGAGAGCAGAAAAAGAAATAAAAATGCTGATGGAAGTGATGTCTCCGCGCTATCTTTTATACATGCCGGCAAAAGACATTGAGCAACACGTCAAACTCTACAATACGCTGGCCGATAAAGATTTTGTCTGGGATATCCAACCTTCTATGGATGCCAGAACCCGGATTGTTACGATCTGTGCCAAGGATCGGCCCGGGCTTATTTCAAAAATAGCAGGTGTTTTCACCCTGAACAACGTCGACATTCTAGACGTCCAGGCTTTTACCTGGCGCAATCAGATCGCCCTGGACATCTTTAAGGTCAATCCGCCCCCCGATCCGCTGCTGGAAGATGAAAAATGGGACCGGGCCCACAATCATCTCGCTGCTGCATTATGCGGAGAATTGAAACTGCAGGCCGCTCTTGAAAAAAAGGTCTCGGCTTACCGCAACGGCAAGCCTAAAATCGTCAAAAAACCCCACCGGGTTAACGTCGATAACACCACTTCAAGCTTTTTTACCATCATCGAAGTGTTTACCTATGACTTTCTGGGGCTGCTTTACAGCATCACCGACGCGCTTTATCTTTGCAATCTAAATATTTGGGTTGCCAAAATAGCCACAAAGGCCGATCAGGTCGTCGATGTTTTTTACGTTAGAGATGACCACGGACAGAAAGTAGATTCATCCGATCAGGTCAAAAATATACAGGAAGCCATACTGGCACGATTGCCGGTAAATTAGCGTCGCCAATGAAACTTAAATCGCCTTCTTGAGCCTCGATGACGTTGAGGATCCGAGGGGTCAGGTCTTTGGGGTAAAGGTTTCAGTAGCGTCTGCTTATGAAAAAGTATGAGGCACGGTATTAACCTGCAAACAAGGAGAATTGATTTGAAGCTATTATTAATACGTTGGATACTCATTGCAATCTTAGTGATCTTTTCAGGTGCACCAGCAGTTGCATCAAATGGTTTGGACTCCGGCGACACGGCCTGGGTAATTGTCTCAACCGCGCTGGTAATGATGATGACGCCGGCCGGACTGGCCTTATTTTATGGCGGCATGTCCCGTTATAAAAACCTGTTAAATACTTTCGCCATGACCTTTGTGGCCTACTGCCTGGTCAGCGTTGTCTGGATGATTTGGGGCTATAGCATCGCCTTTGGGCCAGATACGGCCGGTATCACCGGCGGCCTGGACCACTTTTTTTTAGCCGGCATCGGTATTGAAAGCCTTTCGGGAAGTATTCCAACCTACGTGTTTGCTCTGTTTCAAATGACATTTGCGTGCATTACCGTAGCGCTCGTCCTCGGCGCGGTGGTTGATCGAATGAAATTTTCGTCCTGGATGGTATTTACGGTGTTGTGGGTAACCTTTGTCTATTGTCCGATCGCCCATTGGGTATGGGGCGGCGGTTGGATGGGCGCGATGGGGGCACTGGATTTTGCAGGTGGCAATGTCGTTCATATCAATGCCGGGGTAGCCGGGCTGGTGCTGGCACTGGTGGTCGGCAAGCGCATTGGATACGGCAAGGAAGCCATGTTCCCGTCCAGCATCGCCTTAACGGCATTGGGTGCCGCGCTGCTGTGGTTTGGCTGGTTCGGCTTTAATGCCGGCAGTGAGTTGGCTGCCGACGGTGTTGCCGGATCCGCCTTCATGGTCACCAACACCTCGGCCGCCATGGGTGCCCTGGCCTGGATGTTTGCCGAATGGCTGGTCAAGAAAAAACCGACGGTCCTGGGCCTGGCCTCCGGTATCGTCGCCGGGCTGGTCGCGATCACCCCTGCAGCGGGCTTTGTCAACTTGCAGGCATCCCTGATTATCGGCCTGGTTGCCGGCGTGCTGGGGTTTTACAGCGTGGCCCAATTAAAACAAAGACTCGGTTATGACGATTCTCTGGACGCTTTTGGCGTGCACGGCATGTGCGGGTTGTGGGGAGCCCTGGCAACCGGATTGTTTGCCAATCCGGCCATTACGGACGGCGCAAGCGGGCTGTTTTATGGTAATCCAAAACAACTCTGGATTCAAATCGTCTCCATCGCAGCAACCGCTATTTTTACCGCCATAGCAACACTTATTGTTATTTACATCACCCGATTTTTGACCGGCGGCCTGAGAGTTGAAAAAGAAAATGAAATCCTAGGGCTCGATAATGCGATTCACGGCGAAAGAGCCTTCGAAATACAGGTCTTCTGACCCCTAAAAAGAGAGACATGCACAAGCTTCATTTGACGAATTTGGCGGAAAAGACATGAAAAAAGGAGAACATATCATGAAAAAAATTGAAGCGGTAATAAAGCCCTTCAAGCTAGACGATGTGAAAGAGGCCTTGAACGAAATCGGCATCCAGGGAATGACGGTTTCCGAGGTAAAGGGCTATGGCCGCCAGAAAGGACACAAGGAAATCTATCGCGGCGCCGAATATGTCGTGGATTTTATCCCCAAAATAAAGCTGGAAATCGTGACCGATTCCGACCGCGCCCAAATGGTCGTTGAAACGATTCGCAAGGCCGCAAATACGGGTAAAATCGGAGACGGCAAAATTTTCGTGATTCCAGTGGAGGAAGCGGTGCGGGTTCGGACCGGCGAGACGGGCACGGACGCCATCTAGTTTTCATCCATCAATGGATTTTTTTCTCGCTGAACTTTGTTCTCCAGGGATTTATGGCCTGCAAATTAGTGTATGTAGGTCTCGGCCAAAATCCTTGTGCGGCCGCGTTCAACAGGAGAATTAATCATTTATGAAATGAAAACGAAATCGTTCCGGGGATCGATGAGATGGTTTCAACGCGTAAATTATTTACGAAAACAAAATTACTAAATCACATAAATCCCTAAAGTGATAAAAAGCTGGTTTTCGGGATTTAATCTTAGACACAGAAACCTAAAAATTGTCAATTAACCAATAATCAACCTTAGGAGGAAAAAGTATGACACCCAAAGAAGTATTGAGCATGGCCAAGGAGAACGGCGTAAAAGTCGTCGATTTGAGATTTATGGATTTTCCGGGACTCTGGCAGCACTTTAGTGTGCCTCTCAGCGAGTTGGAAGAATCAAGTTTCGAGGACGGCTTTGGATTTGACGGATCGAGTATCCGCGGCTGGCAGCCGATTCATGCCAGCGACATGCTGGTTGTGCCGGATGCCGAAACAGCCCGGATGGATCCATTCTATGCGGCACCGACGCTGGTGCTCATCTGCAACATTGTGGACCCGGTGACCCGGGAACCGTATACCCGCGATCCCCGAAATATCGCACAGAAAGCAGACGCCTATCTGAAAAGCAGCGGTATTGGCGACGTGGCTTACTTTGGTCCGGAGGCGGAATTTTTTATCTTTGACGACATCCGCTTTGAATCGACCCGTTTTGGGGCATTCTACGAAATTGATTCCATTGAAGGCAACTGGAACACCGGTCGCGATGAAGGGCCGAATCTGGGTTATAAGCCGCGGCACAAGGAGGGTTATTTTCCAGTACCGCCGATGGATAAGTTTCAGGATCTGCGCACGGAAATGGTTTTGACACTGGAAGAGCTGGGCATCGAAACCGAGGCGCAGCACCATGAAGTGGCCACGGCCGGGCAGGCAGAAATCGACATGCGATTTAAACCGCTGCTTCAGATGTCAGATCAGCTCATGTGGTTTAAATATGTGCTTAAAAATGTTGCCTATCGCAATAACCATAGCGTCACATTTATGCCCAAGCCCATCTTTGAGGACAACGGAACCGGCATGCACACGCATATCAGCATATGGAAAGGTGATCAGCCATTGTTTGCCGGCGATAAATACGCCGGCATCTCCCAGGAGGCACTCTACGCCATCGGCGGTATCTTGAAGCATGCGCGCGCGCTGTGCGCTTTTACCAACCCGACGACAAACTCATACAAAAGGCTGGTTCCGGGTTTTGAAGCTCCCGTGAATCTGGCTTACTCCAGTCGCAACCGCAGCGCCGCAGTTCGTATCCCGATGTACTCCGCTTCTCCCAAGGCAAAACGGATCGAGTTCAGAACACCTGATCCCTCCTGCAACGGATATCTGGCATTTTCGGCCATGCTGATGGCCGTCATCGACGGCATCCAAAACAAGATTGATCCGGGTGATCCGCTGGACAAAAATATCTACAATTTGCCGCCGGAAGAGCTGGCGGAAATTCCTTCAGCACCCGGCTCCCTGGATGAAGCCCTGGAAGCCTTGAAGATCGATCAGCAATTCCTGTTAAAAGGCGATGTATTTACCCAGGATGCCATCGACATGTGGATCGAATACAAAATTGAAAACGAGGTCAACGACGTAAAACTACGGCCGCATCCGCATGAATTTTATCTATACTACGATATTTAAAGCGGAAAGCCTGTTTAAATGAACATCGAGCTATGCCCTGACGTAGTTCGATGTTCATCCGTTTTGGAATATTGAATATTGCCTCGGGAATTTCGGATGTCGCGTGATGGCAGCGCCTGCCTCTGTCCAGTGATAGATTTTAATGCGGGCCATTGATGCAATGGCTTTTGCATATTGGACAAATCACCTGTAAGTTTTATAATCCACCCCATGCCTCTGCGCCTTGTAAGCGAACTTTCTTACCGTCGTCTGCAGTATTTGGGCCGCCGCGGTAATATTTCCGCGTGTGTTCTTCAATGCGTCGATAATCATTTCTCTCTCAAGGTTCGCGACGGCATCTTCCAGCGACAGGACCGGCAGGGTGTCTGACTCTGTACCGGTCTGGAGCGTCGGCGGCAGGTGATAGCTGTGGATCACACCCTCTTCACACAGCAGGACGGCGCGCTCGATGCAATTCTCCAGCTCCCTCACATTTCCCGGCCAATGATATTCCATCAACATATCTATGGCCGGTGTTGAAAAGCGCTTAATATCCTTGTGGTTCTCCTGGGCATAATTTTCCAGGAAAAAGTCTGCCAGCAAAAGGATGTCGGTTTTGCGCTCTCTCAAGGGAGGCAGATAAATCGGAAACACATTCAAACGATAGTACAAATCGCCCCGGAAGGTTCCTTCCTCAACGGCCTCTTCAAGATTCTTGTTTGTGGCCGCGGTTATGCGCACATCGATTTTGATGGTCCGCTGCCCGCCAACCCTTTCGAATTCTTTTTCCTGCAGTATGCGCAAAAGGTTTGCCTGGGCGTCCAGGCCGATGGATCCGATCTCGTCAAGAAAGATCGTTCCCTTGTTTGCCAGTTCGAATTTGCCGATTTTCTGTTTGATGGCGCCGGTAAAGGCGCCCTTTTCGTGTCCGAACAGTTCACTTTCAATCAAGGTGGCCGGCAAGGCCGCACAGTTGACTTTGACCATAGGGCTTTTTGCGCGAAGACTGTTGTAATGGATGGAATTTGCCACCAGCTCTTTTCCGGTGCCGCTTTCGCCCCTGATCAGCACCGTGGCGTTGCTTTTGGAAACCTGCGAGACCATTTGAAAGACCTCCCGCATCTTATTGCTGTTTCCAATAATATTGCCGATACTGTATTTATCTGTAAGCACACTTTGCAGCCGCCTGTTTTCCTCTCTGAGATGCTCCTTTTCCATCTGAATCGTTTCCAGTTTGATGACATGACTGGCGATCATGGTTGCGATGACAGATAGAAGCTGGACACCGCTTTTCAGGGAGTATGTTATGTCAAAAGGCTTGTCGACGCTCAGCGCCCCGATAACCTGCTTTCCTTTTTTTATTGGTGCGCAGATGAATGAAAGGTCCGCGTCCGTTTTTTTCTTTCTCGAACCGGTCCGATCCAGAAAAAGGGGTTCCTCGCTGATCTTGGGGATCGAAACGGCACGACCGGTTTCGATAACACGGCCGGTGATCCCCTCTCCGATTTGGTATTTTACCCTTTTCATGGCGCTGCGGTTCAAACCGTGGGCGATCTCGATGTTAATCTCGTTGCGCAGCGGATTTAAAATTGTTATAGTTCCTCGTACCATATTCATTGAGCTGGAGAGTATATCCAAAACCTTGTACAAGGATTTCTTGAGATCCAGATGCTCGTTAAGCGCCTTGGTGATCTCATACAGCAGGGTTACTTCCTCAATCGGTTTCATAATATAGCGTTTCTTTTCCGTTTTTAGCTGACAGCGCTTACCATCGTGTCGCAGGCGATATGAAAATATACATTTTTGTAATTAATTGCAAACCTTTTCCCGGTTTTATTTTCCCCGCCCCTTGATCGCCTCCCGCCGGGCAAGGAAAAGCGGGGGGCCTTTTTCCTGAGAAAAAAAGCCGGTGGAAGTGACCTCGATAAACGATCTTGTCAAACCAGCAAAAACATTGTGCGCCGCCCGGAAGCTGAAAAATGATTTTACACATCGACATGGACGCGTTTTATGCTTCCGTTGAACAGAGAGACAATCCCTGGCTGAAAGGCAAGTGCGTGATTGTCGGAGGGACCTCCAACCGCGGGGTGGTGTCCGCTGCAAGTTACGAAGCCAGAAGATACGGTGTTCATTCTGCAATGCCCATATTTCAGGCCAAACAAAAATGCCCCGACGGTATATTTGTGCCCGCCCGCATGGCACGCTACAAGGAAGTATCCCGAAAGATAATGGACATCTGCAGAGAATTTACACCACTGGTGGAGCCTGTTTCCATCGATGAAGCCTATATGGACATCACCGAAAGCAAGGTGCTTTATGGAAACCCCGAGCAGATCGCTCTGCAGCTGAAAAGAAAGCTCCGTGATGCCGTCAAATTGACCTGCTCGGTGGGGGTTGCCCCCAACAAGTTTCTGGCCAAGGTTGCCTCGGATCTGGATAAACCTGACGGTTTGACGGTCATCTTGCCCGAAAACGTTTTGCAGTTTATCGATGCGCTTCCAATTCAAAAAGTGCCCGGAGTCGGCAAAAAAACATACCGCCAGCTTGAAATGATGGGCATCAAGACGCTGGGCGATGTTAAAAAATTTCCCTTAAAAACGCTTTTGAACCGCCTGGGCAAATTCGGCAACCGGTTGGTCGAATTGGCCGCCGGAAGCGATTCCTCGCAGGTTACGCCCTTTACACTTCACAAATCGATCAGCAGCGAGCGCACGCTGGACAGCGATACCCGCGATCCAGAATTGCTGAAAAGATACATGCTGACACAGGCAGAAGAAGTCGCCAGGCAGATGCGAAAAGCCGGCCTCCGAGGCAAGACCATCACGATCAAAATCAAAACCGCCGACTTCAAGCAGGTCACCCGCAGAACGACCATGTCGGCGCCGACCCAGTCGTCCAAAGCGATTTACCGGCATGCAACGGCCCTGCTGGATGCCTTTCATATCACCAAAAAGATCCGCTTGATTGGCGTGGGCGTATCCGGCCTGCGCTCGATCGATATGCCGGTGCAACTGGACCTATTTGGCCGCACCAATGAAACCGGCAAAAACTGGGAAAAAATCGATCGAACGGTGGAGAGTATTTCAAAAAAATTCGGCCCTGATGTCATCAAACGCGCCACGCTCAACGATTCTTAGATCAATTGGCGGCTGGGGGCAGCTTGCAGCTAAAATTTCTGTGTCTTTCTAAAAATGCGGCGGCTCTAAACCGGGAATTCGCAGCAGCCTTAAGACGGGTTGACCTAGATTTTTCCCCGCGCTTGGAGCTCCAGCGGCAACAAACTGTGATAGATAAACCCATTGACCGGTGTCGGCACGCCGGATTCCCGGCCCAATCGCACAACAGCACCATTTTGCGACTCCAGCTCCGAGGGCCGGCCGTCCATGATGTCGCGCTGCATCGATGCCGTCCCTTCGGGCGGCAACGCATCGATGAAGCCGAGCGTATCGCTGACGATATTTCGGGGCAAACTGATTTTTCGGGCCCGGGCGACATCAAATACTTCCTGCAACACCTGTTCCAGCATTTGGCGTGTCTGCGGCAGGCTCCGAAACACGCCAAAGGGTGTGCGCGTGATGGCCCCCATTCCGCTGACCGACGCAATAAACAAAAACTTACGCCACATCGCAGACCCGATATCTGCCGGAATTTCGGTGTTTACACCGGCCTCTGAAAAAACCCGGCACAGGGCCTCCGTGCGCTCGCTGCGACGGTTGTCCAGTTCGCCGAAATTGACAAAGGGATCCATGCCGGCGTGCCGGATGTGACCCGGTGCGACTTGAAAGCTGATCAAGCCGCACAATCCGCCCAAAACATGCCGAGCGCCGAGCGCCTCTGCAAGCTGAGCGGGTGCATCGATTCCGTTTTGCAGGGGCACTACAAAAGAATCCGGCCCCATCATCGGGCGCACGGCGCTGGCGGCTTCCGGTACCTGCCAGGCTTTGACGGCCATCAAAACAACATCGGCAATGCCGGCTTCAATGGGGCTATCGGTAGCCAGCGCCGGCTGTATGACAAAATCCCCCTTGATGCTGTCCACCTTCAGGCCGTTGGCCTTGATCGCCTGCAGATGCTCACCGCGGGCGATAAAGACAACCTGCTGCCCGGCCTGTGCCAGGCGGCCACCGAAATAGCCGCCGACGGCGCCGCTGCCGAATATCGCGATTTTCATATCGGTTCCTTCGTCTTAAATAGTTGAGGGGTGTTTTTACCAGCGCCCGTAACGCGATGGGCGCCTGCCCTTCAGCATCTCTGGCAGCCCGCCCGGGGGCAATCCCCTGCGGGGGGCAACATATGATATCACGGTTTTTAGACGCCCCCAAAATCTCGATACCTGATCACACAGGCAGCTGATCCAACGGCTT
>Ga0209536_100011115_pt1 | contig 13212 bp, 13 predicted proteins | sample DeeMarSeWOR28_12_FD_187461 | JGI IMG/M metagenome (GOLD analysis project Ga0209536, IMG submission 187461) | Marine sediment microbial communities from White Oak River estuary, North Carolina - WOR-2-8_12 (SPAdes) (version 2) | ecosystem: Environmental > Aquatic > Marine > Intertidal zone >...
ATCTTTCCGGCCCGCATCTCTTCCATCGCCAGGTCGGCAGCCTTGGGGCTTTTTTCGAACTCGAGGCTGATTCGGAGCTGATCGGGGTTGGCCCCCGTATCGACTTCCTCCTCGGCTTCGATCGTGGTCGTCAGCTGCGCCAGCGTTTCGAGCTGCTGGTTCAGTTGAATGCGGATTTCTTGGTTGATCTGCCGTGCGCGCTGCGCCGCGACGATGATGGCCTCATACAGGCCGACGTTCTCGGGAGCGACTTTCAACAAATCGATGGGGCGGACAGACATAGAATCAATACTCCTTATGAAGGTGATACGGCCGTTGGGTGAAGATGCGTCACCGATTGTACAATCTCAAAGACTTCGAGGGTTGCGCGTCTGAGCTCGTCGTTCACGACCCTGTGCGTGAAGTGCTCCGCCTGGGCGAGTTCCATCGGCACGCGTTCCATGCGCCGCGCCAGGACATCCGCGCTTTCTGTGCGCCGCCGTTCGAGCCGCTCTCGCAACACTTCGACGCTCGGCGGTTGGATGAAGATCAGGACCGACTGATCGGGAAACTGTCTTTTGATCGAGAGCGCCCCCTTGACATCGATATCGAAAAGCATCACACGACCTGCGGCAATGGTTCGCTCAATCTCCGCTTTCAGGGTGCCGTAGTAGTTGCCGTAGATTTCCTCCCACTCCACAAGATCCCCGGCCTGGATCTTCTTTTCGAACTCTTCTTTGGAAAGGAAGTAGTACTCGCGTCCATTGATCTCGTTGGGCCGCGCAGGACGCGTCGTGGCCGAGACGGAGAACAACATTTGCGGAAACGCCTTCAGCACGGCGCGGGCGATCGTGCTTTTGCCTGCCCCGCTCGGCGCTGAAATGACGATGAGTCGACCTCGGGACGGCGTCTCAGACGGGCCTGCAGGGTTGCTCATTCGATGTTCTGCAGCTGTTCGCGGATCTTCTCCAGTTCTTCCTTGATGCGCACGACGCGGTGAGCGATGTCCGCGTCGCTCGATTTCGATCCAATCGTGTTGGCTTCCCGGTTGATCTCCTGAACGAGGAAATTCAGCTTGCGTCCAGAGGACTCGGCCAAGCCCATACTCTCGAGGAAGAACTTTAGGTGACTGCGGAAGCGGACGCACTCCTCGGTGACATCCAACTTGTCAGCCAGCAGGGCGATCTCAAGCTCTAGCCGCCCCTTGTCGATCACCGAGGGATCGCTGACGAGCTGAACCACGCGCTCCTGCAGTTTCGTGCGCTCCTCCGGAACTTTCTCCGCGGCAAGCCGCTCAATCTCGTCGACGGCCTCACCCATCCAGCGAATCCGGTTCGTTAGATCTTTTCCGAGCTCGCGGCCCTCGGCCGCGCGCATGGCGTTCAGACCCTCGAGGGCCGCCTTCAGCGATGACGAAACGCAGACCCATTCGGTTTCGTCCATGGCTTCGCCGTCCACGGGCTCGAGCACCTCGGAAAACTGGAGCAGGTGCTGCAGTTTCACCTCTTCTCGGATCTTCACCGCTTTGCGGAGTTGGTTCAGGAGCTTGTAGTAGCTCTTGGCCGCCGAGGTGTTTACCACCAGCGGTATCGTCTCATTCGTCTCCTTGTGGAGAGTCACGGAGACACTGACCTTTCCCCGGGCAATGGAGGACCGGACGATTTCCTTCAAGTCGTTTTCCCGGTGCGCGAGGGAGCGGGGCAACCGGACCACTGTCTCAAGATGACGGCTGTTGACGCTGCGGACCTCGACGCTCGCCGTCACACCGTCGTGCGAGACCTCTCCCCGACCGTATCCGGTCATGCTGACAATCACAAGGCTCTCCTGGAAAATTCGACCGAAGGGACAATAGCAGTGTAATGTACTCAAATTCGGGAGGACGGGCAAGAAAAAGTTCCCCCCAAGCTGTGCACCACTTCTCCACCGGAGGGTTCCCCAGGCGATTGCATTTGCTTCCATTTTTTTAAACCTTGCCGAAACCATGTGGATATCTCATGGTTGCTAACTATTTTACCCTCCTCCATCTGACAAAGTCCCTCAGCGCGCGGCTTTCCGGGCTCGTCCTGCGCGCCCTCTTCTCACAGCAGCGCAGCACGCTCGTCCTTGGCGCCGGCAAGGACTCCCGGGAGGAATGGATCGAGATCTCGTGCGAGGCTTCCTCCAACTATCTCGTGCCAAGGCCGGGCTTTGCCCGCGCGCGCAAGAACTCGATCGACGTGTTTCCCGATCTCACAGGCTCCGCGATCACGGGCATGACTATGCACCCATCGGACCGTCAGGTTTCTATCCACTTCACCTCAGGCGACCGTCTGCTCATGCAGTTCTACGGGCCGACAGCAAACGTTCACTGGGTCTCCTCCACACATCTGATCCGGGCCTCCTTCCTGACCTCGAAGTCGTTGGTCGGGACTCTCCTGCTTGACCCGGACGCGAAGCCATTCCACGTACCGGAGTCATTCGAGGACCTGCTCCTGCACAATGACGGCGGCCCCCTGCGTACCAGTCTGAGGGCCGCACTGCCTCAGATGGGCCCCCTGTATATTCGCGAAGCCCTGTTCCGGGGAGCCTTCACGGGGCAGGAGACGCTACCCGAGGTGAGCCCGTCACGGCAGCGCGCCCTGGTTGACGCCCTCCGATCAGTGCTTGATGAACTGATGAGTCCTCCCCTTGCGCGGCTCTACGAGCGGAAGGACGAGGCACCCGTCTTGTCGTTGTGCCGGCTGGGACATCTGGAGGAAGCCGAAATGCACACCGTGGATACGCTCGAGGAAGCCGTGGCCAAGAGGATCGCCCTGCAGTACCGCTCCAGGGGATTTGTGGAAGAGAAGGGTCACGTCCTGTCTCAGCTGGATCGGGTCATCCGGCGCACCGGACAGACACTTCAGAAAGTGTCCGAAGAATCCGCAAAGGCCTCACGTGCCCAACAATACGAGCGCTTTGGGTCGCTCGTGATGGCCAATCTCGCGATGCTCACCAAAGGGATGACGATGGTTGAGTGCGAGGACATCTTCGATCCTGATCGGCCAAGGCTCCGCATCCCGCTCGAGAGGGCTTTGAGTCCAGCACAGAACGCCGAGCGCTATTTCACAAAAGCCAAGAAGGCGCGCACAGCGGCCAGCGATACGGAACTCCGGAGGGCGTCGCTCGAGAAGGAGCTCCGGCAGGCGCAGGCACTCCGCATGTCTCTCGAGGCCGCTGAAAGCCGCGACGAGCTCACGAGCTGTGTTGCCGATCACCGGATTCAACTGAAGAAATTCGGAATTTCCTCTTCGCGCACACCCGACAAAGCTGAGCCCGCACGCGTGCCCTTTCGAGTCTTCACCGTTGCCGGCAACTTCACGGTGTGGGCAGGAAAGAGCAGCGAAAACAATGACGTCTTGACGATGAAGCATGCCCGGCCCAACGACCTCTGGTTCCATGCGCGGGGCTCAGGCGGCTCGCACGTCGTGCTCAGAGCCGGCACCGGCAAGGGAGACATCAGCAAACGGGCTATGGAACAGGCCGCGCAGATCGCGGCCTACTATAGTAAAATGAGAAACGCCTCCACGGTCCCCGTCGCAATGACGCAACGGAAGTACATTCGAAAACCCAAGGGAGCCCCGCCGGGGACAGTGACCATTGAACGAGAAAAGGTCCTGTTTGTCGAGCCGCGGCTCCCCGAGCAACCCGCCAACGAAGAAGACGAATAGCCTGTGCGGGAGAGGAGAATGATGATGACGATGATGCGACTTTGGTCTGGAGCAATCGTGCTTCTCGCGTGCCTCACGCCGACTGTCTCTGCCCAGGTGTCCCTCGTGCGGACCTTTCCGGCGCTCACCTTCAGTTCCCCCGTTGACCTGCAGAACGCCGGCGACGGAACCAATCGGCTGTTCGTGGTCGAACGCTCTGGACGCATCCGTGTTTTTCCGAACAACCCCTCGGCCGCGTCGTCATCTGTTTTCCTCGACATCACGGACAAAGTGCGGGCCGGCGGAGAGCTCGGTCTGCTCGGGCTCGCCTTTCATCCCCAGTACGCTTCGAACGGATTCTTCTACGTCAATTACACCCGCGGCTTCCTCGGCAATCTCTCAAACCCCCTGCGGAGTGTGATTGCCCGCTACCAAGTGAGCGCGGATCCAAACCATGCGGACAGCCTGAGCGGGCAGGTGCTGCTCGAGTTTTCCCAGCCGTATGAGAACCACAACGGCGGACAGCTCGCTTTCGGTCCCGACGGTTACCTCTACATCGCCACGGGTGACGGGGGCTCGGGAGGAGATCCCCAGAACAATGCGCAAAACAGGTCAACACTCCTGGGCAAGATCCTCCGGATTGACGTCAGCGGGACGCCGTACGCCATTCCCCCGACGAATCCCTTTGCGGGAAATGTGCTTGGCTACCGGGAAGAGATCTATGCCTACGGCCTGCGAAATCCCTGGCGCTTCAGCTTCGACCCTCAGACAGGGTGGCTGTGGGCGGCCGATGTCGGACAGGGGCTCTGGGAAGAGATCGATATCGTGACTGCAGGCCGCAACTACGGCTGGCGCATCATGGAAGGATTCGAGTGCTATAATGCCTCGAGCTGCGACACGTCGGGTCTTACGCTTCCCATCTGGAGCTACTATCATGAACCGTTGGGAGGGTATTCTGTCACCGGCGGCTATGTCTACCGCGGGTCGTTCGCTCCCGGGCTCGTCGGCAAATACATCTACGGCGACTATGTCACCCAGCGCATCTGGGCTCTGTCCTACGATGGGACCGGGCCGGCGTCGAACGAGTTCCTGCTCACAGCACCTGCCTCAGTCTCGAGCTTCGGTGTGGACGAAACGGGCGAGCTGTATGTGGTTGACCTGAATGGCGGAGGTCTGTATCGGTTTGACAGCGCTTCGTCAGCCGGCGGACAGGGTCCCCTGCCTTCAATGTTTCGTCTCAGGCAAAACTACCCGAACCCGTTCAACGGCCAGACGGTCATCCCGTTTTCGCTCCCCAGCAGTTCGGATATCGCGATCATGATCTACGACATCCGGGGACGGGAAGTCCGCCGCCTCACCTCAGGCACCTGGGACGCCGGAGAGCACAGCGTGCAATGGGATGGCACGGACGGGGCCGGGCGGGCGCTTTCGAGCGGGTTATACACGGTTCAACTTGTCGTTGACGGGACCATCTCCGATGCCCGATCGATGACCCTTCTCAAATAAGTCTCCCAAGGGACCGAGGCATGACAAAGTTCCTCATCGGTCTTCGCATACTGGTCCTGGCCTATATGGCCTGGCTCATCGTTTTTCTCATGACAGACTACGGCACCCCCCAGGGCAGGGTGCACATGCCGTTCGTGCTCGTCGTGACGGATTGGATCAATCTCTTCATCCACGAGGGAGGGCACGGAATCTTTCGGATCTTCGGGGAGTTCATCTATATGCTCGGGGGGTCGCTCATGCAGTTGATCCTGCCGGGAGCCGCCGTCATCGTCTTCCTCCGAAGCGGCATGGGGACGCTCCCTTTCACGCTTTTCTGGCTCGGTGAGAATATCGTCAACGTATCGGTCTATATGAGCGACGCTCCTTACCGCCGACTCCCGCTCATTTCAAAATATGCAACGCACGACTGGGGCTACATCACCGACACCTTGGGTGTGACGCACCTCGCGGAAGACTTTGGCCTTGCGGTCAAGATTCTGGGGATTTTGACGTGCTTGGGGGGCCTTGGTGTTGGGATCTTTATCGTTATCCAGAGGGTCCGGGAGGAGTTTTTTCCAGCGCCCGAGCGCCCGCTGCCGCCCCTGCGCAGACCCATCCGGGCGGCGTCACACCGTGAGCAGGGGCACTTGCCTCCTGATGGAGGAAATCGTATACTCTGAATGATTTTTCTCAGTGGAGGATCGGGAAGCGATCGCGGCAGCACGCAGGGCACGTTGTGTGGGGACGGGATGATTGGCCAAGTTCCATAGTTCTTCACCACCACGGAGGTCCATATGCAACAACCACCGCTCTCCTACGCCGGATTCTGGAAACGCTTCGCGGCGTATCTCATCGATTCCATCATCATCAGCATTGTGGTCGGGATCATCTTTGTCCTCTTCGGGGGACTCTTCGGTTTGGGCCTGATGTCTTCGGACATGGAGTTCAACGAGGAAACCATGGAGATGCAGGAACCCGATTCCGCGCTGATTGGAGCGATGATCGGCACCATGATGTTTCTCTGGCTGTTCCTGCTCGTTGCTCAGTGGCTCTACTTTGCCCTGATGGAATCCTCCCGCAACCAGGGCACGCTCGGGAAAATGGCCCTGGGGATCAAGGTCACCGACGCCATGGGCTATCCCATTACGTTTTGGCGGGCCACGGGGCGCTATTTTGGAAAGATTCTCTCTGGCGCGATCTTGATGATCGGCTACATCATGGCGGCGTTCACGGAGCGCAAACAGGCTCTGCACGACATGTTGGCCGGCACCCTGGTCCTTGAGAAGTAGCACGGTTCGAACGGCGCCCTTGTATGCGGGAAAGGGGAGTTCTCCTCCCCTTTCCCGTTTTGCGTAGGGCGCAATCCGTTTGAGGAGAGGAGAGCCCTCCGAGACAACTATGGCACCACCCACCGGCAAACCTGTTGCTCCGAGGAGAGTCTCGATCGAGCGCTACCTTCGGCCCTTCCCCGAACCCGTCCGGGAACTGACGAACGAGGCCCTGGATCTCATCCGCCGCCTCGTTCCCGAGCTTGATGCACGAGTGTACCCTGGGTGGAAGCTTATTGGACTGCGCGTCACCGAAGGGAAGAAACTCTGCTACGTGGGATATCTCTACCCGACCGAAACCCACCTGATGCTGGGATTTGAGTACGGAACAATGATGGCAGATCCGGAAGGCCTCCTGAAAGGCGCGGGTTCACAAGTCCGAACCATCGAGCTCCGCACGCGCCGGGACTTGCGCGAGAAACGTCTCGCTCCGTATATTCTCGAAGCCGTCCAGATCGCTCTCGAAAGAAAGGCACGACGCGTGTGACAAAGACCTCATCGGTTCGGCGCTGCCCGTGGGCCGGCACCGATCCCCTCTATATCCGATACCATGACCGCGAGTGGGGCGTCCCCGTCCACACCGACCGGAAGCTCTTCGAAATGCTTATCCTCGAGGGCGCGCAGGCCGGTCTGAGCTGGATCACCATCCTTCGCAAACGCGCCCACTACCGAAAGGTCTTCGACCGGTTCGACCCAGGCAAGATTGCCCGCTACGACCGGAAGAAGATCGCACGGCTTCTCGCCGACCCCGGTATCGTGCGCAACAGACTGAAGATCCGTGCCGCCATTGCAAACGCCCGGGCCTTCCTCGCCGTCCAGGAAGAGTTCGGATCCTTCGACGCGTACATCTGGCAGTTTGTGGGAGGAAAACCTCTCGTCAATGGCCGGAGGTCGATGAAGGAGCTCCCCGCCCGCACGGCCGAGTCGGATGCAATGAGCAAAGACCTGAAACGGAGGGGATTTACCTTTGTGGGAAGCACGATCTGCTACGCATTCATGCAGGCGACTGGTATGGTCAACGATCACCTGAGAAACTGCCACCGCTACCGGTACGGGAGGAGAAAATCTTGAACTCGCCCTCTGTGCAACGCCACGACCTGACGACGATTCCGGGAGTTGGGCCATCGATCGCCCGCGACCTCCAGGAACTCGGCATTCGGAAGGTCACAGATCTCAAGGGGAAGAGCCCCGAGCGACTCTACGAGCGACTCTGCGATGCCCGGGGCACCCGCATGGACCCGTGCGTGCTGTACGTGTTCCGCTGCGCCGTCTACTATGCGTCGGTGGCCAAACCCAGGCCCGAGCTCCTGAAGTGGTGGAATTGGAAGGACCGCCCCTCCTACGGCTCGAAGAAGCTGCGCACGCGCTAGAACTCCACTTCGATTCCAAAAACCGGAAAGAACGCGAACTGATAGACAGTCTCAATCGTGCCGTCACTCCGGTAATTTTGATAGAAGACGTTCTTCCGGTTCAGGACGTTCTGCAGCGCGATGTACACGTTGATGTTCCAGTTCTGGAAATAGAACCGGCTGAGCCACTGCAGATCGAGACGGCTGTAGTCCGGATAGCGCTCGGCATTGATCCTGTCGGTTGCCACCCAGGCCCCTTCCGACCACCGCAGGCCCCCTTCCCTCACCTGTTTCCACCTCACAAATTCCTGAGGCGTGTACACCCTGCCTGTCTGATAGCGGTATTTGACGCTCAGTTCAATCTCGTTTGAGAACAAGAGGAGATACGACGGGTACTTGATGAAGAAGGGGGTCTCATCAAGCCAGTCGCGGACCCCCCGCACCACATGCCCCGCCACGAGCGTGGTGATCAGCGTGTAGTCGTAGTCCGATGGATAGTCGTCCACCAGGGGCGGGCGGCGCACATCCTTGTCACGAGTTTTCGACAGCGAGATGCTGAGGGTCCCGAAGAGATCCCGGATTTGCTTCTTCTCAAGAAACAGCTCAAGTCCATAGGAACGCCGCTCGCCGATGGGGAGGGCCCGGTCGGACCAGAACGTATCGACGGCCGAGTAGACGAAGCCTTCCGAAACCACCACCTTGGAATATTTCTTGTAGTAGGCCTCGAGCGTAAAGCGCAACCCCTGATCCAAGATATGCTCGAAGCCCACCACCGCATGGTCTGCAATCATGTGCTCGAGATGCCGGTTGTATCCCAACTGACGCCGATCGCTGTAGTACGGAAATGGCTGCGACTGCGGGTAACGCCCCGTCGCAAGCGTCACAGTGGTGGTGTGCGGGATAAGCTGGACCGAAAGGCTCAGACGGGGGGACAACGCCCCCTGCCCTGGATAGGTGAAGTGATCGTAGCGCACACCTGCGGTGAGGGACAACCGGGGACTCAGGCGGATCTTGTCAGACACATACAGGAAGTACTTGGACGATCGTCCGAAGTCCTGGCTCTGCTGAAAGGAGCCTGCAGGAGTCACCACTGGGCCTGTTTCAAAAAAACCGTCTCCGTTGAGATCGTACCGAGCGGTGTCAGCAGCCAGCCCGTACTCGTTCTGCCATGAGGCAGCGGTCTGCACCTGGATCCCTGCCCAAAGCTCGTGGCGTTCGAGCATCTGGAGGTACACTTCCCACTTCGCCGCGACATAGGCTTCCTGCGATCGGTTGAAGAATACCTTCGAAGTGTTGAGCACTCTGTACTCCAGGACCTCGCCCGAGGTTCCGAAGGTCCGTGCGGTGAAGTCTTCATACACGTCCGCGTCGTACTCGGAATTTGCCGTATAGAGCGTCAACGTCGAGAACCCTTTGTTGCTCCAGAGACTCTGCCATGTCAACCCGGCCACGAGCTGTTTGTTGAAGGGGTACACCCGCTCCACTGCCGAGGAGTCTGTTCTCCCGGCCTTTTCAGCATTCGCTTCCGACGGATCCCCCTCAACGGTAATCCGGCTTTCCCCGTACAGGAAATTGAGCGAGAGCTTCTCGCCCGGAGTCAAATCGAAGGTCGTCTTGGCCTGCACATCCCAGTAACGGGGGACGGCCGTCAGCGAGATCGCCGACAGCCCGATCATGTTGTCGAGGATTTCCAGGAAGCTCTTGCGCGCGCTCACGATGTACGATCCTCTCCCGCCGGCAAATCCCCCCTCGGCCAGCGTCCCGATGCCTGCCATGTTGAGATACGTCAACGAGGAGAACGCCGTATTGCGGTTGCCCTCGCGCACCGCGATGTTCATCACCGACGAGGATTTGTCCCCGAAGCGGGCAGTGTATCCTCCGCTGGAAAACTGCACGTCGCGGATCATGTCCGCATTCACCATGTTGATAGGGCCCGCCGAGTTGAACTGGTTGGAGTAGTGGTTGATCGAGGGGATCTCCATGTTGTCCAGCACAATCAGGTTTTCGTAGGGAGCCCCGCCCCGGACGATCAGCTCGTTGATGTTGTCCGTCGAGCTCGCTACACCCGGGAGGCTCTGCACCACGCGCTGGACGTCCTGCACACTCCCGGGAGCGCGTCGGATCTCCGAGCGATCCAGGACGCTCACGCTCAGCGGCGAGAGTTCTTTCTCTCGGGTGAAGTACTGCGCCCGGACCGTGATCTCTTCCAGCTCCAGAATGGTTTCCTGAAGCTCCACATGCAGGGACGTGCGGCGCCCCGTCGTGACCACCACGTTCGTTACCACCTTGGTCTCGTACCCGACGGCGGAAAACCGGAGCGTGTAGGTTCCGACCTCGATATCAGCGAGGACGAACGAGCCCGATGGATCACTGGCCGTCCCGAGCCCCTCGCGGCCGACAACCACGATGTTGACGCCGACCAGAGGTTCACGCGTCTTGGCATCGAAGAGGTTCCCCGTGATCGTGCCCCGGTAGTCCTGCTCCTGAGCCGTGGCCGGGACGAGGATGCCAACGAACACCGTACAAATGAAGATTCGTCGTATCAACCGCGAGCTCATGAGTATTCTCTCCGGGGCTTCGGCGCGTGCCCCTGCGCCTCTCAAACTGTTCACAGTGCCATACAGGTGTGACTACCGGAAAAGACTGTCGGGGGCCGGTTTTTGATCCTCGCCCCACAGAATACTGCCGAAATCCACCCCTTGCGGCACTGGCACTCCTCTTGTAGCTCTCTATAAAGAATCGAAACAGGAGTTTCAGCCATGCGCTCTTCGACCATGCTTCTTGTCGCCTTGTTCCTGGCCGGTGTCTTCACACTGGGCACTTCCGGGTGCTACACCATCATCGCCGTCGACGAATCCCCGGCCAGGGTCGAGAGCGCCCCGACAGAGGTTGCACCGGTAATCCTGATCCTTCCGATTCCGCCCCCCCCGGTCCCGGCCTATGCACCTGTGTCTGCACCTCTTCCTCCCCAGAGTGCTCCAAAGGAAACCGCCCGACGCACCTCCGGACCGCAGCGCGAAAGCACGGAGACCTCTCGCACCGCCCCTCCGTCAGACCAGAGGCCCGTTCGCACCGGCCGCACACGCTGACGAGCGAGCCGCCCTAACGGCCGAGTTTCTCCCGGACACTCCGGACTTTTTCCTCCAGCGTCTGCTCCCGATCGGTCCTCGTTCCAACTTTGATCACGGTCGAAATACGGACCACCCCCATGCCGTGCACCACTTCGTGGCACCGGCGGATCGCTGAAAAGACCGCGTCCCACTCCCCCTCGATGTTTGTTCCGTACGCGTGCAGGGAAATCGTGAGTTTGGCCTCTTCGAGCACGCGTTCACAGGCCGCGACATACTGTGAGACCGAGACACCGACACCCATCGGTATGATCGACAACTCCGCGACGACTTTCATGAGGCTCCTCCCCCGAGATGGTCGGCAGATGATGGAGCGTTCGAAGAGTTTTTGTTACCTTCCGTTCGACGAGATCATGGAAGCGATTCGCCTACCAAAAGTCAAGATCTGCTGTATCCAGACGATCGCCGAGGCGCGTCTGGCCATCGCCGCAGGAGCCGACTGGATTGGCTTGGTCTCCGAGATGCCGAGTGGACCGGGAGTGATCCCCGATGATCGGATCAGGCAAATCGCCGGGGCCGTCAGAGGAGAAACCACCACCGTGTTGCTCACCAGCAGGAGGGAAGCCGATGGCATCATCGAGCAGGCCCGGGCAAGCGGCACCGATGCACTTCAGCTGGTCGACGAGCTCAGCGAGGAAGAACTCCGCCGAGTGCGCCGCGCCCTGCCGGGCGTGCGCATGCTGCAGGTGGTTCACGTTGTGGGAGAGGAATCAATCGAGCGGGCGAGCGCCGTCGCGCAATTGGTCGATGGCGTGCTCCTGGACTCCGGCGATCCGCGCCGAGCGGTGAAGGAACTTGGGGGGACGGGTCGCGTCCATGACTGGTCTCTCAGTCGGCGCATTCGCGAGGCGCTCACAATCCCCGTGGTGCTTGCCGGCGGACTCACACCAGCCAACGCGCGCAAGGCCATTGCACTCGTTCGGCCGTACGGCCTTGATGTCTGCTCCGGCGTCAGGACCAATGCCCTGCTCGACCCCGTGAAGCTTCGTGCCTTCATGCACGCCGTGCAGACCGCCTCCTGAAGAGCCTCCCTTACTCGGGAACCGTGAACTGCGGCGGATGCTTCAGGTGGTGATCGGTTGCTTCCTGATAGGCACGCGCCGCCGCCAACAAGTTTGCCTCCCCGAAGAGCTGTCCAATCAGCGTGATGCTTGTCGGCGTGCCTCCCTCAGAGAAGCCGTTCGGAAGCACAACGCACGGGTGTCCCGTCAAATTGGTGAGCAGGAGGTTGTCCCCTCCAAAGGCGGGCGCGATGTACACGTCGACGTCTTCCATCACTCGTCCCATGTCCTGAATCAGCTGGTAGCGAATGCGGTTCGCCTGGAGGTACTCGACGGCGGGGATGAACCGGGCCTCCCGAAATGCATTCGGCCAGGCGTTCTTGATCTGACGGACGAGCAAATCATCCCGATTGCTCAGGGTCAGCTCGTCGAAGGCCGCGGCAGCCTCGGCGCTCAGGATGATCGAGAGGTCATCGGTCGAGCGGCGGGGAAGTTCGATCGGCACGAGCACAGCACCGAGCGAACGGAATTTTTCTAGAGTTATATCATTGTTGACCTTTCCCGTTCGGGCACTATCGAAGTCCGCCTTGAGATATCCGATCCGAAGCTGGCTGAGCGGGACTGACGCGTCGTAGTTGAACGGCACGTCGACAAGAGACTGGTCTTTGCCGTCCGGACCCACGATCGCGTTGAACACTATCGCACAATCTTCCACTGTTCTGCAGATCGGCCCGATCTTGTCCATAGTCCAGCTGAGGGCCATCGCCCCCGATCGGCTGACGCGGCCATAGGTCGGACGCAGCCCCGTGACGCCGCAACGAGTGGAGGGGGAAACGATCGAACCCCATGTCTCCGTGCCGATGGCAAAGGCTACCAGCCCCGCAGCCGTCGCCGAGGCGCTGCCAGCCGAAGATCCGCTTGATCCTTGTTGGAGATTCCACGGATTGCGCGTCATCCCCCCATACCATACATCCCCCCACGCGAGCGCCCCCATGGTCAGCTTGGCCACAAGCACCGCGCCGGCCTCCCTGAGTTTGCTGATCACGGTGGCGTCCTCGTCGAAAACCTGATCTTTGTACGGCATCGCCCCCCAAGTCGTGGGGTAGCCCCGCACGGCGAGAAGGTCCTTCGCCCCGTAGGGAATCCCGTGCAGCGGCCCGCGCATGCGCCCCTGCGCTATCTCCTGATCAGCCCTCCTGGCCTCAGCGATCGCCAATTCCTCAGTGATCGTAATGACGCACTCGAGCCGCGGGCCGAACCGCTTCAAGCGCCCG
>Ga0209536_100011116_pt1 | contig 13209 bp, 11 predicted proteins | sample DeeMarSeWOR28_12_FD_187461 | JGI IMG/M metagenome (GOLD analysis project Ga0209536, IMG submission 187461) | Marine sediment microbial communities from White Oak River estuary, North Carolina - WOR-2-8_12 (SPAdes) (version 2) | ecosystem: Environmental > Aquatic > Marine > Intertidal zone >...
ACCAGGTGAACTTGTAGTTCCAATACCTGCTTGATTAAAGAATCCTTCATTAAGTGTAGGTAGATTTGTAGTTGTTCCAAGACCAACAGCAGTTGTAGTAATACCGATCAAGGAATCAATTTCATCCTGAACATCAATACATGCCTCAGCGTTACCTGAGATAAGAACTGGAATTGAAGTTCCTGCTCCAGCATATACTGCAGTTCCTGAAGAAATACCTACATCCTTACGGTTCAACTGGTTGGTGATTGCTTTCTTAGCATAAGTAGCAACAGCACCGAATCCAGCAACTGAAGGTGCTTCTTCTCCTAGAAGAGCATCTGTTCTTGGATTTCCATTCTCATCGAAGTAGAACTCGGAGAATCCGATTGAATAACTATTACCTCCAGTAAATACGTCAGAAGCAAGAGCATCAACAAGATATCCAAGGTCTCTAGCACACTTAACTCCACCAGGAGCAGTAGTTCCAAAGTCAGTGTAGTTAAGAGTTAGTTTAGTGAATGGATCTGTGTTAAGAACAAAGTTACCAAATTTGAGTGCATTACCTGATGGGAGGGTTGTGGTAGTTCCAAGTCCAACGGCAGTTGTAACGATTCCTACCAAGTTCTCAATATTTGCTTGAACATCAGTACAAGACTCAGGGTTACCAGATCTAAGAACTGGAATTGAAGTTCCTGCTCCAGCATAAGTTGCCTTACCTGAAGAAATGCCAACTTCCTTATAATATAGTTGGTTAGTGACTGCATCCTTCATATACTCGGATGCTGCTCTAAATGCGATGATAGATTCTGCTTCCTCTCCAACTAATCCATTAGAAATTGGATTTCCGGAATTGTCGAAGTATTGAAGTACAAACTCTCTAGCATAACTATTACCACCAGTGAATACGTCAGTTGAAACTGCGTCTACAAGGAATCCAACGTCTCTTGCACACTTGAATCCACCAGGAGAACTTGTTGATCCGATACCTGCTTGTGAGAAGTAACCAACATTAACAGTTGCAGTTACATCTGCAGCAGTTGCAGTAGTACCAAGTCCAACAACAGCAGTTACGATACCTACAAGGGTATCGATGTTATCTTGAACATCAGCACAAGCAAAGGAGTTGCCAGAAGGAAGAACTGCAAGAGGATCACCAACACCACCGAAGTAAGCAGTACCTGAGGAAATGCCAAGTTCCTTAACATAAAGTTGGTTGGTAATAGCATCCTTCATTAGTTCTCCAGCAGCACTGAAGGCACTAAATGATGGGAACTCTTCCTCATAGAGTCCGTTGCTGATAGGATCACCATTCTCATCAAAGTACTCAAGAATGAATTCTCTGGAGTATACGTTACCACCAGTGAATACGTCAGTTGAAACTGCGTCTACAAGGAATCCAAGGTCTCTTGCACACTTAAGCCCACCTGCTGAATAAGTGCTAATACCAAGAGCAAGGTTAAACTCACCAACATCAAGAAGATTATTTTGTGAAGGTAAGAATCCAACTGTTCCAAGACCAACTGCAACTGTAACGATTCCTACAAGAGTATCGATGTTATCTTGAACATCCATACAAGCAGAAGCATTTCCAGATCTTAGAACTGGAATTGAAGAACCTGCCCCAGCATAGTATGCAGTACCGGAAGAAATGCCAACATCTTTATTGAAGAGTTGGTTAGTAACTGCATCCTTCATATATTCTGCAGCAGCATCAAATGCTACGATGGAAGGACCCTCTTCACCAACAAGACCATTAATAATTGGTGAAGCATTTTCAAAGTACTGAAGAGCAAAACCATCAGAGTAGTAGTTGCCAGCAGTAAAGAGGTCAGTTGAAACTGCATCAATAAACAATCCAAGGTCTCTTGCACACTTGAATCCACCAGGAGATGACTCTGTTCCAAATCCAGAAACAGGAGTTCCTGCAGGATAAGAAACAAAATAACCTTGGTTAATGTCAGCAGTTACATCAGCAGCAGTTGCGGTAGTACCAAGTCCAACAACAGAAGTGACAATACCTACAAGGGTGTCGATGCTATCCTGAACATCAATACAAGAAGCAGCATTACCTGAAGGAAGAACTGCAATATCTCCACCACCTCCACCATAGGAAGCAGGACCAGAGGAAATTCCAAGATTCTTAGTATTTAATTGGTTGGTAACAGCATCCTTCATCAATTCTGCTGCTGCAGTAAATGCATAGAATGACTGAAGTTCTTCTTCGTAAAGACCTTCAGAAATTGGATTTCCATTATTATCAAAATACTCAAGAATGAATTCTCTGGAGTATATGTTACCACCAGTGAATACGTCTGTTGAAACAGAATCTACAAGGAATCCAATATCTCTTGCACACTTGAATCCACCAGGAGTGCTGGTAGTTCCAATTCCTGCTTGATTAAAAATACCTACGTTTCTAGTAGAAGCAAATGATGCAGTGGTCTCATTTGTGATTGCTGAAGTTACGATTGCAACCAGTGTATCAATATTTGATCTTACATCAGTACAAGCAGTAGGATCTGTGTTTGAAGATGCTCCAGTGGAAGTTGTAATGCCAAGATCCTTATAAGTAAGACCATTAGTTACCGCAGACTTCATTAAGTCTTTAGCGGCATTAAATGCGTATACAGATTGTGCTTCCTCACCTTCAATTGAAGTTGAAGTGATTGATCCGTTTGCAAAATACTGAAGAGTAAAGTCCTGAGCATAGGAATTTCCACCAGTCAGAATATCAGTAGAGATTGCATCAATAAAGAATCCAAGGTCTCTCTTACACTTAGTTTCAAACTGTCCTGCAGATTGTCCGTTGAAATTATTGCTATAATTATTAATTGTAGCAGTCCAAGCACTATTAACAATCTGAGTCTTATTCTTTTGAATCAGACGATAAGCATCATAATATCTTGATCTTGCATTAGTTACTTGATCACCTGGGAATGCCCAATCAGTTTCATACTGATCATAGTTGACGACAATTCCACCAATTGACTTATCAATAATCTCATCTTTATTGATTTGAATTAAACGATATGAATCAAAGAATCTTGATCTTGCGTTAGTATAATCATCACCTGGGAATGCAAAAGTCTTTGCAGCACCAGCACTTACGTGATACTCAAGTGCAATAGAGGCAAGTGACTTATCAACAATCTCCTGTCTATTATCTTGAATTAAACGATATGAATCATAGAATCTTGATCTTGCAGTTGTCTGGTCATCTCCAGGGAAGTAGAAATCTGGATTGTCAATCGCAATCGCAGCAAGTGACTTATCAACGATTTCCTGCTTATTATTCTGGATTAAACGGAAAGAATCATAGAATCTAGATCTTTCAGTAGTCTGGTCATCTCCAGGGAAATAGAAACTTGTGCTTGTACCAGCAATAGCAGCAAGTGATCTATCAACGATTTCCTGCTTATTTTCGTTGATTAAACGATAAGCATCATAATATCTTGATCTTGCGTTGGTTTCTTCATCACCAGGGAAGAAGAATGGATCATAATCAAGATAGCTTAAGGAAATTCCGGCAAGGGACTTATCAACAATTTCCTGCTTGTTATCAATAATCAAACGATATGAATCAAAGAATCTTGATCTTGCATTTGTTTCATCATCACCTGGGAAAGAAAAATCTGGGTGATAAATTGAAATGGTTGCAAGTGACTTATCAATCAATTCTGCTTCATTATTATTAATGAGATTGTATGAATCCTTATATCTGTTTCTGCTTGAATCTGGGAAGTAGAAATCGGGATTTTCTACAGAGATTTCAGCAAGTGATCTATCAACAATCTCTTGCTTGTTCTCTTGAATCAAACGATAAGAGTCAAAGAATCTTGATCTTGCATTAGTAATATCATCATTAGGGAAACTAAAATCTGGGTGATCAACAGCAATCTGGGCAAGTGATCTATCAATAATCTCTTGCTTGTTCTGTTGAATCAAACGATAAGAGTCAAAGAATCTTGAGGATGCATTAGTTTGATCTTCTCCTGGGAAGAAGAAGTCTGGATGATAGAGTGAGATTGCTGCAAGTGACTTATCGAGAATCTCAGTTTTATTTGCTTGAATTGACTCACTAGCATCCACATATCTTCCAGGAGCAACAGTTCTTGCTTCAAATACATATCCATAGTTTCCTGTTGGATACTGAAGTTCTTTTATTCCCCCATCAGATGAACAAGTAAATCCAAGACCAACAATAGTGAGACCCATACCTACACTAAGTAGGTGTGGTTGATCAACAACAATCTTTACAATACCACTAACGTGATCATATTCTGCATCAACAACATTTAATGTTGGAGCATTTGCTTCAACGTTGATTTTAAATACAGACTCATCAACACCAGCATATGATGTGACAATACCAACATACTTGAGAGGTCCTACACCATCAGCAACAAGTCCAAAGTTACCGAATGATGAGTTTGAGTTGGTAAGGTCACAAGCACCACCAGATTCACAAATAATAGCAGTATCACTACAGATGGTGAACATAGACACCAACTGGGCAAATGCTTCGTTGAAAATCTTAGCACCAAGTCCACCTGGGTTAATCTGAGTGTAGGAGTCAAGCACCATAGACTTGATAGGTCCAATTGCGTGCTTACCGTTAATATTCAGACCAATTGTACCTGGGATAAAGTTGGTGCAGTTCTGAATATATGGGGACTGGTCAATATATGGGATAACTTCTGGGTTGAAGGTTACAATGGCACCACCTGGGTTTGATGGTCCGATAAAGGACATTTCAGCAATATATGTACCGTTATCTAACCAGAAAAGGTCACCTTGATTTTTAGGTGTTACTGTTACTTCTCTAAGGCTGTCTCCAACGACAGATACGTTATTAGGAAGAACAATAGGATTATCTTCTAGATAAATTCCAGCACTAACTTTAATAACTGTTCCTGGGACAGACTCTGCGACTGCTGCTTTGATTGTTCTTTTTGCGTCTCCAAGTTTTTTTCCTGTGTTTTGGTCGTTTCCATCTTGTGTAACATAAAGGACATTAATTACTGTTGCACCAGCACCAACTCTTACAATATCAGTTCCAATTCCAGGACGTTCCCTAGCAATATATACTTCACCATCAAACGTATTAATAGCGATTTCGCCAAGAGGTAAATCTGCTGCAGTTGGTTTCTTATTAGGTACAGATGATCTTTTGAATCTAATTTTAGGATTTGCCATTACCCGATTTCTAGTAGTTTTCCCAGTTGATATTATTTATATTTTTGAATGGTATCAGACAAAAACACCACAATCAATAGAAATATTTTCTAATAATCTTTCGTTTTTAGTTTCATCACATCTAATTACTTGAGATTGTCCTGCACAATCATTAATCCAAAGTGATCCTAATTCTAATGCAGCATATGCATTAGCAATAATACTATTTCCAACCAAAGTTCCCTTTTCAACAAATTTAATTCTATCAACATCATTATCATAATACATTGCTGCTCTTTGTGCGGAGCTTGTTGCAGAATCAAAATAGTTTAAAACAATACCTACATCATTTCCAAGATCTTGAGTTGGAGGAACAAGATCTCCACTATCAGGGTCTTTTACCAATCCCAGTTCAATAAGTGGATCTCTTAATGTAAATGTTTCAGAATCTACTAAAAATCTTCCACCATCAATAAATAAATCTCCACTAATATTAGCGTTTCCATAAACGGTTAATACCGTCTGAAGATCAGTATAGTCCTTTACACCAACGGTTAAACTTCTTTGAGTTGGACTTAAATACTTTGCCATGTCTTTAATTCGACAGTTTCTTTTATTTTATTTATGAAAAAAAAATACTATCAATAGAATCCAGCATCAGTATCAATTCTATTATCAAGATCATCATCGAGTTGTTGTAAGAATTCTTCTGGTAGTCCTGGTTCTGTGCTTTCTTCAACAGTTGCCTTAAGTACTTCATCAGGGTTAACTGTTCTATACCTTCTAGTAGCAGCCTCGTACATAAGAACATATTTATCTAAAACATCACCATCAAAAACATTTGTAAGATCCCCAAGAGTAAGATTATCAACTTGATCTTGCAACTGAGTAAATAAGTCAGACAAAACTTTTGGAATTAAGGTATTATTTAAATACTCAATAAAATCTGATGGAAGACCATTTTGATCTACAGCAGAACTAAGAATTTCATCAGGATTTACTGCTTCATATTGACCAGAATCACTATCATATCTAAGAACAAATGTGTCTCCCGGATAATCAACAGACTCTTTTACATTAAACAATTGCCCCAAAGTTAAAGAATTAATATAATCATATACTTGATTAATAGCATCAAACAAGGATTGTGGATTTAATGTATCATTTAAATAATCCATAAAGTTTTGTGGCAATCCACCTTCAACAGAAGTTGATAATACTTCATCTGGATCATATGCTTTATATTTTTGATCTGCAGCATCATACATCAAAACAAAATTGTCTTGAACATTGCTAACATCTACATCCATTAAATCTGCTAATTTTCTTGCCATTATTATTCCAGATCTTACGGTAGATTTTATGATTGGATCCGCTTTTTTGGTTATATTATATCTATAAGATGTATTTACTCTTACATTGATGGGAGTCATAGAGTAGTTTCCTCTACTATTATTGTACCAGTAACAACTCTAGAAATAAAATTAAACTCAGTGTTATTTAAAAAAACATCAAAATAATTTCTACCGGAATATAATTGAGATGTTTGGGAACTTCCCATAGAAATATTTATTTCACCATCAGAAGTGTTTATGCCAACAACAAATTCGTGTTTGGTTGGTGAGGTTGGATATTTTTTTATATACCCATAACAATTAGAACTATTGAGATTAAGCATTTGCCCATCATCACCAGTTAAATAAAATGAAGCTTCAAAAGTTGTTCCCTTTTCAATTACTAAATTTACTGGAGTTGCTGACATATCCTTTAATCAGTTTAGAAATATTTATTCCTTATCAAACTCAAACATTCCATACTCAGATCCCCATAGCATTTTTTTAGTTTCTGGGCAATATCCTCTGTCAATCACTTTATATTTTTTCTCAGAAATTTCGGATGCTGTAAAGAGAAATGTGGTCTTACCATTTTTTTCTACAATACAATCACACCCAGGAAGTCTTCCATAATAGGCATCTCCCCTTTTCACAAAGATATTGTTGCACCCTTCATTCAACACCAGTTCATCTTCTGTAAGTTCTTCAAGATTTTTGAAATAAAGAAACTTTTCTTTATTTTTTATTTTATAACTTTTTACAATAATAAGGGCACCTTCTTGAATGACTTCTAAAACGAACTGCCTATAAGGTGGTTGTTTGCGAACAGTATACCACTGTTCTCCATAAAGCATCCCATTTTCCAACTCAACGTGCTTTAGTGATATTTGCGAATATTGTGATGGAAAAGAGAATGCCTGTCTTCTATTATTGAAAGACCCGATTAAGAAACTCTTAAACTCATCAACCATTTTCAGTACTTCCTCTCCTTTGACGACCAGTTAGTGTTGAAAATAGTGCTTTACCAATAGTAGAAATAAGATTACCTTCAATCTCTTTGAAGACTTTCATATTTAAACCAAAAGCATTATTTGCTTCCTCAATAATAAAATTGATAGTTTCTTGATTGAATGGTAAAGAATCTAAAGTATTTCTATAATCTTTCTTAAACTTTTTCTCATCTGGAATATCTGTGAAGATGTAAAAATTCATTCCAGCGTCATCTACCTGTAGGGCAGTTTTAGCAATACCTTTTAGAATCTGTCCTCCAGATAGATCACCAATATAACGAGTATAATGATGTGCGATTAAAAGTTCTGGGAAAGTGCTAGAAACTCTTCTGATTGTTTTTACATATTCTACACAAGAAGTAGTTTGAGTAAGTTTAAGTCTCCAATCTTCTCCGAGATAATACTCCAAATCTTTTTCGATAGATTGTTTTCTGAACAATTCTGGATAGTAAATCTTGCTTAAGACTGGATGCTCTTTATGCCTTTCAAACTCCTCTTCCATAGTTGAATAGACGTGATATAAATCAGACATTAACTTAACGTATGATTTCTTTTCAACTACTCCTTTGAGAAAGCAGGTAATGAACCCTGTATTCTCTGCCATAGTGTGAGACTTCTTTGTCCCTTCTTTAATTTGCTTTGATAATGTTGTCATTTAGGTTCTCCTGGATTAGATATTCTTCCCAAATATGGATCATAGTTTCCAATAGCTTCAATTGGAATCAAAGGTCCATTTGTTTTCCAAAAATTTAAAATAGCATTATATGAATTTTTATGAAAAGCGTCAATATGTTCTGGGTGAATTGTAGACCCAAGATCCAAATTATATAAAAATAATGGAGATGAAAAAGTAACTCCAGAACCATATATCAAATCTTCGGATACTGGTCTTGGTTTAACTCCATTATCTAGACGATATTTGTCACCATAAATGTGATTTTTAATAATTTTTTGTGCGTGATGACGAGTTATTAAATAACAAGCTGCAGAAAAATCATTAATAAATCTATTATGAAAAGGAACTACAATATTTCCAGTACATATAATAGAAAGTTGTAAAACGTCCCATCCATAAGGAGCAGATGAAATAATATCTCTCCAAGTGAAATTCCAATACTTTACAGTTTCAAAACTAACATCATCCTCCATAATGAGTGCAAAAGGAGCATCTGAATTATAATAAAATTCTTTAATAGCTTTAAGGTGAGATAAAACACACCCAAGTTCATTTTGAGATATGTCATCTGGATATTTTCCTTTTAAATGTGACGAAATATCATCAACTCTACCATCATATCCAGATATCCTATGATGATTTTTAACTTCCCAATAATCAAACTGGGATTCCATATATTTTCTTCTTTTAATATCAGAATCTAGATTTAACCAGTAGATATCAGGAATGTTGGAAAGTTTATATATTGATTTGTTTTTATCCATAATTAAAAGTTTTTAATTTTTCTAATACTGCTTTGCTACATTCTTTAAAAACAGATTTTTTTGGTTTTAATAACCTACAAGTACTTCTACTATTAATATTGAAAATATTGCCAGAAAAATTTCTATATTTCATAGACCATTCAATATCTTCACCCATACCCCAAATTTTATTTTCATTTAAAGGAAATTCTAACATGGTTTTCTTTTTAGCTACCCAGTAAGATCCCTGAACATACATATATTTTGATAAATGTACAACATCATATGGTATTAAGCACTCTCTACCATAATGTCCAGATTTAACACCCCCAGATACTATGGAGTCTAATTTAGACCCATTAAATGGCCAAACCATCCAATCCATATATCTTTCATTTTCTAATGTTAACACTTTATTACAACATATTTTAAAATTATCACCATATCTTAAATATCCATCATACCAATCCTCATCATAAGATATGTAATCATGGGAAAAAACAATATTTTCATAAGAGGCACATTTTGCCATAAGATTTTTTTTAGCAGTAATATGTCCAGGATACCATCCACCCTCCTCAATAAAATTTCCTTCAAACCCCAAAGAATTTAATGATGGAAGATTACTATTAAATTTTCCCTCATACTTTACAACTTTAGTGTTTTTTCTATCTATAGAATCCAAACCAGATATTAAAATTTCATAATTTGGTATTTTTAACCTTTCTATACTATCAATAATGGATTGTATTCTAGGTATAGTTTCATAATCATAATATATTTTACCATCTTTTATTTTAGTTAGGCAAGTGCAAATTGCAAAGGTAAAATTCATGTTTTCGTAATTGTAAAAATTATATCATCATACCTATTTTTCTTTGTTCTTAGATCAAAAGTTTCTATTTCATAGTAAGAATCTGTTTGATCTGTTTCAAAAAAAGATTGAAAAGTTTTGATCAATTCATCTATCCATTTTATATTTTGAACGTCTTCTATCACCAAAATTCCACCAGTATTGAGTTTTGGCAAATACTTGATTATACATTTAATCTGAGAATCTAAAGTATGAGGTCCATCATCAATTATAATATCAAATTTTAATTCATCATCAATGATTTCATCAGAATAGGCATCCCCATAAATGTAAGTAACTCCAGGAATATTTTTGTAATTTGGATGTACGTTATCTTCGGAGATATCAATTCCAATAATTTTTTCAGACTCCAAAAAATATTCTTTCCATAATCGCAAAGATGCTCCTCCTTGAATACCTATTTCCAACAAAGAAATTTTTTGGTCTTTATATTTTTGAAAGGTATCTTCATAAAAATAATTAACATAACTATGAACAGTATTTTTATCTGTTCCACCATTATTATATTTTTTACCATTATGGTAATCACCATTTAGAGAAAATTTATTTAAAATATCATTTAGATTCATTTAAACCTCATGCAAAATATTTTGAAAGTTGATCCTTACTTGTCTTAATATAATCTATACATTGTCGTATTTCATTTTCTAATCTAGATCTTAATTGAATCATTTCATTAGAAGCAACTACTTTATCATAGTTAGTTCCAAGTTTATGATCTATTTTATGATTGTAATCTCTAATGACAGGTCTTCCCATAATAAAAGATAGTGAGCACATAACCAAATCCCATCCCCATCCCATTTTATTAAATTCAAATGCATCTAGGAGATTTCTATTATCAAAATCTTTTACAATATCAGAATGAATAAACCACACAGTTTCATCAGTACACGCACACATTTTTATGTTGCTATGTGAAGATGAAACCGAATTAATATCTGCATACTCTGAAGTATACCAAATATTTGCAATATCAGGAGCATATATTCCCCATTCATAATCATCAAAATATTTTATTGCATCTTCAACCAATTCATTCCAATTATCATATGAAGTGTCACCTTGAATATGAAATAGAACTTTCTTATTTCTATTATAAAGTTCTAGAGCCTTTTTAAATTGATCACTAAAATAAGCATCATTTCCAAGATTAATCCACCCCTCTTTAGTGTTATTATCATCACTATTAATTACGATAATATCATCAAAAATTTTAGTAAGATCTTCTTCAATTTTACAAACTTTTTCAAATTGTCCAGGCCAATTAAAAATAAATGCCTGAATATCGTTTTTTGTTATTGTCATTTTTAATTATTATGTGTAAGTAATTTTTTCAGTTTCCCAATTAACATAACTAAATCCCCTAAATCCATTAGATTTATATGATAGTAAATATGAGGACAATCTGGGCAATTGTGTATTATCCGCTCCTATAATATGAAAACATTCAGCCATTGTATACATTATTTTTATACAACTACGAGTTTCTTGAAATTTTAATTCTTTATTCTGTAAAACCATCTTCCAATTTTCATTATTATATCTATTTTCTTTATCATCATAAAACCAATCAATATTATAAGAATCTAGAATTTTTCCAGCTTCATATATTGCATCAACAGAATCTGAATTAATATAAACTGGTCTTTTACCGTAAATATCTATAATATTTAAGCAAGCAGAAATTAAAGATTCTATAGAAACATATTTTCCATGCCCAGTATGAGGATTATTCTTATCCCCTCTTCTAATATGGAGTGCTATTGAGGTTTTAATTAATGGAAATTTTTCTAAGGTGTCATCAACGACTTTTTGATAATCTTCTTTTAATTTAAAGGAATTTAGAATTCTACCATCATCAATAATAACTCTCTTTTTCTTTGATGGCAACCATACTTTATCTAACCAATACTGGTGATTAAAATATACAATATTATCTTCCTGATTAGTATAGTTAAACTCATTAATTTTTTCATTAAAACTATTCAAAGAATGATCCCATTCAAAAGGATCATCATATTGATTCTCACCAATTCTAAATGCAACTGTTCTTCCATATTGCTCAGCAATTTTAGTAACTACAATTCTTCTATCTAAAATAGCTCCAAATCCACCTAAAGGAAGATCGCATAATAAATATTTTTTCATTTTAATACAGTATCCAAAAATAACTTATTTACAAACAAATAATTTGAATATTCTTGATGTACACAAATATAATCATTATTATGAAATAGATTATTCATCTTTTTGATCCGGTCAACACTAATACTATTGAGGTTGTGTTGCTCATCATACTCTACACATATTTGATTCACAAATATATTTTCGGAAAATAAATCATCTATAACCTCTAAAACAGCAGATTCAATATCCAACTTAATAATTTCTGGAAATTTTTCGAGAGTTTTTATTTCATCAGATAACTTTAAACACTCAACTTCAATATAATTATTATCAGACATATCATAGTTTCTCTGATAATTTAGAATACTATGACTTACATGATTAGGGTTAGTTGGAGCAAAAAACTTTACTTTTGATTTTTCTTTCCAAAGAGCATATGGATTATAAACAAAATTACTTTCAGATAAATTTGAAAGATCATATGTTTCTATAGGTTGATTACCACCAGCAACATAACTAAGTTCAGACTCTTTCCCAAAATTTTTTTTAACATTTTCAAAGTGTTTGATAGATCTGGGAGTTGGGTCATAAAAAATTACAGTAGCATTATATTCTGATGCAAAATCAACGTCAAATGAAATGTCTTCACCAACTCCACCACTGACTATAGTAGAGTTTTTAAGTCCATCATGAGGTATAAAGCACCAATGCCCATATTCACTACCAAAACACTTTAGTTCAATATCATTTAAATTAACCACAATTTTTCCTCCTTAAATTTTTCAATCTTAGTTTCAACACCAACCATCCAGTTATTATGAACAATCATAGCATTTTCCTTTCTACCTTGCTTATAGTAGACATTTCCATTCGGGAAAAGGTCTTCAGATAGCAATGCAATGTGATCGTTATATTTTTTTAAAGCAATTTGATTCATTATTACTTGATCATCAGCAGTATCGTAAGAAGCACACTCGTCTATTAATTTTTTACATTCTGGGGTATCGTTGAAAACCATAAATCCAGTACAAATTACATATCCTGGTTTATCAGTTTGAAAAAGAACTTCACTGTGCCCAGAGAGAATTTCTACTGGATTTTCTTTAAAAACAATATCAGTATCTACCCACATTAAGTTTGGAAATTTTTTATGAACTTCTTGGATTATTTTCCACTTATTTTTTACAACCTCTCTAAATCCACTTTTACCATTTAAAGTCCAATCTTGATATTTTCTTAAAGCTCCACCAATATTCATATGAAGATAAGCACCTTTATACCCCAT
>Ga0209536_100011117_pt1 | contig 13209 bp, 10 predicted proteins | sample DeeMarSeWOR28_12_FD_187461 | JGI IMG/M metagenome (GOLD analysis project Ga0209536, IMG submission 187461) | Marine sediment microbial communities from White Oak River estuary, North Carolina - WOR-2-8_12 (SPAdes) (version 2) | ecosystem: Environmental > Aquatic > Marine > Intertidal zone >...
CTGCTGGCGGCGCTGCTGGCTTTTTCCCGGCCGGGGCTGCGGTCGATTCGGCGTCCCGCACGTCCTTTCTGCACGTTTCGCGGGCACGGGCTGCTCGCAGAACGGGCAGGCGATCGAGCCCAAGACTGCGATGGTAGTATGATGGAAACCGGTACCGGAGCCAGGGGAAGGTCGAGTGAGCAAGAACGAATCCGCGTACCTCGGCGTCGCGGTTCTTCTCGCTGGGATGCTTTGGGCCCACGGAGCGTTCGCAGGCGTGAACGGAATCGTCAAGGAGGTATTCCCGAAAGTTGGGGATCGGAGCGCGTGATCAGGCAGCGCGTTCCTCCTGATTGTGCTCCTGGTCGGACCGTCCGTCCAGGAACTTCGTTCCGTCCAGGACCTCCTGGACGAGCTTGGGACTCCGGATCCTCCTCCAGCGCTTCTCGGCCATCTCGAGCAGCTTGAAGGCCATCGTCAGGCCACGGGTTCGTGTTCCCGCTCCCTTCGTGATGCGCTGCCGCAGCTTCACTGTCGCGAACGCCGACTCGATCACGTTCGTGCTCCGGATCGTCTGCCAGTGCGCCGCCGGGAAGTCATAGAACGTCAGCAGCTTCTCCTTGTCTTTCACGAGCGAATCCACGGCCTTTGGGTACCGATCGCCATACTCCTTCTCGAACGAACGCACCTGCTCCTCGGCGCTCTCCTTCGTCTCGGCCTGGAAGATCTCGTGAAGATGCTTCTTGGCGCGCGGCTGTAGGCGCTTGGGGAGCTTGTCCAGGACGTTGGCGGTTCGGTGCACCCAGCAGCGCTGCTCCGCTGCCTTCGGCCACACCTCGCGCAGCGCCTTCCAGAAGCCGAGTGCCCCATCGCCAATGGCGAGTCGCGGAGCTTCCAGCCCCCGGCGCTGCAAGTCCCGCAGCACGGAAAGCCAGCCCTCGGTGCTCTCCCGATAGCCGTCTTCCACGGCCACGAGCTCCTTGCTTCCGTCCTCGCGGATCCCGACGAGCACGAGCGTGCAGAGTCGGTCCTCCTCCAAGCGAATGCGAAAGTGAACTCCGTCGGCGAACAGGTACGCGTATCGCTTCCCATGGAACGAGCGCTTGCGGAAGGCCTCGTAGTCCTTCTGCCAGTCCGCCAACAGCCGTGTGATCGTGGTCGGCGACAACCCCGCCGAGGCCTCGGCCCCCAGCAAGGAGGTCAGCGCCTCCCGAAAGTCGCCGGTCGACAGCCCCCGCAGGTACAGCACCGGCAAGACCTCTGCGACCTTCGGAGAGCGTCGCATGTACGGGGGCAGAATCGCGCTCGTGAAGCGTTGGCGCTGGCCTCGTTCATCGACGCGACGGTCCCGAACCCGGGGAGCCTCTACGGTCATCGTTCCCGAACCCGTCGTGACCCGGCGCGGCCGGGCCTTGCCGTGGCGCGTGACCAGGGCGTGGCCCTTCTCGTCTCGGGCCTCACGGTGGCGTTCCAGGTATGCCTCGACTTCCCGCGCGAGGGCCCGGTGCAGCATCTTGCGAGCGCCCTCGAGGCACAGGGCATCGAGCGTGGCTCGCGACTCGGACTCGTTGGCTTGTGATCGGATCTCGATTACGTTCGTCATCGGTAGCGTGTTCTTCCTTTGCGGCCACAGGGGCCGCGTGTGTTGGTTTTCACACGGAAGAATACGCTGCCAATCTCAAACGCTCGTTCCCCAACTTTCGGTCGTGGCTCCCTGCCGCGAAGCGGGGATCTCCCGCTCTCACTTCTATGAGCTGCGAGCACGGCTCGTCGCCTACGGGCCCGATGGCCTCCACCCGCGCTGCAGCCAGGTACCTGGTGGATCTCCATAAGATTTACAATGACTGGACCCTTGCCCTGGCTGCTTACAACTGCGGACCAGGAAATGTGAACAAAGCCATCCGCAGGTCCGGGGGCAGGCGCAATTTCTGGGAGATTTACTATTATCTGCCCAGGGAAACCCGCGGTTATGTGCCTGCATTCATAGCTGCTGCCTATACCATGAACCATTATGAAAAACATCTGATCTCCCCGGCACCGCTTCAGCTTCCGCGGCATACCGATTCCATCATGGTACATGAACCGCTTCATTTAAAGCAGGTTGCTGGTGTGTTGGGCATTCCAATCGGCCAGATGAGGGATCTGAATCCACAGTACAGGCAGGACATCATTCCCGGAACGGCATCCAGGGGTTACCCGGTGGTCATCCCGGTGGAACGCTCAGCCGATTTCATCGATCTGCAGGACAGTATATTTGCTTTCCAGGATTCTGTGTTTTTTGACAAAGGAAAACTGGTCGTGACCCCCCAGCGCTATTCGGCTTCCTACCGGGTGGACCTGCCGGCGGATAAATATGACAAGCTCTACTATACCGTCAAATCAGGTGACAATGTGGGATACATTGCCGACTGGTATGATGTGCGGGCATCGGATGTGCGTTACTGGAACAACATCAGCAGGAACCTGATACGGGTAGGCCAGAAACTGGTTATTTACAAACCGAAGGGCACCTCCGGACGGTATAACGATCTGAATGAAATGACATTTCAGGAGAAGCAGCGTTTTGCAGGCCGGGCGGTTGCTTCCCAGGCTTCAGGCTCAAACGCGGCTGCATCCGCTTCATCCGCAAACCATCCTGATCCCGACCTGGATAACTATATTACTTACACCGTCCGAAGCGGAGATACACTTTGGGAGATCGCCAGGAAATACCCGGGAACCACAGAAACCGACATTGCCAGGCTGAATAACATCACCAACGCATCGAGTATCAAACCTGGACAGGTGATCAAGATCAGGCCTAAAAGTTAGGAACGGTTTGTAATTCAGTGGTTACGATGTATATTTGTGCATGAAGCCATTCCGGATCTTCATATTTTTTGTGGCCGTTATTGGATTACTTTCCACCATTGCCTATTTCATGCCGGAACATGGAATTGGGATCAACGGAAGCCTGAGGGTGAACTTCCTTTCCTTCTCTGACCTTTTCCGGGATCGTTCGACCCCAAATGCGGAAAATGTGGAACGGTTGCTGGCAGGTTCCACTGTTACAGAAGATCCCGAATCGGATCCGGTTTCCCCTGAAGAGATGTACCACATCCGTATGCAGACCCGCAGTGGATCATCCAACATGATCCCCGGCGGCCGTGAGGATTCAGGTAATTACTCTGGAAGTAACATGGGGGCCATTTCGGAGGAAGAGCGCGTCAGGGAGGAGCATGATCCGTCACAGGGTGAAACATCCCCGCAGGGATCGGCAGGGGAGATCCCATCTGCAACTGAATCGGATCCGGAATCAGAAAGATCCTCTGAACCGGTTACCTACCGGGAACCTGACAGGGGATCGGATAACAACATGGGCCACAGGGAGGAGGAACTGTTTAACCAGGCTTCAAGTAAAATACGGTCAGCCAACATGGACAGCCTGCAGCGTTCGGTATATCCGATCCATTATTCAGAAAAGGGAGCTGCCATGCTCGCTCCTTTCTTCGAGTCGCTTGAGGAGATGAAGTATGGGAACATCCTCAGAACCAGGATCCTTCATTTCGGAGATTCCCAGATTGAGAACGACCGGATGACCGCATTGATCAGGTACCGGCTGCAGAAGAATTTTGGAGGAACCGGGAGCGGACTGGTGCAGGCCATTCCCCTCTACTCCGGAAGCATGGCTTACCAGCAGGAACAGGAGGGGACCTGGTTAAGGTACACCTATTTCCGCAACAGGGATACCACCATTTTGCATAATACGTACGGTGTGATGGCAGCATTTGCATCTGTTCCTGCTCCGGTCGGGGATAGCTGGCCCATGTTGCATTATAGTTTCAACCTGGCCAGGAGAAGCGGGAGGTGTGACAGGATCAAGGTATTCATGCACTCATACAGGGAGGGTGCCGACCTGGTATTCAATGTAAACGATACCATCACCGATACGATCCGGAACCTTCCGGCAGGGTACAGTGTAGCCGATTACCGGCATGTGGGAATCATCAAGGATCTGAGAATCCGTTTCAACCTCCCGGAGGGTGGCCGCATCTACGGGATCTCTTTCGAATCCTATACCGGGCTACAGGTCGATAACATTGCCATGCGCGGAAGCAGCGGACTCATATTCTCCAGGATGGACCGCCACCATCAGGAAACCATGATGCAGGAACTCTCTCCCAGCCTGATTCTTCTGCAGTTCGGCGGAAATGTGGTTCCCTATATGAACGCAAGGTATTACCGCCGTGAATTCGAAAAAGAGCTGGCATTCTTCAAGGAGATCTGTCCCGGCATCCCCGTGATTGTCATTGGTCCGGCAGATATGTCCGTACGCGAAAAAGGAGAATTCAAAACCTATCCAGGTCTGGAGAAGATCCGGGACGCACTGAAGAATGCCACCCTGGAGAGTGGATTTGCATTCTGGGACCTGTATGAAGCGATGGGTGGTTATAATTCCATGCCCTCATTCGTTCACGCGGAGCCCCCGCTGGCATCCACCGATTATGTTCATTTCAACGGACTGGGAATCAATTTAGTGGCTGAGATGTTCTATAATGCACTGATGAAGGAGTACCAACGCTTCAGCCAATCGAGCCTTCCATGAATCAGGTTTTGCTGGATATATTCCTGTACGATCCGGAGAAACCGCTGATTTTTACCCGGATGTTTTTCTGGGGCTTTTATGCCATTGTGTTGCTGGTTTATTCGGGTATTTACCGGCAAAGGGCACTCCGGAACGTGTTCCTTTTCCTGGCCAGCCTTTTCTTTTACTGGAAGACCTCCGGATTGTTTTTCCTGATCCTCGTCTTCTCCACATTTTCGGATTACTACCTGGGAAATCTGATCCATTATGCCCGCAGGAAAGCGTGGAAGAAGGCAGGGGTATTCATGAGTGTCTTCATCAACCTCTTCCTCCTTTCCTACTTCAAGTATACCTACCTGTTCGTGGAGACGGTAAACCAGTTGTTCAACCTCGACCTGGAGGTGGTCAACCACATGGCGCTCTGGTCCAACCAGCTCACAGGGAGCCATTTTGATATTTCTGCGATCCTGCTGCCTGTGGGGATCTCATTCTACACTTTTCAGACCATTTCCTATACCGTCGATGTGTACAGGGGAAAAGTGGATCCTGTGAAACACATCCTTGATTTCGGGTTCTATGTCTCCTTCTTCCCCCAGTTGGTGGCCGGCCCCATTGTGAGGGCGTCCGAATTTATACCCCAGCTCTACAAGCGATACAGCCTTACCAGGGAGGAATTCGGATATGCCCTGTTTGTGATCCTCAAGGGATTGTTCAAGAAGATGTTCATTGGGGACTATATCGCGCTCAACTTTATTGACAGGGTTTTTGCCAATCCCATCGGGTTTTCAGGATTTGAAAACCTTTCTGCTCTCTTCGGCTACTCTCTGCAGGTATATGTGGATTTTTCCGGGTATACGGATATGGCCATCGGAGTGGCCCTGCTACTCGGCTTCCGGCTTCCAAAGAACTTCAATTCACCCTACAAGGCCACCAATGTTGGAAATTTCTGGAAGCGATGGCACATTTCGCTTTCCAGTTGGCTGAAGGATTATCTCTACATTCCGCTGGGAGGGAACCGCAAAGGAAGGATCCGGACCGACATCAACCTGATGATCACCATGCTGCTGGGGGGATTGTGGCACGGGGCAAGCTGGCATTTCATGGTTTGGGGAGGATTGAACGGACTCGGGATTGTTTTTTACAAACTGTGGAAAAAGATCTCCCCTTATGAACACAGCAACCATTGGGCAGTCAGGTTCTGGAAGATCCTCAGTACCTTCTTATTCATCACCTTTACCCGCATCTGGTTCCGGTCAGAATCGATGGAAAAGGCCAACCAGCTGATCCATCAGGTGATCCATGAATTTAATTTCTCCATCATCCCGGAGGTGATCTGGAGTTACCGGCTGGTGTTCGGGGTGATGGCCCTCGGCTATTTCACCCACTGGGCACCCACCCGCTGGAAGGTGGCGCTGATCAATACATTCATCCGCACCCCCATCTGGCTGAAAGTCCTGATCACTGTGCTGGTGATCTTTGTTATCTACCAGTCCTGGTCGGCCGACCTCCAGCCCTTCATTTACTTCCAGTTCTGATTCCGGAAAACCTTTGTTAACTGCTCTTCCTGCTTGATGCCCCTCCCATTAGGAAAATAAATATCTCACCCGTCAGGTACCAGAGTCTGCTTGTGACAGCGATGGTAGTGGCTGTGGGAAGGTCCAATCCGGCCATGACCAGGTACCCGGTGAGGATCCCTTCCCTGACACCGATCCCACCCGGTGCAAATACAGCCAGGATTCCCAGTGAACCGGCCAGGCCGAAGGCGAACGATATATGAATGGGGAGCGGTTCACTCACCATGCTCGATGCCAGAAAATAGAAGGAGAGGGACCAGCAACCCCAGTAAGCAATGAACCAGAGGATCAGTTTGTATACGCTGGTGAAGGGTAGTTTGGGGATCGAAATGGTTCTTCCGGAAATTTTCGAGGCAACCCATTCTGCAATTCTGTGAAAAAAGGGTGTATAGATGATCAGGCTGAGAAGGATGAACAGCAGCAGTACAGAGAGTCCGTAGAGGTCGTAGCTCTCCACCCAGAACATCCCGATGGTTCCCAGCATGAGTGCTGCCCATAATGCAATAAATTGTGCATCAAACGAATAACTACCCAGTTCCTTTCTTGGGAATCCGCGCTTCCTGGAAAGGTACTCTGCCCGTCCCATAATGATCCAGATCTTACCGGGAATGTATTTTCCGAATATGGATAATCCCGTGGATGCGATCCCCTCCGGGTAGCTAACCTCAAAGCCTGCACGCCTGAGAACCTGCGTCCAGCTCATTCCATTGAGAATAAATCCGAGAAAAAGCAGCCCCAGACTGATGGAGAGTTGCAGATAGTTATGAATGTGAGGGAATACCAGGTAATCGGCACGGATCAAAGCGATGACCAGGAACACCAGGGAAGCATAGAAAATATACCTGAACCAGTTTTTCAATAGCAATGGTCTGTTTATATTAACGCTGAATTGTCATTCGTTGTACCCGTATTGGGTCCTTATTGTTTCGGTTTCCCTGAGAATCAATGCTGTATCGCCGGGGCTGAGCTCCTGTTGGATTTTTGAATAATTCTTCGGTTGCCGGAGCCACCCGGTGTTCTCGCTATCGGAGAGCGGATCCAATCCGCAAAATGTCCTTATACTGTTGATCTGTGCTGATGATGCGGCGCTATCCTTCGAGAAAAGGTCTTCAAACCTCACCAGGAGGTAAGGGTTGGTTGTGGCATAGGAAGCGATCTGCCGGTTCACATAGTTCCACCTGGCAGAAAGCCATGCTGCCGGATTTGTGCGATCACTGATCTCAACGCGCTCCATCCAATAGGGCACATGGCGTGCGAAGAATTTTTTATGCCCTTTCCAGAAACCATGACCCAGATGCGATTTGACGTACCCGACGGGGTGACGGATGATGTGCACCACCCCGGGCTCCTGATAAAGTTGTGAGATGGCCGGAATGCAGCCGAACAAGAAATTGGACGATTCGACATATTGCCGCTCCCCGGTCTGTCTGAACAGACTGCGTCTGCTCCGCCTGTAGATCCTGGCAATTGTCCTTGATGCGATACGCTGATCGAGATAGAGGTTGGATAGAAACTTGAACCTCCTCGAAGGCTTTGGCTCATGGCGGCAAACAACACTTTCGGCTGTCTGGTTCAGGTACTCCTCGAAGAACTGTGTTCCGGTTCGCCCGGTGGAGAGGATAAACACAGGACTACCCATTCCTCCTCCATTTCTTCAATTCGAACAGGATCTCCTCCTGGTTCCTTCGCATACGTGCAAACATGTCGAGAACGAATCCGATCAGCAGGAGTAACAGGGAGACCACGAAAAAGAACCCTCCTGTGAAACCGGCCCATTTGTGCGGAGTGAATTCACCATGCTGCAGGTAATGGATCCCCAGAAAGATGGCAAATGCCAGTCCCACGAGGAATGAAAGGAGACTTATAAATCCAAACAGCCTGAAAGGTTTGTTGTCCCGGAAGGTCCGTATGATGATTTTCAGGGTCTGAAATGCATACCTGAAGAGGTTAGAGGCCACCCTCGATTTCCCTTGTTCCCGCTTTCCCCTAACATGAACAGGTACTTCGAGGATTTCCGTATCCTTGAAAGCCAGATCAATAAAAGTCTCCTGGGTGTAAGTAAAATCTCCGAACAGGTTAAGTCGCTGAAGGGTTTCTTGGCTGTAGGCCCTGAATCCACAGGATACATCATAGAATTTCTGGTGTGTAAGCCGGCTCACAAATCTGGACATAAACCTGTTCCCGATGTATTTGATCAGTGGCATCTCAGGCCTGTAATCGCTGTCTATAAACCTGGATGCAGTGACAAAATCTGCCTGGTTATCCAGGATGGGCTGGATGATTTTTTCAATGTCGGCCGGATTGAATTGTCCGTCGGCATCCATATTGACCATGATATCGGCCTGCAACTCCAGGCAAATCCTCACACCCGTGTTGAATGCGGCTCCGACCCCCCTGTTTGTTTTGTGTGAGATGGTTGTCGCCCCTTTCTCAGTGGCGATTTTCACCGTATCATCGGTGGAACCGTCATCCACCACAATGATATGGTCTGCAAAACCGGGAACAGCCTCAATGACTTTACCGATGAGTTTCTCTTCATTCAGAGCCGGTATGACCACCGCTATGATTTTGTTCCTGAGCATCAGTCCCCGGGGGGTAACCCTCTTTACAAGACAAAGAAAATATATTTAATCGAATAGTGCCACATGCAGGAGAAAATAGCATCTGTTCAGCGAGCCATGGCAGGCCCCGTCATGCAATGGAATATTCTGTATATTTGGACAGCACTCAACCGTTTCTATCGAATGCCATTGTATGTACTGATCATAGCTGGCAGCATCCAATCCTGAAAACACCGCAAATGAAAAGGGTATACCAATTTATAATCCGGAAGGAGAAATGGTTTTATTTCATCTTTCTGGTGATCTGTTTGTTGCACATCTGGTTAACCAGATACGTACCTTCACTTGACGGTCCCCAGCATTTGTACAGTGCCCAGGTGATTACCGAGCTGTTGAGCGGAAACAAATTATTTGCAGAGTTCTTTAAGATCAACCCGGTTATTGTTGGTTACTGGACGGGGCACTTTTTTCTGACGTTCTTCAAACTTTTTTTACCGGGCTGGCTGGCAGAGAAGTTTTTTATAACGGCATATGTGTTCGGAATGGCATTCTCATTCCGGTACCTGATCAAAGGATTATTTACTGACAGGGAAAACCTGCTGGTGTTCCTGATATTTCCGTTTATTTTTCACAACTACATGTTGCTGGGATATTATTCATTCAGCATTGCTGCGATCTTCTATTTCTGGGCGTTCGGATACTGGATCCGACATCAGGCAAATTTCGGGTGGAGGCAGATGATCCTGTTCGGAGCCCTTGCGCTTGCCATTTTTCTTTCACACGGACTGGTCTATGTTTTCTTTGCCTTTACGTTCCTGATTTATTTCCTATCCACCCACCTACATCTGCTTATCGAATCCGGAGGAAGGAAACAGATTCCGGTGTTGCTATCACGGACCTGGAGGGTGGCTCTCTCGGTCCTCCCGGCTACCGTACTCTGCATCAGGTATTACCTCTCTGTGATGGAGGTACATCCCGGGGTCAAAGAGGCTTCCTATTCGAACCGGGAACTGGTGGAATTCATATTCCGGATCAGGCAACTGGTCGGGTTCAATCATGAGCAGGAGAGCCCGGCGTTCAGGGTGCTGTTTTTGCTCATAGCCTTGCTTTGCATCTCGGTTGCCTGGTATTCTCTCCGCGGGATTCTCCGGAAGGAAGGGAAATGGATTGATTTATTGAATATGCGTTGCAGCTGGATCTACATCACCCTGGTATTCCTGGCAGCCTATTTTCTCATGCCCGACAGGATCTCGGCAGGAAGCCTTACCAACAGATTCGGTCTCTACTTTTTTCTCGGATGGGTGGTTTTCCTTGCATCACAAAAAGTATCCCGCGCATTGCAGCTGCTTACTCTGGCTGTTCTTGCGGGTGTGATGATACAGACCCTGGTGGTACAGCATACATTTCTGAAGAGGCTCACCGGCGATATCAGCGAAATCAGGCAACTGACCCCATACATTGAGGATGGTACAACCATGGCGAGCCTGAATACCTCCGACAACTGGATCCATTTGCATTTCCAGCTCTATGCTGCGGTTGACAAAGAGGTGGTTCACCTGAACAATCCCCAGTGCCTCGGACAGTTTCCGCTGATATGGAACGAAGCCTCGCTCCCGGAGTGCTATACCGGCAATGAGCCTTACAGGCCGTCCAGATCCCCTGACATATCAGGCCTTGGACACAGGCAGGAGCAGGTCGATTACATCTCTGTTTTCTATTATAACCGTTTCCTGGAAAGCACGGAGTACGAGGAGTGGAAAAAGATACTGGCAGAGCACTACGAGCTTGTAAAAGTCACCTCCCACAACCGGGGAGCTTTGTTCAGGTATATTGGGGATGAACAACCAGGGACTCCCTGACTTCAGTACATTTGAACCACTTCACAAAAACCTATGAATCAGAAGCTTACAATCATCATTCCGGCCTATAATGAAGAGCACTCCATTCAGTTCATTATGGATCAGGTTATTCAGCAGGAAAGGGACGGACTGGGGATCGAGCTGATTGTGGTGGATGACTCCTCCGGTGATGCTACCCGGGAGGTGGTGACAACTTTTATTACTTCACATCCGGGCCATCATATCCGTTTACTTCGCCAGGAAAAGAACATGGGGAAGGGGGCTGCGGTACGGCGCGGGATCGATGAAGCCACCGGAGATTTCCTTGTGATCCAGGACGCTGATCTGGAGTATGATCCCGGTGAGTACGTGAAGTTGCTGGATCCAATCCTCAGGGGGAAGGCAGATGTGGTGTATGGCTCCCGTTTTATGGGATCCAATCCGCACAGGATTCTCTTTTTCTGGCATTCTGTGGGTAACAGGTTCCTCACCTTTCTATCCAACATGTTCAATAATATGAACCTTACCGATATGGAGACCTGTTATAAGATGTTCAGAACAGAGCTCATTCAGCAAATATACCTCCGGGAGAACCGGTTCGGATTTGAGCCCGAAGTTACCGCCAAAATCTCGCGGATCCCGGGAATAAGGATCTACGAGGTGGGGATCTCCTATTATGGCAGAACCTACAGCGAAGGTAAGAAAATCAGCTGGAAGGACGGATTCAGGGCGATCTACTGTATTTTTAAATACAGTATCATTCAAAGAAGGGTGTTCAAATGAAGCACCAGCCTGAGAAATACCTTGTACCCGGGATCGTTGCACTCCTGGTCATCGTCTACGGATTTTTGGCGCTTCTTTCTGAAGGCACCATAGGGGAGGCTGATGATATTTCTCATTACTACTTTGCTCGCTACTCCTTCAGGTACCCTCATCTTCTGGTACATTACTGGGCAAAACCATTCTTTACAGCTCTTGCCGCACCCTTTGCCCAGCTGGGTCCCAACGGGATCAGGATCTTCAATGTGCTGGCGGGGGCTGCCACGGCATATCTGACCTATCTGACCGCCAGGGAGCTTAAGTTCAGGGATCCGTTCCTGGCCATGTTCCTGCTTATCTCCTCTCCACTCTACACTGTTTTGATGCTTAGCGGGATGACAGAGATCCTCTTCAGTCTCATGCTGATCTCCTCCATCCTGCTGTTTTACCGGAAAAAATATGGGTGGGCCGCCGTCATCCTCTCCTTCATGCCTTTCGTGCGGACCGAAGGAGTGGTCATCCTTCCCCTTTTTGTCATTGCGCTGGCCATGGTGAGAAATTGGAGGTTCATTCCCCTGTTATTGGTGGGCACCATTTTCTACAGCATCGCAGGAAGTTTCCATTACGGGGACCTGTTATGGGTCATTCACAGAATGCCCTACCAGGGAGGTGCAGGCGATATCTACGGGCACGGGACCCTGCTTCACTATGTCGGTGCAGCAAAATTCATTTTCGGAATCCCCATGGTTATTTTCATACTGCTTGGATGGGTTGTATGGGCCACAGATCGGTGGTGGATCCGAAGGTTGAGCCGGAGGGAATGGTTGATGGAGATGGTGGTGGTATACATGCCCTTTTTTATCTATTTTATGGCACACAGTTATGTGTGGTGGAAGGGATTGGGGAACTCTGTGGGACTCATCCGTGTTATCGCTGCCATCCTGCCCTCGGCCACACTGCTCGGAATGCTGGCCTGGAATGGGATCATGGCCCTGGTTCCTGTGAGGGAGCAATGGAAACGTCTGGCTGCCCTGCTCCTGGCCGGTTTCCTGGTTACATTGCCCCACCGGCTCTATGAGATACCTGTTCCCCTGGGACCAACCCAGCAGGTGATGAAAAAGGCCTCTATCTGGCTCAGAGAGTCCCCCTATTTCGACAGCAGGATCTATTACTATGATCCCTATTTCTGCCATTTTACCAGGTTGAATCCGTTTGATGAAAAGCGGGTCAAGGCGAGGATTTACAGCACACAAAATGCAGAGGTAAATATTCAGGATGGGGAGATCGTCATCTGGGACGCCCATTTCGGGCCCAATGAGGGAAATTTACCGCTCGAAAAGCTCATGGATCATCCCGGATTCCGCCTGGTGCATCTGTTCAGGCCGGAAGAACCATACAGGGTCCTCGGGGGGTATGATTATGAGATCTGTATCTTTCAGCGAATCATGGAAGACGACGGCGAGGACAACTACCAGATCCGCAACCACCTCCTCCAAAACCCTAATTCCAACTAACTGTTAACTAATAACATTCGCGAAGCGTACCCCTAACCTAACTTCTAACTCCTAACATCTAACTTAGCGAAGCGATTTCATTTTGAAATCGGTTGTGCAAAATTAACCACATCCTTCCCTGTAATCTCTTTTTCACACAGGATGATCAGCCTCTCAAGTACATTGCGGAACTCCCGGATGTTCCCTGTCCAGTTGATTTTCTGGAGCTCCTGGATGGCATCTTTCTTGATCTCCCGCGGCGAGGTCCCGTATTCCTCACATACGATCCGGTTAAAGTGCTCTGCCAGCAAAGGGATATCCTCCAGCCTTTCATTGAGTGCAGGAACATGGATCAGGATGACACTCAGCCGGTGATAGAGGTCCTCGCGGAAATGGTTCTTGTCGATCTCTTCCTTCAGGTTTTTGTTGGTGGCGGCGATT
>Ga0209536_100011118_pt1 | contig 13209 bp, 15 predicted proteins | sample DeeMarSeWOR28_12_FD_187461 | JGI IMG/M metagenome (GOLD analysis project Ga0209536, IMG submission 187461) | Marine sediment microbial communities from White Oak River estuary, North Carolina - WOR-2-8_12 (SPAdes) (version 2) | ecosystem: Environmental > Aquatic > Marine > Intertidal zone >...
AACCCATGCTTTTCTGTCCTCTAACCTTTCTATTTCAGAGTTCTGATATTTAAACAGTCCAGATTAGCAGACTCCCATAAATATGATTCGCAAAAAATGCGGATCTGCTTATGGTTAGGACTTGTCTTAGGAAAATTAGATCGACTATAATGTAAAATTTTCTTCGAGTAAAATATCATAAGGGGATTCTTTATAGCAGATTATTGGTTTGGCTTGGATTATGATTTTTTCCCACAAATTATGGTCTAGATTGTATCTGAAATTATGCGTGTTCGGTTTTAGGAGACAACGATAACCTATGAAACGTTCATTTTGGAATACAAGTCTCATAATATCAGTGCATTTAGGATCTGCGCAGGGAAGGGATTCTCTTAGCATGTTAATCAAATATATTAAGATATAATAAACAAATAAAAGTTACTAATAATAAAACCAAAACCAAGATTAAGAATTCAAATAAAATAGATTAAATTTTTGACAATATTGCATTAGCATTTACAATAAGTGATTGCAGTTTTTCTTTATGAAGTCCAGTGATTTTTTTGAGCTCTGCTGCACTTTTCTCAGTCAAGTGTTTTAACATGATTATTCTGTTTGAGATTAAATTACCTCGAGTCTCTGCGTTTAATCCTTTTAGAAAGGTTATGGGATAGAGCTTCTTTTCTTCAATCATCTTTTCCAAGTTATGGTTTTTAGGTGAACCCCATCCAATGTGGTCGATCCCTCTGCAATTAGCATAGCGTTTAGCGTGTTCTGACAGTTTCGTATTGCAAACAATCATCGAATAATCTATTTTTAGGTTATTTAATCCGAGTTCATACCCATCAGTTACGTCTTCAAATACGGCTCTTGAGATTCGTGGTACGTCAAGACTTGTTTGGGTGTGATAACTAAAATGGTGTTTGATTTCAACTAGACAGGTTTTTCCATTTTTTCTGGCAATCGCGTCGACCTCATGTTCTACACACTTACCTTTCACGATTTGGTTAGGAGTAACTTCGTAACCATGTTCGCTTAACAGAAGCTGAATATAACGTTCAAAATCAGGAGCTGGATTTAGAAGACTCAAAGCTTTTCGTAAGTCAATTTGATGTCTGAATACAGGTTTTTGATTTCTTAAATGTCTAAAGATCATCTGAAGAATTTTTCTTGTTTCTATTCCCGCGTAAATCATTGATTCTACATTTTTAGCAACTGATTCAGCAACTGCACGGGTTGCACCCATCCTCAAACAGGTATTAACAACTTTTTCTCGATTGAAAAGTTGTGTTGTTCCATCAGCTTTGGTTACATATAAGGCCAAAACCATCTACCGAATGAGCATAGAGTTCTTGTATGCTAAAAAGATAACCATGATTCGTGGGACACAATTGCGTTCTAATCGATAAATGGTAACTTTCTTTCAATTATTGTAGAAATTTTGTAATCAAAGATTTCTTGGGCGCGGAAAAAGTTCCAATTTTAACTAGCTCAAGATGCTAAGCAATTTAAGTGCGTACAATATAGAAGTGATGAGCGTTTTTGAAAATAACTGTGTGAATAAGTATTGAAGAGACTTGAAGTTACTGTAATAAAAAATCAAAAAGATAATGTTCAAAAAGTTTTCAAGAATTTGGAGCTATCATATGCCTACTCCACTATTAAGATGGAAAATAATGAATGTGAAAAATTCTCAAGTCTAATCCCCGATAAGCTTGTCGATAAGGCGATTGAAGAGATTTTAAAAGTAATAGACTCACGCATAAATGAGAACACTATCAGCGTCTATAATGTTGAAGCTCATGTTTCCTCACATGTTGATCGAATAACCAAAAAATTGATTGTTGAAAGTCCTCCATCCAACCCTTTTGAAAGATTAGTAGAAAATGCTGACAAATTCACAAACGTCAACAAAGAAATCATAATGATGGCATTGTTTGCTACTTTAATTGCACTTGCAGGTCTTTTTCTTGACAATGCAGTTACAGTAATTGGTGCAATGTTACTTTCCCCTCTACTTGGCCCTATTAATGCTTTTGCTGTAAACGCAAGCATAGGAAAAGTAAAAAAATTAGTTAGAATAGAAGTCTCAATTTTAATAATTCTAATAGCAGTAATTGCTTTGTCGACTTTTATAACATTTATAGGGTCTTTTTTCTTTGAGTTACCTGTTAGTTCACAAATTGCAATTCGAAGTCAAACATCTTTGATAGACATTGGAATAGGACTAATACTGGGTTTAGCCGGAGGTTTAGCTTTAGTATCTTCTCTGCCCGAAATGTTAGTGGGAGTAGGAGTTGCAAGTGCTCTTTTGCCCCCTGCAGCTGTATCAGGAATAGGTTTAGCCCTAATGGACAGTGGACTATTTTCGGGTGCATTAATCTTAACGATTGTATATCTGGTTGGTTTAGAATTAGGATGTACACTAATGTTACGTGTAAAAGGTGTTCGTCCACGAAGGTTTTATCAACAAGCAGAAGCAAAAAAACACTCTGCCTATTTCATCATAACCTTTAGCATATTGCTGATATTACTTCTGATTATAGTATACGTAACGAGTTAGACATGAAACTAATGATTGAACCCAATTTAAAGAATTATTATCAGTGAGGTCGCTCTAATAAAAAACAATTCTTCCCCAGAATTTCGATTAAGGAAAATCTTAAGAGAGAACTCGTAGAAATTATAGATTATGAGTTTTCAGGATTACGTCACCATGATTGGTGATTTTATTTTAGCCAATATTTCTGTATTGGTTTTTTCAATTATCGCTATACTCGTAGGATTCATTGCTTACAAGTTAATAGGAAAAGAAATCAGTAGACTGAGAACTCAGAAAAAAATTGACGAAGGTCTATCATACACGTTTAATAGGATAATGAAATGGCTTATTGTTGCTGCGGTTCTTTCAGCAATTTTGGCTCAGTTAGGAGCAACAATTGGATTAATATCTGGATTATTGACCATATTAGGCGGTACAGTCATAGGTTTTGCAGCTATAAATACCCTTGGAAACGCGTTAGCGGGATTAATTGTTATGACAAGCCGACCTTTTAGCGTTGGAGACAGAATATTCTTCAATGATCAGTTTGCAGATGTTGTTGCAGTTGATTTAATCTATACAAAAATGCTAACGTTGGACAATGTTATAGTTTCTATTCCAAATCAAGAGTTACTAAAAACTGCAATCGATAATTTTGGAAAAAAACGTGTAATTAGAAGACATTGCAGCATAACTCCTGGCTTTGAATATAATAGCGCAGATGTTGAAAAGGCACTATTGGAAGCTGCAGGAAAAGTAAAACAAGTTTTGCAGGACCCTAAGCCATATGTTTGGATAACCAAATTTCAAAACTACGCAGTTGAATACACCCTTTATGTCTTCATTAGTGACGTTAAAAATTTGCCAAGGATTGAGGCTGAAATCTACAGAACAGTACTTGAAACATGTAAAAAACACAAAATTGACATTAGCACACCTTTACTACTTAAACAACTCAGAGAATAGCTTATTTTTTGAATTTTTACCCTTAAATCTTATGTGAGATATTCATCAGCGAATTTTTATTTATAAATAATAGTTGCATCCCAAAAAGGCTAATAAGACTAATCAACATATAATACAAACTCACAATTTGCTTTTGGTAGAAAGGCCAAACAGTAAGAGACCGTTTAACCTTTTTCAAGAGTATTTCTGGTTGCAATACCCCAGTTACCATAATAAATCAAGTAGGAATAAAAAAATGAAAAAGAATATAAAAACAGAGTCGACAGTTCCACTAATCCAAACATTTGCCAATTTGTTGTAGGATATTACCTAAAAACAAAAGATAAAAATTAACCTTTAAGAATAAACCATGTTTTTGCTAACTTTCATATATTTTTTTATTTCATTATTTGCTCTTTTTTTGTTTTTATTTTTTTTCATATACAAATTCAGGAATTAAAAAAATGGTTATAAACCTAAAAATAAGCAAAAAAAGGGCTTCCTTTAAGATTTAGGACATTAATACTCCTTAGTTTATTGACTAAATGTAATTATTCTGGTTATTGTGTTACCCAATGTAAGAGGTGATATATTTTGATGTTTGAAGATGAAGAAGACTGGGAAGACTTTGACGATGAAGACGAAGATGAGGATGACTAGAATAATAGTGCTGAATTTGTAAATCCTTTGGTAAACAAAGGATAGAAAAATGGTGATTTCTAGCAAAATTGGATTTTTTATATCATGTTTTTTTAATGTCCAAAGATTAAAGGGAAGAGGGCAAAAGCAACATATTACTTGTTATTCTGACAGGGCAGAATCCAAACTCGATGGTTCCAAGTAAAATTAATTTTTAGAAAAATAGAACATTCTGAAAGAAAACTGTTGATAATTATCGACATAATAATTAGTGAATACTAAGTATTTACTCAAGTAAATTATTATAACATTAACCATCAAATCCTCGAATTTATTAATTACATGAGGTTTTGCTGAAGATGTCGCTTCAAAGAACGGAAATTAAAAATATATTTTGCAAAGGATAACAAGGAATTTTGGAAGTTGTTATAGTTCCATATAAAAGGTTTAGGAAAATTTTATATGTGTATACATGTTCAACATTAATACAGGTGGCAAAAATGGATAAAAAGTTACCTATTCGAGTTTGGTGGGCGTAAGTAATCCGTTAATTAACGGATTATTAATCTATTTTTTATTTTTTTAATAGGTTTATTTTGCTTTTATTAATGATTTAATTATTCTATTGCTGATAAATGATATATTTATTTTCACCTAGTCATTGCTCTCTTAAACAATGGTAATGCTACAGCTGTCATTACGATCCCAAACACAATTAGTATAGATAACTCAAAGCTTATTGCCGGTATGTCAGCTCCAAGGACCATTACTTTTCTTAAGGCATCAGCAACGTAAGTCAATGGTAGGAACCTTGAGATTCCCTGCATGAACCATGGCATCTGCTCTACTGGGAAGAACACTCCGCTAAGGAACATCATCGGGAACATTATGGTAGTCATCATCATAACGGCTGTTTCCTGATCCTTTGCAAACGAGGTCAATACGACTCCTAAACCAACAAAACTGAACACACCCAACAACAACAAAGCAAAGACTAATAGAATATTTCCATGAATAGTCACTCCAAACAAAATCACAGATAATACGAGTATAAGGACCCCTTGGAGTATCCCTCGTGCCATTTGAGCGAGAGTTTTTCCAAGAATTACCGAAAGCCTGTTTATTGGAGCAACCATCATCCCATCTAAGGTACCGACTTCTCTTTCTTGAGAAATAGCTGCAGGCAAACCCGTCATAACACTCATCATAACGGTCATCGCCATAATCCCCGGAGCAATAAAATCAAAATAACTGAATTCTCCTTCAATGGATCCTTTGATTTGAATGTCATATGGCTTTACAACTGCTAAGGCACTATTCAGATCTATTCCCAATTCTTGTGCAATGTTTTGTTGAGCTAATGCAGTGCCCATCTGCTCAAAAACTTGGTTCATTACAGCTTGTATCATTGCAGACATTTGTGGATTAGATTGATCTGTAACAAGCGTAATTGTTCCCTGTCGTCCATTCATAATGTTTTTTGTAAATTCGCTAGAGATTATTATGCCGCCTTCAGCATCTCCGGTTTGAATCATCTCACGTACTGCATCAAGATTTGATGCATTAGTAAGTGTCATCATCCCGGTGTTCTCGTTTATTGTATTTAACGTTAGGATGAACGTTGAACTTAAACTGTAATCTCCGAATCCGGTATCCTCATTTACTAATGCGATTGGAATATTGTTTAGAGAAGTTTCAGAAGGATAAATGAAACCAACCATCCCCATCATGAATATTGGCATCAGTATTAGCAACACTAGCCCCATTCGGTTCCTAAACAACTCCATTAAGTCTTTCCAAGCAATCCGGAAACTATGCGAGATCATATTTTTTGGTCCCATCTTGATCACCTAATCCTCCGTTGTGTTCCAAATCGTCTATGATTAGGCAGAGGGATCTTTTTATCTGCTTTATCGCGCATTGCCCGTCCAGTTATATGTAAGAAAACGTCTTCTAATGTAGGTTGAATGTTTTGCATCGAAACTATGTTTCCTTTCTTCGCGCGTATGGCATCTATAATTCTGTCAAAAGCGCCATCACCGTGAGCATGAACCTTTAAATGACTAGTATTTTCTTGAGAAACAGTCTCAACGCATTTAAGGTCTCTTACTGTAGTTATTAGTTCTGGTGTTAAATTAGCGATTTCCAAGATCAGGATAGTCGTATTTTCACCAGAAATTGCATTTTTCAGGTTAGTTGGTGTGTCAAGTGACGCAATTTTTCCATGATCTATAATGCCTATTCGATCACAGAGGATGTCAGCCTCATTCATCATGTGTGTTGTAAGTATGATGGTGGTTTTATTTTCTTGATTAATTTTTTTAATAAACTCTCTTACCTCAACAGTAGATTGAGGGTCCAAACCTAAGGTAGGCTCGTCTAAAAACAATACTTCGGGCAAATTGAGTAAAGCTCGTACTACATTCATTCTTTGTTTCATTCCGGTTGAAAAAGTGCCAACTTTGGAGTCTTTCCATTGTGTGAGCTGAACTAGTTCAAGAAGTTCATCAATCCTTTGAATGAGAGTTGATTTCGGGATGTTGTAAAGTTTTCCAAAAAATCTAAGGTTTTCTTTCGCTGTTAACCGGTCGTACATAATCATTTTTTCGGAAACTAGACCAATCAATTGCCTAACTTTATTGTCTTGTTTTACTATGTCATATCCACCGATTTTTGCAGATCCGTCTGTAGGTCGGGTTAATGTAGAAAGCATTCGAATAGTCGTCGTTTTCCCTGCACCATTTGGTCCAAGTAATCCGAAAATTTCGCTCTTTTTAACATCAAATGTAATGTGGTCTACAGCTGTGAATCCGTTGAATTTTTTTGTTAGGTCGTTAACTTCAATCATTGGTTTGTTTTCCAACAAATTCACCCATAAGATATATTTTGTTGCAATATATCACACCAAAATATAAATATTACTTTTATATCAAAGGAGAATGAAAATCATGCACTCTAAACACGAAGAAAAAACAGCTACTCAATGGATTAAAGAGTCACAAAAAGGCTACATGCGCATAGCTTTCCTAATTTTATTAAGCAAGAGACCATGTCATGGATACGAAATGATGAAAGAGGTTAGGGAAAGAACTGAAGGTTTCTGGAAACCTACAGCCGGAGGTGTTTATCCCATTCTTCAGAGCTTAGAAAAATCGGGATACATAAAAGGAGAATGGAGTCCACAAAAAAGAAAAAGAAAAATTTATCACATAACTGAATCAGGAAAACTCATTCTTGATCGAGCATTACTTAAGCAAAACCAAATTGCTGAAAGCATGAATAGTCTGTTCAAAGACTATGCAAGAGAGGTGTTAGGTTTAGAGGCTAAAGCCTTGAAAATGCCCAAAATACCAAATCCTTTTTCTCCATTCCTTGAAAAAGGATCGGAAGAAATGATTGAAGCTCTTGAGATGAAAAATAAGCAAATCTTGCATATGATAAAAATTTTGGAAAGTGAAAATGAAAAAATTACCAAACAAGTAGCGAAGTTAAAAAAACAAAAAAATAAAACTAAACTTTCTGTTTCGGAAAGAGAACCAAAAGAGAAAAGGAATTGATTAATAAAGATTGAGTTGTATGAAATGCCTTGGAAACTAATACATGTCAGGAAATCCGGTCGAAAACCTTTGAATGGTAGAAAATGTACAATTTGCGAAACCGAAATTAATGAAGAGCAAGCTTGGAGTAATAGAAACAAACATCGTTCAAAATATATTTGTAAAATTTGTTTTCCCAAACTATGGATTTGATTTCAGGAAAATAAAAGTTAGAAAAATTTACTTGTTTAAACATGATTCTAGCCAGTATTATAAGTTATTTCTTGTTTTGTCGAAGCAGATAAATGGCCACGCCTAGCTCCAGCGTTGAGACCACACCCAAGATTAAGACTGCAAGAACATGACTAAAAGACATCAGATAAATTATCGAATACGCAGCTAATGGAATAAGTAGAGTGGTTATGCCAATAACTAGTTTTTTTAAATCATGAATTAAGGCAGATATTTTTCCTTTGGTTACAGTGTTTAGAAAGAGCTGTATTTCAAAGACGCTTGCTGAAGCCACTGCCAATAAAATAAAAACAGGGATAAATAACGTAAGGGGAGAAGTTAGAGGCTTTAACATTGCCATTACAAATAAAACTATTGGCACTGGAAGATAGGTCAACGTGGATATCAAAGTTTTCGAAAGTATTATTTGGTTAAGGCCTAGAGGTAAAGTTTTTATATATTCTAACCCGGAACCTTCCGAATTTAGCAATGCGAGGGGCATAAGCAAAACAAAGATACCTCCCATAAGAGTTGAAACGAGTAATGTGGAAGCCCGCAGCACCTCAAAGTTCGCCAAAAGAAAGGACATAATAATAGTTTCTAAAACAGGAAGGGCAAAAAAGAAGGCTGTTGCAGGATTTCTTGAAGAAATCTTCAAGTCTTTTATGACAAAGCCAAACAAAGGTTTGCGTGTTTTGATTGAAAAATCCTTCGCCGTTTCCCTAGATAATTTTACATTTGTTCCAACAGATATTTGTTTAACTGTTTTTAAGATCCACTTTCCAGCAAATCCTGAAACTCCAACATATATTATCAAAGAAATTGCTGAAAACAATGTTGTAAACCCTGCAGCAATTGGATTACCTATGTTAGCGATAGTTATTCCAGCTGAGAATGGATGAAATAAACATAAAATCAGGGTAGAAAATTGACTGGAATTAAAAAGAATTGATTCTAGAGAGGGTACAATGTAAAATGGCAAGCTGATCAAGAGACTTACACCCATTAGTAGTGACCCCCAAATCAAAATGAAAAGTAATCGCAAAAGAGTGTTGCTTCTTGATCTTCCTCCTCGAAACAAGTTTTTCGTAAAGACCCTTGAAAACCAAAGAGCAACAGCAACAGCAAGTATTTCATTCATTATAGAAACAACTAACATTATTAGGACAGCAATTGGAGACCCAGTATAGAAAGCCACTAGAAAAATTTGACTCACTATTGACCCTACAACAATGTAATCTACAGAACGAACAAAAGAGAACAGGGTAACTAGGGATAATTTATCCGGCTTAATTGGTAAAGTGACCAGGAGAACTGAAGAGTCAGCGCTAATAAATGATGAAAGTGTCTGTATTGCATACAACGCTGTAAAACCAAATGTTACAGCTAGACTCAAAGCAATTGCGCTTGTTAAACCAATGATTGGTGAACCAAAAAACTGTGCTGTGAAGGGTATAACTGCAGCCAATACATTGAATATTGCCACCATAAGTTTGTCCCATTTTGCTATTCTCAAAGCCTTTTTGGTGAGATCTAAATCGTTTTGTTGATCTGTATCATAACGACCTCTACCGAAGCCACCCCACCACATTCGGCCTCTTTCCTCAGCTATTGAGCGATACACTACTTCTTTGTACGGTTGTCGACTAAGCCGCCAAGCTTCAAGCAGTTTCATTCTTGAAGAATGCCTCCCCCAAGAGTCGAGTCTTGTCAAAAATCTCAGTTTCTTCGTTTGTTAATTTCAAGAAGATTTCTTCTAGTGTTTGCCTTTGGTTTCCAGTTTTAGTTTTTAGTTGGTTAAGGGTTCCTTCAGCAATTATTTTTCCTTTATAAATTATTCCAATTCGTGTACAGATATGTTCAGCAACTTCCATTATATGAGTAGAAAAAAGAACGGCTCCTCCATTTTGGACATGTAATAAAAGCAAGTCTTTGATTATTCGACTGGTTTTTGCATCAAGACCACTAAGGGGTTCATCTAAAAGAAGAAGGGGAGGTTGATGAATGAGAGAAGCAATCAGGGCTACCTTCTGTTTCATTCCTGTTGATAAAGTTGCTATTGGCACGTCAAAATATTTTGCCATATCAAAGGCGTCGCCTAATTGGGTTATTACGCGGTTGACTGTTTCTTGGTCAATTTTTCGAATAGATGCTATAAACTCAAGAAAGTCTCGAGAAGAAAGGGAATCATAAAGAATCGGTTTTTCGGCTACATAACCTATTTTCGATTTAACAATTATAGAATTGATTATTGGGTCAAAACCTTCAACTTTAACTGTTCCTGAGGTTGGTTCAACCAATCCAATAATAGCCTTGATAGTTGTGGTTTTGCCTGCGCCGTTTGGACCTAATAATCCATAAATTTCTCCAGGTAATACATTAAAAGTGAGTCCGGATAGGGCTTGAACTGAACCGAACTTCTTAGTAAGTTCACTAACTTCGATTAGAGATGTGGACATTATTTGAAAAACACCTATTTTTGGCACCATAAACTGATTTGAGTATCTGGTTGCTGAAAGTAATGTTTTGTTAATCCAAAATTCAGATTACCAATTGTCAAGTATTAAGTTTAAATGTAGGTTTACAGGCAGGAAAGTTACAAGTTTTCACTTTGGTCTAGTTAGGATCAAATTAATGCTCGAAATAGCAGATTCCAAATAATCTCTTAATAGTTTAGTGTAGAAGACTTCAGAAGCTGGCTACACCTTTTTTCTCTGAATTATCGTACCATTTCCACATTTTTTCAATTACATCTGTGGAATATCCTCTTTTTTTAAGCATTTTACTAAAATCTTCTGAGATCTTCATTAATCTAACGTACATATATGAGCCCTTAAAAATAGTTACTCATATAAAATCCATATTTGTATTAATGTTATACACAAATACACAAACAAAAAAAATATCCAAATAATAATCGTTATGTAAACTTTTTTTGGGTTTGTTTGTTGGCACAATTTATTTATGTAAATCCAATAAATGTATTATGGGGGTACAATTTTGGGCGTTTGTTCAACTTGTGGAAATGAAGAACTGGCATCTAATCCAATGTTATGTAAAGTTTGTGGAAAAGAAGGGTGTAAAAACTGTATGACGTACTTGCTTAGTTTTTTCCAATATGGAATTGAACCTCAATTTCAGGAAAATTGGTATTGCCATTCAAATGATTGCTATGAAGATTTTGCTAGAACAATGGAAGATAACATCACAGCAGATATTTTTGATCAACAAAAATTTGGTGTAGGATTATTAAAGATGGTATTTCATAATGCCATACAAAATATTGAGAATCAAACATGGTTAAGAAAGATTGTTTCCAATTCTTTATCGCTTGATGATTTTCTATTTACAAATGGAAATCTAGATCTAGTTTCTAGAGTTGAAAAATGCGGACAAGCGTGTACAAAAAAAGATATATTAGGATTCAAACATGCTCGCTTGTAAGTTGCAGATTTTAATACATTTTTTTAAAAGATTAATGCTATAGAATAAGGGTAAATACATCTTACACTGTTGTATATACTGTGAGTTGGAATAGTTGTTACAAAAATGTCCTTATTGCGGTGAACTGATATTCTACAAGGAAAAAGGTCACATGAAAGAGGATAAATGTGAACTTAGAAAGAAGCCACTATAGAAACGTGCGAATACTGAATTGAATTTTTTCCATAAACGGAGATGCAATTTAACTATAGTTAACTTTTCATATGATGTTAGGAAAGTCCTGTGACAAGGCTTAATGCAACTTTTCCTGCATAATAATTTTTAAAAAAATCCTTTTTAGGCGGCATGAAGTTTTTTGTTAATATTTTATAAAAAGTCTATAAGGTCCAAAATCGTATTTCGAAGTTTTTCTTGAGAAAAAGTCCACTGTTCTAATTCATCCCAACTTTTGTCTGTAGCCTCAGCATAATCTTCTGTGGAAATTTTTTTGCTTTTTTGCTTTTGGTTAGAATCCCATATTTGCGCATAACTTTTAGTTTGGTAAAATAAGTCAAGAATTCGCTTATTGTAGGCTGCAATTTCTTTAATCGTGGAAGGATTACCTTTTTTGGAGTTGTCTGCAATCAGTAAAAGGCGTTCTAGGTTGGCCCAGTAGGTTTCTGCAGTTCCAAACCAGTCGTGTAGGGAAGCAAAACAGTCTTTGTCTCCATAAAGCATCTCAAGTTGCTCGAGAACTTTTTCGTCTACAGCCCGCGTACAATCACCTTTTCTTGAGGTTGTTAGAATAAAAAGGTTTTTTGAACACTGAGCAATTTGAAAATATTTGACCTTTTTCGCTTTCAGTGTCAATTTTTTTTAAGAGTTTGTCAAGTATTTTTCCTTTTTCCAATAATTCTTGTCTTAAAATCGTTTTTCCAATTGGACATAATTCATCAACTATCATCCCTTCATTTATCAGATATACAACAGGGTAGATTTGGCAACCCAGTGGTCTATGTTCATATATTCGGCAGTTCTTATCACCACGGTTGTAGAAAAAACAATAGCCATTAACATTTTGGAGGTGGGTTATATTATCACTTAGAACTGTAAATTCTTCTGGACAAAAACCCTTCTCTTCTAATCTTTCTACATCATCTTTAGAAAGTTCCATCATCGTTTCTTCACAGCATAATCCACAATTTGAGCAACGCAAATTATCCATCTCCTAATAAAAAAGATCCTTAGAAGCTTATTTTTAGCAACATTTGACGCATATTGCTGTCTGTGTAAGGGCAACTCCATCTACGCTATCAATTCCTCTTGCAACCATCTCGCCAATATCATTAATATTTTCCACTTCGTAGGTTACCACAATGTCAAAAGTTCCAGTTATAACACAAGCCGTTTTGACACCCTTTATTTTGCCTACATTTGCAACAACATCCAAAGTTCTACCCTTCTCAGTGTTTACAAACACATATCCAGTAATCATTTCATAATCCCTCCATTCAAGTTCATATTTTTCACTTTACATTCTTTTAGTAGAATGGTCAAAATAAAACGGCAAAAAAGAATTGGAAGCCTTTTGCCCAACGTCTCAAAGAGAATCCTACGTAATAGATAGAACGTTGGGTTACTTAATAGTCTATGTGAAGAAAAAAATTGATCCTAAATGTGGTACTTAGAAAATCAAATAAACGGCCGAAAAATGGCTAAATCTACTTTAGGTCGCTAAGCTTTGTTATTGCCAAGGGGACAAGCATTTCTTCTTCATTTAATCCACCATGATGACCCAGGAGATTTAGTCGTCTATCTTTGAAATGCTCAAACCAGATTGTTTCGTTTCTATACGGAAGAATCAAACAGTTTCCAGCCCTATCATAGAACTCAGTACTTACAGTACCTAGACCA
>Ga0209536_100011119_pt1 | contig 13208 bp, 8 predicted proteins | sample DeeMarSeWOR28_12_FD_187461 | JGI IMG/M metagenome (GOLD analysis project Ga0209536, IMG submission 187461) | Marine sediment microbial communities from White Oak River estuary, North Carolina - WOR-2-8_12 (SPAdes) (version 2) | ecosystem: Environmental > Aquatic > Marine > Intertidal zone >...
ATCTGTCTGTGCGAACCGACATAAAATTACAGTCTGGTATCGGAATACGTACAGGTGGTACGCCACTGCTCATTGATTTGTGCCACTATTTTGGCGCATCGACTTTTTTGGCACAGATGCCGGCCGCAAAATATCTGGACGCCGATTTATTTCAGCAAGCCGGGATCTTGTTGAAATTTTTCAAACCCGCTACCTGCATATATCCCCAGCTCTGGGGCGATTTTGTTTATGACCTATCCGCCTTCGATCTTCTTTTTAATTGTGGGCCCAAAGCGAGGGATATACTCATGGCCGATTAGCATTCTGGAATCTATGATTCGCCTGCGGTGGATGAACGAAGCGAACTAAGTTCTATGTGTTATGCCAATGATTCTGAGTCGCTTATTCCCAAAAAGTTATCCCGCATTGGATTGGGTTCAAATAGAAATCAGTTCCCATTGTAATGCCGCCTGTATCTATTGCCCCCATACGGAATACAGACGTACCTGGCGACACCGGCACCTGCCCCAGGAGATATTTAAAAGGCTAATTCCGGCTTTTGCCAACACGACCCTCATCTATTTGCAAGGCTGGGGAGAACCGTTTCTTCACCCGGATTTCTTTGACTTGTTAAGAATTGCCAAAAATGCCGGCTGCATGGTTGGAACCACAACCAATGCAACCCAGTTAAATAAAGAACAGGTCAGCCGGTTGATCGAGGAAGGACTGGATGTAATCGGATTTTCACTGGCCGGTATTGATGAAAAAAATGACCGTATCCGGGAAGGGACCTGCATCATGCAAACTCTCGATTGCATTGAAATGTTTCACAGAGAAAAGAGCAAGCGGGGGGCCACCAATCCGAAGTTACACATTGCCTATATGCTGTTTCGATCCGGTCTTCAAGACCTGGAAAAGATACCGTCATTTTTGGCCCGGACCGGCGTCGATCAGACCGTGGTCAGTTCACTGTCTCTGGCACTTAACCCAAATCTGGAAGCAGAGTCCATTTTGGCTGCTTCAGAAGATGAAGTCCAGGAATTAAAGCATCGTTTGTGTGAAACGAAGGCTCAGGCTGGCAAATTGGCTGTCGATCTGCATTTTCATACTGTGTCACCTCAAATGGAATTTATTAAATGCGGCGAAAATATCAATCGTTCTGTTGTCGTGGGTTCAGACGGCTGCGTATCTCCCTGTGTGTTTACCCAAATTCCCGCAAGGGGAGAGAATTTTTATTTTTTTAGGGGACGGAAAGTGGCCCAACCAGATTTAAGCTTTGGCAACATTGAATTTGATTCGCTGAATAATATCTGGAATCAGAAGGCCTACCGGCAGTTTCTGCGCGCCCATCGAAGGGGACAAAAACCTGAGATCTGCAAGACGTGTTTGAAAGGATATATTGCAACTGATTTTTAGAATAGCTAAAGGTTCAGAGGTCCTTTCGATTTCGGATTTCGGATTTTGGATTTCGGATTGAAAGTCCTAATGGTGTTTAGTGTTTGGTGTTTTGTTTTCCGCATACCGAATTGGAACTCTTGAGTCCCTCTGTTATCTGTCTTCTGAAATCTGAAATCTGACACCTGACACCTGACACCTGAAACCTGATTATTCCTGACACCCGAAAGACACCAGGAGATAGCTGTCATTGACCGTCGAGGGTTAATTGTCGGGCCGTGGACCTTTTTGAAAACTTCGTTTTGATGTATTTTTCCAGCTCATCCAATAACTGAAATTGAGCGTCGTCCAATTGCTCGGACTGCCGAAGTCGATCAATTTCGGCCAGGGCACCTGATGGCGTCATACGCGGCTCACCTTTGTAATCCAATAACGCGTCATCTTCTTTTGGCGGATTCACCCTTGACATATAGGACATATATTCTTTTGTGAATTTCTGCGGCAGCGTTTGCGGGAAATTTCTGCTCAGCACCCGGGCGGCCAAAGTGCGGGCTTCGGCACTGTCAAACTGGTTGATTAACGTTGATTTTTCAGCCGGGGATGCTTTCTGAAATTTGCGGCACATACGGTTATCCGAAGCCGAAAAAAAACCAATTTGATAAAGTGCCGCATCGGGATCCAAATTCGGGATGTACGGATATCTATATTCGCAATGATAATTGACGATTTGTTGAAAGGGCTCAGGGTTTGATCTCAGCCAGTCTAAATTTTTCTCAGTTATTATTTGGCGTTCCTTACCCAAATTTTTCCAATATCGGTCAAGAGGTGGCAGCAGTATGCCGGGTTCACCATAACGTTTTCGAATCACCCAGGTGGTTTCTTCCAATGCTTGTGGTTTAGTTTCCTGCAGAGACGGCAAATCGAGGCGTAGCCAGAGGGTTTGATTCGGGTAAGGTATTGAGGTGCCAATCGAAATCACGGGAACCTGATAATTCTGTTGGGGACCGTATTCACTGTTCACCATTAATCCCAATTGGTGGGCACCGGCGGCACTTTGAAAAGAGGCCGGCAATTCGCCAACGCGCAGTGCGTCTGTTTGTTTATCAAAATAGCCTTCCAGGTAACTCCACATTTTTTTATCTTCAAAAAAAATACGTGCCAAACTTACCGTTGCGCTGACATCAACCAGGGCATCATGAGGAAGACCGGCAATGAGTTTATTGGCTGAACCCAGGTGCTCGAGTTTTAATGAAGGTTTTCCATTGACCTGCGGCCAATTCAGGACCTTCCTTTTGAACAGCCAGTAGATGACCGTAATGGGAAGCAAATCCATTCTGCGGCAGTCGTTTTGATATTGATGGGCATAGGGTGGAAGAAGATTGCGATAAAACGAAAAGCGCAAAAATTCATCATCAAAGCCCAGCGTATTATAGCCCAGACTAATCGTGCCGGGTTCATTCATTAATTGATGGATTTGCCGCACGGCGTCAAATTCACACAGCCCGGATTCCAGCTCAGCCATAGACATCCGGTTGGTGATCATCGCCTGTGGCGAAGGTATGATATCCGGGCGCAATTTGACGGTGATGGTATACCGGTTGATTTCGCGCAGTTCAGGATCCGTGCGAATGGCGGCAAACTGTAAAACCTGATCGAAAGCTTTGTTTAAGCCTGTGGTTTCGATATCATAGAAAAAATAGCTGGAGGTCATCGGATGCCCCTCATCGTTATCTGAAGCCAACCCCGTAGCATGTTATTGGGGTCAGGCAAGTAATCTAAAATAATAACGACTTCATTGTCCTGCAAAGTATATTTCTACGTAATATATCGTTTATCGTGAAAGCAATAAATTTCTTGGGAGTGAAATAATACGTGTTTCGGGTTGCGCGTTACGGATTGAGGGCTTCAGGAATAATCAGGTTTCAGGTGTCAGGTGTCGGGAAAGGCTGGTAGGAAAATTTAGGAATTCAGGTATTTAGGAATTGAGTGATTTAAGAATAAAGATTCGGAATTAATCCTTATTTACAATTCCTAAATTCCCCAATTCGCAATTCCTAAATTATGATGACTTTAAATCCGAAATCCGCAATCCAAAATCCGAAATTGAAAGAGGCGCTATTCGGTGGTTATTTTTAGCTTATCCGTGGCATAGCCAAATTCTGCTAAAAGCGCCCTGGATGTTTTTACAACTTCATCCGGATTTAATTTTGTTTCTACGAAAATATCCGTCTTTTTAACTTTTTCCGGGATTCGCAACTGATCCTGATACCGTGAAAAGTATGTTTTGTTTTCACCGGAGATCCATAAGACTTTTTCAAAATCTTTCTTATGGGTAGAAGCAAAGTAGTCGCATAAATTGGTTAGCACTTCCTCCCAATGTTTAACATGCTCGGTGCGTCCATTGAAGGTAAACGATTTTATGGTTTTGCCCTCATAGCTATCCTGCTTTTGGGTTATTCGAAATTGACCTGTTCCGGAGGATGAGGATGTGGTAGACGTATTTGAAGTTGGCTTGCTCCCCAGTTCATCTTTGAGAACGATGGGCGCTTCTTTTATTTTTGCCGGCGGCACCGCGCTTAAACCGGGTAAATCTTTTATTAACCACTTTTCCAGATTCTTTATTAGAAATTTTTCGACCAGATTCGAGTCGACTTCGTACCCGCAGATTTTTTCCGTGGTGTCATTCAATAATTCGACAAATATTTTATTGGGTTGTGAAAGAATTCTGTTCCAGGCCTGCGGTACAAAATCGGCGGCCATTTTTTGCTTTTTTTCCTGGTACAAAGCCTTTGCCGCTCTCAATGATTGGCCTCTGGCCACTTTATCTTTACCTAGTAAATCTATCAGTTTTGGGATAATTGCGTCGGGCTTCTGCTTCAATAAATCGATTGAATAGAACCATTTTTGTTGCCAATCACCGCTGGCCGAAATCAGATAAAACCACCAGACAATCCCGTTGGTCAGAATTGAGAGTCCTACATCCTCCCGGGAGGCAAAGCTTACCAAAGACTTTTGATGGCTATCCAATTTTTCGTGAACCCTTTTAACCTCAATAAGGACCTTGTTATTGTTTTTGATCCGCAGTGCATACGATACGCTGTGTGAGTTTACCGAATAGTCCGGGTAAACCTCATCAACATTAAAGATGTCCCATTCCAGAAAAGACAGCAGCCTTAAGACCACGGCCTGTTTGGTGGAGGCTTCATCAAATGAGGATAATTTTTTGTTGGATTTTAATTCCTCAATAAACGTTTCAATTTGTTTTTTCATCTTTCCCCCTGTGTATCCGTAGATTTACAGATGCAGAATGTATTCTGAAATAGAATTGTTCATTCAATTAAACATTTAAAATTTAATAAGATATTGGCGCCAGACAATATCAAAGCGGATTGTATAACCGGACACCGCATTCAATAATGTCCGCTTATATAACCCTATATCGGCCGAACCGGGTGAAACTTAAACGCCTGGCTGGATTTTTTCTTTTATAAATATCAAATCCTTACGATGGAGATCCAGGGCACTGCGTGGGCTGAAGAGCCGGGTTAGGCTGAGTCAGATGGTATAGGCCGGGGTTTCACATTAAAACAATTAAAGTCCTTGCTTTATTTTCCCGATACTATTTATGAGAAAACAGATGCAACTAAGAATGGGCGTTTGAAAATGAAAAAAAAATTTCTGTTTTACAGCGCTATTTTATTTTTCTTTCTGGGAAGACATTACCACGATGAGTTGGTATTTTATTTTTTTTCAATTCATCTGTTTATGTTGTATATCGCTGTGTATTTTCACAAGCGTGAATTGAAGGCTATTGCCAAACAGGATATCGAAACCTTACCGGATACTGAACCTACCGAGTCTTAATCTGATTTTTATTTCTGACAATCCAGAAACTTGGGTTCAAATACGCTGCCGATTAACATGCGATCATTTAGCACAGCGGCCACGCTGGAGCCCGAGATTTCATCGCCGGCATTTAAATAAGCTTCTTTGATATCATAACTTCCATCGAGTCTTGGCGTTAAATGCAGGATTTGCGAGGGGGACAGTGCAGATGGGTCCTTGGTGTGTTTAACAAAACTTAAAAGCTGGGGATGGGCCCCGATCCACAAACCACCTTCTTTATCCATCTCGATGTTGTCGAGGCCGGTGCCCAGTTTGATTTTTTCTCGCCGGGATAGCTTGCCGGTGGTCGGATCACGGTCGAAAATATACAGTGTCCTTTTGCTTGTGGCACTCAGATAGAGGATATTGCCGTCAGCACTGACGTTGATCCCGTTAGCATATGCATAGCCTGAGGCAGTCTCTTTAAAGTGTGACCCATCATAGTAAAGCACATTCGACAAACTGAGCCTCATATAATCCTCTATTATTCGTTTGAACCCGGATACAAAGCGATGGTCGTTTGTGACGTAAAAGCTATTTGGCCCGACGGCGACCAGATCATTCGGAGATACAAGCATCGGATCGGATATTGTTTTTCGATGAACCAGTTTTTCGTTTTTTAAATCATATATTTCGATTTGGTGTTTGCCAGCCTCATGATTGATGATAAACAAAGTGTCATTGCCATCTTCGCCCACAAAAAGACTGATACCATGGGGTTGGAAATCCTCGCTGGCATCAGGCGTAAGGTTAACAAGCCCTGGCGTGTTAGCGTTTAGATCGTAGGCATAAATGCCACCCCTGCCGGGCCGGCCCTCAATTACGGCACGACGATCACAGGCGGAAATGAAAGCGACACCGGTTCTGGGATGAAGGGTGATATCTTCTGCACCAATCACTCCCATGACCGGATTGCACCGTCCGGCAAAATGCGGCTCGATGGTTTTAAACTGTCCGGCCGTCCAGAGCAGATCCACAACCCAGCCAACGACCCCCATAATCAAAATGAGCAGGGTGAAGAGAATAACTTTTTTCATCTCAAACCTCCAGGCGCAATCATTACAGGATAATTTTTGTCTTCAATCCCTCATGACGCGAAAAAAAACACTGATAATTTGACATGCCGATCTCCAAATTGTAAATACTGTGAAGCTGATTTAGCACGGGAGCATTCTTTATGCAACGTAGCGGCTTTGAGATCGTTATCATTTTAGCGTTGAAATCTATGAAATTGGAATTTAATACAGGACCCTATGGAGGTAGCCAATGCAGGAGCTGACAAACGAAGTTAAACAATTCGTGCTCGATCAAGGCCTGGATCTTGTCGGGATCGCATCCACCGAACAACTCGATGAACTCACGCCACAGGGATATCATCGACCCAAAGATCTTTTAGCTGAATGCAACACGAGTATTGTGATGGCCCTTCGCTGGTCGGATACGTTAATTGATGGTTTGCCGGAAATTCGGGCCATGTACAGTCGTATGATGATCATGATGAACAATCAACTGGATCAAGCATTGCTGAGAATTGCCCGCTTTTTGACAAAAAGAGGCTTTTTGACTTTGCCCGTTCATGCGTCGGATCCTTATGACCTGAGCGCCTTGAAAGGCGTTTTATCCCATAAGCATGCGGCGGTTCAGGCAGGCCTGGGTGAGTTCGGCCTGAGCAATCTTTTGTTAACCCCCCAGTTTGGTCCCCGCCAGCGTTTGGCCCAGTTACTGACCGATGCCAAACTGGTAGCGGATAAACCTTTGTCGTTAAACCTGTGTGAAAAAACGACACCCGAATGCAACTTTGCCTGTATCGCCATCTGCCCGAAGAATCTGATCCCCAATGACTATGCGCACGATCCATCGGTGATGCAAACGGTGGTTTGGAAGGGAACGGCGATCGATAAACCGGGTTGCTCCTATTATCAGGATCGCGGGCTTCCGCATATGGGCCGCAACGGCTACACTTTTCGCTGTGGGTTGTGCATCAATGCCTGCCCGGTGGGTTCCGACATCCCCAAACGGGAATCGATTTCCAAAGGGGTCCGGCCGGCAAAAATCGTTCCCTAATGCGAATTTGTTAACAAACTCTTTTTTGTTGAATTTTCGTTGAAGACAGTGGAAATCCAGAGGCATCAATCTGGCAGTTGCTGCATAATAACTTGGGCTTTTTAGAAAACCAGATATCATTAATCAAGGGGGAAAGTTATGAAGGTAATTAAATGGATCTTGGGCGTTCTTTTGGGATTGATGATTGTGATTGTTGGGGGTGTTTACGTCTATCTTCGATCGACCCTTCCGGATTATAATGGAGAGATAACGGTGCCGGGCATAAAGGCGCCGGTTGAAATCATACGCGATTCTTACGGGATGCCCCACATCTACGCGCAGACGGATGAGGACGCCTATTTCGCGGTGGGCTTCTGTATGGCCCAGGACAGGCTTTTTCATATCGATATGGCCAGACGGCTCATCAAAGGAAGATTGGCCGAGATCATTGGCAAGGATCTTGTTTCGGTTGACAAGTTTTTCAGAACCATTACCGCCGGAAAGTCTTTTGAAGATATCCTTGCAGAGTATCCACCGCAGACATTGGCCGCCGTAAAAGCCTATGCGGCAGGCGTCAATTACTTTCTATCGCATTCCAAAAGCCCTCTGCCCATAGAATTCACCATCCTGGGGTATGAGCCCGACCCCTGGCAGCCTTCCGATAGCGTGGCGGTTCACTATTTTATGGCCTGGGATCTTAACAGTGCCTTATCCATCGAGCTGCTGCATGCTGCGGTCATCGATAAGGTTGGCCCTGAGATGGCCGAAGACATCTTTCCCGCTTATCCGGATGACTACCCCACGATTATCCCGGCGCAATCGGCCGCCCTAGACTTTCTCAAAATCCTCGCCTTGGTCAGGGAAATTTCCGGAACAGAAGGGGGCGGTGCCAGCAACAGTTGGGTGATAAACGGCAGTAAGTCTGCAACCGGCATGCCCATTCTTGCCAACGATCCCCACCTGGGTCACGGGGCTCCGGGTATCTGGTATGAAGCGCATCTGGTCACCCCTTCGATGAATGTCTCCGGATCAATTCTTCCGGGTGTACCCTTGGTCGTTATCGGGGCCAATGAACATACGGCCTGGAGTGCGACGAATGTTATGGCGGATGATGCCGACTTCTACATCGAGAAATTAAATCCGGCCAATCCCAACCAGTATGAGTTCATGGGTCGCTGGGAAGAAATGACGATCAAGGAAGAAATCATCAAGGTCAAGGGCGGCGAAGACGTATCATTCAACGTCAGGTTAACCCGTCATGGGCCCATCATCAATGATGTCAAAAAGTTTGAAGGGCCCAAAGGTACTGCGGTTTCCATGCGGTGGACAGCCTATGAGATGCTTACGGCGATCCCTTTTTATTACCTCAACACCGCCAAAAGCATTGATGATATCGAAAAGGCCGCAGAGCATTTCAAATGCCCCGGCCAAAACTGGGTCTATGCCGATGATCAGGGAAACATCGGCTATTGGGCGGCTGTGGGACTCCCCATTCGGGATGGGTTTAACGGCGCGGTCCCGGTTCCCGGCTGGGACGGGAAACATGAGTGGCAGGGTTATGTACCCACCCGGGAACAGCCGCACCTGAGGAATCCAGCCCGGGGATGGATTGCGACCGCCAACAACAAACATGTAGGAGATGATTACCCCTATCCCATTTCTCATTATTACACTATGCCGGATCGATTTGTCCGGATCCAGGAGATGCTTACCGCCAAACAGAAGCTTGACGCACAAGACTTCGTAAGGATGCAAACAGATTTCTATGTTGTTCTGGCCAAAGAGTGGGTTCCAACGATGCTAAAGGCGCTATCTGTAAAAGCGCTATCGGAAACAGAAGAAAAGGCGCTTGCAACCCTTAAGGGTTGGGATTTTGTGGCTGACTCTAAAGATATCGCGCCGACGGTATTTCATGCCACCATCAATGAAATGGTAAAAAATACGTTTAAAAAAAGACTCGGAGATGATCTTTATGAACAATACATAAAAAATGATGATTTAACTTTTAATGCTTTTCGAAACTTGATTGCTCAGGGTGCATCTCCATGGTTTGACGATCCGGAAACTGCTGCTGTGGAGGGCCTCAACGACATCATCGCCAAAAGTTTCTCCGAAGCTGTAGCCTATCTCGACAAAAAAATGGGTTCGAAAGTCGACGATTGGCAGTGGGGCAAGCTGCATACGCTGACCCTGTATCATCGCTTCGGCAAGACATCGTCCCTGATGGGATTCTTCATGAACATCGGACCCTTTCCCATGGGCGGCAGCATCGCCACCGTAAATCCCCAGCCTTATAAATTAACCAGTCCATGGGAGGGATACCATGGCGCATCGCTGCGCTATATCATCGATTTTGCCGATCGCAAAAATTCGCGCCGCGTGATACCGGCCGGGATTTCCGGAAATTTCATGAGCCCGCATTATGACGATCAGACAGAGCTCTGGCGCACGGGGAAATACAGACCTTTTGTTTTGGATCGCAAAAGCGTCGAGGAAGATGCGCGTTACACGCTGAAGATGGTACCCGGTTAGTGGAAACGATAACGCAATCACCAGATAAGACAATAGATTTTACTTCGATATTCTGTGGTTTATTATTCTGCGGTTCTGCGGTGTAAGAAGAATAACGTCTATCCGGAATAAAGTGTGCCTTTTTTACTAGGTAGTCTTTGAGGGGTCTGCCAAGTCCAGTTTTTCCAGTACCTCGGGCGTGGGAACCCCGGTCTTGCGGTCCCATGCCCATTCCTCGTAATAATCTTCCACCATTCGTTTTATATCTTCCCGTGTTAACGGCTTCCCGGTAACATAGTTTTTAAAGCCTGACTTTCCGATCCATTGATGCGGGATAATTTCGTCCTTGCCACCAGCACTTTCCCGAAGGTTGGCCAGGTTATAAAGCGTCCAGACGCGATCAATCCGTTGGCGGAGATCTTCTAATTCGGTTTTTATACCGGTCACCGTTTCGTACAGCTCGGCACATAATGGTGCATTGTAGAAACGGTTGATTTGACCTCTGGCACAGATGCCCAATGATCCCAGGATCGTGAACCAGCCGTGGGAATACTTCAGCAAAGATCCGATTTTTAGATCTCCTTCCTGCGCCGGATCATCTGCGCCAGGCAGTATCCGTTGAATTGCCTCTGCGGGCACGCCCATGCGATCCAGGTGGCGCGGGAACACATCCAGCGGTCTGCGGGCAAAATAGGTGGGTGAGCCGCCGGATCCGACGTGCGGCCCGCGGGGCTCCATGAGCTGTCCCAGCTCCATGGTCCCGAAAAGGTCCCAGGCAAATGCACAGCCCGGTCCGGCATAGGTATGCATGCCTTTGACCAGGCTTGGTGCATGCGGTTTGGCCGCTTCGCCGAACTCGTCAAAAATACCATGGAATCCTTGCGCCAAAATATCTCCCAGGCCTTCCCGCAGACTTATCTTTCTGGCCCATGTTTCCATAGAGTCAAGGGATTCCATAACAATCTCGGTGTCAATTTTGTCTTTGGAGATAATCCCATGGTCACACAGGCTTCGGGCTAACTTCATGATACCGAAGAATTCGAACATATCCAGGCCGTAGCGGTCGAGGGTAACGATGCATTTGACTGCCTCGCGATAATCCTCAAATCCATATGCCATTGGCGTAAACAGATTTATCGCGGAGCTAGAAACGGCAACCAATCCGGCAAATTCCCCGTCCCGAATTTCCACCATATCTTTGCAGCCGATCGGACAGGATACACAGGCTATCCGTCTTTTTTTGATTTTTTTATAGGTCTCGTGAGAAACGAATGGAAAAGATTGGATAAGACCCAGATCTTGCCATTCTTTCAAATAGCGATATTCCTTGATCCGTTGGAAGAAAGGTTTGCTCAGGGATTTGTAGCGTTTACGATCTGCGACCCGGATGCCGCGATCGCCGCTGACCGTTATGGCTTTTAGATTTTTAGAACCCATCACGGCACCGAAACCGCCCCTGCCCAGGGTGGCAATTTTGTCGACAAAGGCCATGGAAAAGCAAACCTGGTTTTCACCGGCCTGACCGATGGACACAATACCCGAAGGCATGCTCATGGATTCCCGCAGTATCTGATCGGTTTCTTCGACATCTTTGCCCCAGACGGCTTCCGCATCGCAGATCTCCACCTGATCATTGATGATTTCCAAATAAACCGGGCGATCCGCCTTGCCCTGGATGATCACATGATCGTATCCGGCGTTTTTCAGCAAATAGCCGAAGTTGACCCCTCCAGCACCGCACCAGCCGATGGTATTGCTTGTCGGCAGTTTGGTGATTGCATAAACCCTGGAGCAGGAAGGCAGATTCGTGCCGACGAGTGGCCCGGCCCCCAGCACGATCGGGTTTGCGGGGGATAGGGCGTCGACTCCCGGCCGGATGGTATCATAGGCCAATTTCAGGCATAGACCAAAGCCGCCGATAAATTGTTTCGCCATGACCACATCGAGAGGTTCCCGATGAATTTTACCTGCAGTTAAATCAACATAAAGTACGCTTCCTGCAAATCCGCCCAGCTGCGCTGTCATGAGTTGCTCTCCTCGGGTCTCTTGTGCAAGGCATCGTAAAAACAATGGTCCACGCAAACTCCGCATTTCGTGCAATCCCGCGTAAACTTAATCGAACACACGGCACCGGATACGTTTACCCGTATGTGAGCTGCCCGGGGGTTAAAGGCTTTGTTGTAAAGATCCGAGCACCCGAGCTGACACCTCAGACAGCCGGTGCAATTTTCAGTGTTCGTCTGGATTTCGTATTTCGCCATCGCACGTCTCCTTTAGATAATGGCGGAGTTGTATTGAACGAAAATATGTGTCACAACCCCCAACATAAGTCAACCATGTCCGGCATTGAAAAATTCAAAAGAACGAACAAACTTAAATTTCTATTTGAAAGCCGTGTAGAACTTCATGTATATGTTAAACGCGTAAATAATCATTACCAAAATAAAATGAAAGGAGGTATAAGATGGCGAATTTTTTATTTGTATTAAGTCGGGATGATAACCAAGCGGCAACGCGCTGCTTTCAGTTTGCCCAGATTGCCCATCAAAAGGATTACAAGGTAAACTTGTTTTTTATTGATGACGGCGTGTTGTGGGCAGATTCCAGCCGGGATTTGAGTGTGAAAACAGCCACCGGAGATTGCCCAAATGACTATTTGCCGTATCTGGTGGAAAAGGAAGTTCCGATAGGCGTCTGAGTGCCTTGTGCCAGTGCTCGTCAGGTGGACGAGAAAAAATTTTTTTCCAATATGGCATTGGATACGGGTGGTAATCTAATTGACCTGGCCGCTGAGGGCAAGATCTTCAACTTTTAAACAGCTTCTATAAAGGTTGTGTAAAATTTAAAATAACAGAGGACAATCAATGACCGAAAAACATGAACCGAGAAAAATTCTGGTATTGTATTCCAGCCCACGAAAAAAAGGCAATAGCGCCGCTTTGGCCGACCAAATCGTTAAAGGGGCTGAATCCGCAGGGGCAAACGTCGAATCTGTTTATCTGAACACAATGAACATATCCGCCTGTCAGGCCTGTTATGCGTGTCGGAAAGAGGACAGCAACGGATGCGCAATCGATGACGATATGCAGACCATTTACCCAAAGCTGGTGGCGTGCGATACCTGGGTGATTGCCAGTCCGGTATACTGGTTTACGATGTCGGCGCAAACCAAGCTGTTTATGGATCGTTGTTTTGCGCTGCTTGCCTACGATAATAATCCGTTTGCCGGCAAACGCGTCGGCATAGCGATGAGTTACGGCGACAGCGATCCTTTCAATTCCGGGTGTGTGAATGCCCTGCGCACATTTCAGGATTCATTTGATTATGTCGGCGCCAACATAGTCGGAATGGTCTATGGCAGTGCCGAAGCACCCGGTGAGATAAAATCAAACACA
>Ga0209536_100011121_pt1 | contig 13204 bp, 14 predicted proteins | sample DeeMarSeWOR28_12_FD_187461 | JGI IMG/M metagenome (GOLD analysis project Ga0209536, IMG submission 187461) | Marine sediment microbial communities from White Oak River estuary, North Carolina - WOR-2-8_12 (SPAdes) (version 2) | ecosystem: Environmental > Aquatic > Marine > Intertidal zone >...
CCACCAGAGTTCTGCCCGCCAACGGCGCCACCCGTGTCGCCCGCATCCTTGATCCCTTCCGGCCTTACATAACCCACGCCAGTGGTGCCCGGAAGTGGGACGTGGACGGTAACGAGTACATCAACTACGTTCTCGGACACGGCGCCCTGATACTGGGTCACAGCCACCCCGTCGTGGTGGCGGCGGGGAGGCTCGCAGATCAGTTTCATCAGGACCCGATCGCCATGCTTGACTGCGACGAACATACATGGTTGATTCGTTTGGCTTGTGCTAGGGTTGTTTCGAACGATCATAAGCAAGAAGCTGAACGGATCAGAGCGAATCGTTGATTTGTACTATGGCTGATTTCGGGGTGAATGATGGCTGACATGCCGGGACAAGTCAACTCGAAGGTCGGCATCCAGATTGATGTCGAATGAGAACTCAGTGGTCACGCGCGGGGCCGAAACGCGGTCGCCGGGAATTTGGATATTGGTCAGGCCACCCAGCTCTCCGGTCGTTTCATCGACCTCGTATCCCATGACTTGCAACCCGTCCGGGTTGACCAGATCGCCCACCTGATCCAGGTAGAATTGACCGGCGCGGGTGTAGTAGCTGGCGCCGGATTCATCGTTGACGATAAAAAAACCGATTCCGTTGATCGCCAGATCCGTTGCACTGCCGGTGGTTTCCATGGACCCCTGGGTCCACAATCCGCTGGTGTTCCAGACACTGACGCCTCGTCCGATATCACTGCTGTCCGAGCCCGTTAAAGAGGTGCTGAGCACATTTGCAAAGGAGATGTCGTTTGATTTGTAAGCAATCGTGTTGACATTGGCAATATTGTCGCCAATGACGGTCATGGCCGTGGCATTTGCATTGAGTCCCGAAATTCCGGCAAATAATGAACTAATCATAATGATGTTCCTCCATCTCTAATTTAGACCGGTGTCTGTGTTTGCGTATTTTGGTATTATTTTCATGAATCCTGGGTTGCGACCACCTCGACGATATCACCGATGGGAATCTTCTGGTCGGCGACAATAAAATAGGTCGTACCTTCCCTGAAGGTCACACCATCGACCGTGCCGGTCATAAAGGGGGTGACCGCAACTGTTTGATTATTTCCATCCAAAGCCATAACCTCGAAGGTATAGTTCCCATCGGCAACGGTATTACCGTTCTGATCGGTACCGTCCCAGGCCACGCGCTGGCGGCCGGCTTGCATGGCACCTTCTTCAAGTGCTTTGACAAAATTGCCGGCTTGATCATAAATGTTGACGACCACACCGCTGGCGTCGGCTGCTAGCTCAAACTCGCAGTTGTCCGCAACCCCATCGTTTAACTGGATGGCATTGCCCTGAGCCAGAACTTGTTTGCCGATAAATGACACGGCCTGAGCATTATTTATGGATGCTTGATACAACTGCAGATATTCCAGATTCTGGTTAACATTGCTCAGCTGTTCCAGAGAGCTGAACTGGGCCAGCTGGGCCGTATATTCAACACTGTCGGTGGGATTGAGGGGATCCTGGTTCTGAAGCTGGGTAATCAAAAGTGTTAGAAAATCGTCTTTTCCCAGGGTTGTCGACTCGGTTTCATATAATCCGTTGCTGCTGCTGGGCAATGCGTTCAAAGGATCGATAGACATTTTTAATCACCTCTTTTTTTTTGATATCCGGCGTGAACCCGGGCCGTGAACTAGACCCGCAGATCGATGCCGGTTTCAGCGCCACCGGCGGTGGCACCGGATAGATTGGTTATTGACTCATCCGTTGCGTTATTGTCCTGTTTATGACTGCGTCCGGCCTGATTCTGCATTTTGGCCTGAACCGATTTCTGGTTTTCAGGGTGCCGTTGATCGGCGTCATTGGCAACCGAAACTTCGAGTTGATCGACTTTTAATCCCTGGTTTTGCAGGTCCTGCTTCAGTTGAAAGAAATTATTTTCGATCAAATCCTTCACAAAATGGGATTCGGCAATAATTTTAACGGTTACCTGGTGACTTTCGGTGATAATCTGCATCCGCAGCTGGCCTAAAAATTCCGGTTTGAGATCGATCCGAATCTCATTCTGACCGTTATTCAGATGGAGCACAGCTTTTTGAACGATTTGGTTCAACGTCTGGGATGGCATTTCCTTCTGGACAAATTCAGTCGCTTTGGCGGAAATTTGATTTTCGGTTTTGAGTTGTTCCATCGGGTTGGCACCCAATACCTGTCCGGCATCTTTATTACCTATGTCAGCAGATATCACCTTACTGTCATTGCCTGCGCTGGTTAAAATATCGGCTGCTGTTTTGATGAAATTGACTGCTGGGGCTTGAGCACCCTTTTTTGCTGAGGATTCATCACTCCATGCATTCTGGCCCGCATCGTTGGCATCACCGCCGGCTTTGATATTCAAATTCATCCGCAGCGGGCCCTTGGCACCGTCTTCAGCCGGCATTCCCTGGGCAGCATCGGTTTGCAGCGGGATCTGCGCTGAGGCCCGCTGACCGGCTCTTTTTGCCGGATAGCCGGTATTTGCCGTTTCGGATGAGACCGCAGCCTTTGCCTGGGATTCAGATTCCAGTTTGGCAAGAAAATGTTTTACAAAATCCTCTGCCTTGCCACCGGTGTCAGTTGCCTCACCGGCCGGTGCGGGCTTTGGTGATTGGGTAGCTGCGGCATCCGCGTCGGCCCCGAGCGCTTTCAAAATATCATTTAAATTGATCTGACCCGCATTCTGGGGGGTGTCGAGCAACATTTTAAGGGCGAACGCCTGGGCTTGGCCTATGGCATTGGGCGCCTGCACCTGGGACATCAGGGTTTGCAGCTGCTTTACCAGTTCCGGATTAAGGATAGGAGCAGGGCTGGCATCCGCTGCCGAAATTTTTAGGATCTCAGCAAAAGCCTGCATGCCCGGGGATGGGCTTGCACCGCCGGCGGATTGAAGCAAGGCCAAAAGCTGATTCAATTGCTCATTCTGGAAAATCTGACTGCTGTCGCTGGACTGCATATCGCTCTGAGCCCCACCCTGTGCCGCTGATGGCTCATGTGGATTGATTTCCAGCAATTTTCCGGCCAGGGCCTTTAGCAGGTGCAAGGTTGTGTTCGAATCCGCCCCTTTCAAATCGGCTTGGGCACCCTTTTTTCCTTCTTCGGCGGACAACCGATGGTTTGATCCGATCAAATTCTCACACCGGGGCGAACCGTCTGCTGAAGGCGGATTGTTGGCAGCATCCCCATCGGTCTCGGCTACCGCAACCGCTTTCTCTTTTTCTGAATGCGTCTCTGATTTCAGGTGCTTTTGACGGTTTGATGCGCGCTGAAGGGTATTGGAGAACTCCTGGCGGCCAGCGGACAATGATTCCGTATTGCCGCTTCCAAAACCCGGTCTGGCGGATAGTGAAGTCTCCGGCCCCGGGCATTGTGTCTTCGAGAAGAAATTCTGTTCCAGGTTCGGCATAGATAAAAAGTCTGATGGCATAAAAGGATCCCTCGTTGCATAGCTTTAAAACGTGAATCAAACACAGGTGTGCGAGTGTTATGTGCAGGTAGTATGCCAAAAGTTGGCAATGAGATAGATTGGGTGCATACGGCACCGGGACATGCATATGTGCCGGCATAAACTATCGTAATTTTTATTATTTTTTATATTTTTCTTCACGGCAATAATTGCCCGGCATACCGCCGCACATATCCACCGCGCTTTGTTTTCTGAACCGGTATCGGCAATATTTTCCCATCCATGGTAAACTTTACCCGGTATACCTGCATAATGTGTGTGGGGGGTGGGGGGGGGTGGGAATCACATTACCGGGAATTGAAATTGGTGGTATCGGGGCATTGAATAATAAGCAGTTATCGCAAACCTCGGAAAGCCTTCAACCCCTGCGGCTGTAACGCACCGAAGCAACCTCATCCATAAAATTACGCTCCCGCTTGCGCATCTTGAGTTGAAATTGGTGACGGCCTTTTTCTTTTAACCGCTCCAGCGCTTTGCGCTTTTTCATGGTATCGATGAGTTCATTGCGTTTCAGATCGACTTTTTCCTGGGCGACCTGCACCCGTTGCCGCTGTTTTTCAAGATCCTTTACCAGGCGCTCCAGATATCCAATATACAGCTGTATCTCTGAAACCAGAACATCTTGGCGCTGCCGGTGTTGCAGCCCCAGGGCGTATTTTTTTCTTTCCTGTTGAATCCATCGCAATTTATTCTCTTCCCGGGCCAGATGGGTGCTCGACAAGGCCAGTTCCTTTTGCAGGACCTCTTCTTGATACCGTCGGTGGTCGAGTAATGGTTCCAGGTTAAATTTGTACATATGATGGCTTAACGGGCGGGTTAGTGAAAGTTTGCGTGCTTATGAGAAAATTATGCCGGATTCTGTTCTTGAAACATTGTTGCAAGCTGGGCGACACACTCTCTGAAGCTCAGCTTTTGGCCGATATCCTGTTTGAGGTACCCGTTGATTTTTTCAATCATGTCGATGGCATAATCTATTTTAGAATTGCTTCCGCGGACATAGGCACCGATGTTTATCAAATCTTCCGCTTTACGATAGGTCGCCAGGATTTCTTTGAGCCGGTTGGCGTTTTCCCTGTGCTCCGTGCTGATGACATCATCCATAACCCGGCTAATGCTGCCGAGAACATCGATGGCCGGATAATGGTTTTGCATGGCCAGCTCCCTGCTCAGATTAATGTGACCGTCCAGAATCGAGCGCAATGCATCGGCAATGGGTTCATTGGTATCATCTCCTTCAACGAGCACGGTATAGAGGCCGGTAATCGTTCCGTTGTTATCCGATGTTCCCGCCCGCTCCAGAAGCTTTGGCAGCAGGGTAAAAACTGAGGGCGTATATCCTTTTGTCGTCGGCGGCTCGCCCAGGGCCAGTCCGACCTCCCGCTGCGCCATGGCAAATCGTGTCACCGAGTCCATCATGAAATTAACATGCTTGCCCTGGTCGCGAAAATATTCGGCAATTGCCGTGGCTATAAATGCACCCCTCATCCGGATCAACGGCAAACAGTCTGAGGTGGCGACAACGATAACCGACCGCTTCAGCCCCTCCGGGCCAAGTTCTTTCTCGATGAATTCGTTGACTTCCCTTCCACGCTCGCCGATCAGGGCGATGACGTTGACATCCGCTTCGGTGTTGCGGGCGATCATGCCCAGCAACACACTTTTGCCGACACCCGATCCGGCGAACACGCCGATTCTCTGCCCGCGGCCCACTGTAAGAAGGCCATTAATGGATTTGATACCAAGATCCAGGGGTTGTTTGATTCTTTTGCGCAACAGCGGGTTGATCGCATTTGCGTAAATGGGGTATTCCCGTTCAAATGTTGTCGATCCCTTGCCGTCGATAGGATTGCCGAGGCCATCCAGGACCCGCCCCAGAAGACCGGCACCAACCGGCACGGTGGCTTTGGGTTGCTTGGCAACCACACGGCTTCCCGGCCCAATGCCGTGGATCTCCTTCAGCGGCATCAATAGAACTTTATCCTCCTTGAAGCCCTGAACTTCGGCGGTAATCGCTTTGTTTTCTGATTGGGTGAAGATATCGCAGACCGTGCCCAGACGGGATACCGGACCGAGTGCCTCCACAACCAGGCCAATAACCTGAGTTACCTTGCCGCAGGTTCGTATGGTAAGCGCCTGATCCAGGCAGTTGTGGTATTTTTGCAAACTGATCGCAGGCTCCATTGCCGCTCTTTTATCCCTCTATTGCGCTTTTGCTAAACTCGCTGTGCAAGCTTTCTTCAACAATTTGAAGTTGCTGTTCAATCCTGGCATCAATGTCCCCCAGGTGGGTTTCAATCATGCATCCGCCCCTTAAGATGGATTCATGCGCTTCAAAGGTGGTGTGCTCGAAATCGGGCAGAAGCTTTGATATGGAATGCTCGGATTTTTGAATACGTTGCAAATCCGCAGGGTTGAGTTTCACAATGACGTCTCCGGAGGCCTCGACCCCGACCAGGGCGCGCCGGATGACCGAGATGATAACGTCTCTGTTGATTTTTACTTCATGACAGACAATTTTATTGGCGATGGCCAATGCCAATTCCACAGCCTCTCTTTCGATACTCCGGCAGACTTCCTTGCGCATAAGTTGAAACTGTTCCACTGCCTGCTGAAAGCTTTTTATGACAGGTTCCATTTCCTGTCTTGCGGTCTCAGCGCCCTCTTTCTGGCCGGCGCAAAATCCTTTCTGATATGCCAGTTGCTCGAGTTCGACAATTGTCGATTCCAGGTCTTCTTCTGCCGCATCGGATGGCTCCATCTCGACAGCAATTTCAGAACAGTCCTCGATCTCATCGGTGCCTTTGAAATCAGTGCGCTTAAAGCCGAACGCATCAGACAGACAGCGATTACTGTCTGACATGCCATCCACCGTTATATCTGGGAAACAATGCAGCCGACATTGGTCATCTTGGTTTTCAAATTCTGATGGACCGGCCTCAGTCAATTATTTCTTCTCCCCGGCGCCCGCTGATAATGATTTCTCCGCGGGCTTCCATTTCCTGGATAAGATTGGTTATATGCTGTTGGGCGTCGGTAACCTCTTTCATTCGGACAGGTCCCATATCTTCGATCTCTTCGCTGAGCATCTCCCCGGCCCTCTCGGACATGTTCCGGAAAACCTTTTCTTTTACCTCCTCGGATGCCGCCTTTAACGCGATGGCCAATTCAGCCGTCTCAACCTTGCGCAAAAGCTTTTGGAAGCCCCGGTCATCCACCAAAACCAGATCTTCGAATACGAACATCTTCTGTTTGATCTCGGCAGCCATCTCAGCATCGGCTTCCTCGATTTCATTGAGTATCAGCTCACTCGAGATTTCATCGGCCTGATTTAAGATTTCGGCAATACGGCCAATGCCGCCGGATACGTCAGCAACCACGGTTTTCTTGTTTTTTAAAACCTCTTTAAAGACTTCGTTGATTTCCTCAACCATTCCGGCAATAACTTTATCCAGGCTGGCAATCCGTATGGCTACATCTGCTTTGACTTCATCAGGCAGCTTCGTAAGAACGGTACTGGCAACCGCGGTTTTGAGATGGATCAAAATAATTGCTATCGTCTGAGGATGCTCATCTTTAATGAGCTCGAAAATATCGTCGGCGCTCAAAGACAGCATGGCATCCAGGCCGCTCAATTCGGGCTTTTCGTCTTCAGATTTTTTCCCGGCCTGGGGTTTTTCCTCCAATTGGCGGGGCACCGGCTTATGCTTATTTTCCTTGGCTTTCCGGGCAAGGTCGGTAAATTCCTTCGCCACCTGCTCGACGACATCCGGGGGTACGGCGCCAATCTGGTTTAAATGGCGTTCGACCAGTTCCTTTTCTTCTTCCGAAAGCTTATTGACGATGGTTCCGGCGGTCTGCCTTCCCATCGCATGGATCAGGATGGCTGCCTTTAGCGATCCGGCCAATTTATTTTGATTCAAATCCTGCAGATTCATTTCTCTTGTAGCCAATCACGCATAACGCCCAGAGACGTTTCATTGTCCCTTGCAATCAATTCAGAGGCCTGATCCGTGAAGGTCAGTCTCCTTGTGCCCTGTTCCAGCTCAGTTTCAAGCTCTCCGACTGTTTTCGGGAGCTGATTCAAAAGCGCTAATTCTCCGGGTGATTGTTCCGTCAACCATCTGACAAGGGGCTTTACCACAATTAAAAACGACAGCATCACAAAGAGAACCAAAAATACATACTTGAAATAAGGCCAGTACGCTTTTAAATGTGAAAACCAATTTTCCGCGACTCCGGGATCCTTGCCGTCGGACAATTTAGTGGTTTCAAACGGAATATTGACAACCTCGACTTGGTCCCCGCGATCGGGATCGAAATTGACGGCGCGCTTGCATATATTTTCAAGTTTCTGAATTTCCTCTGAGCTTCGGGGGATATACTGCCACTCAATTTCACCGTCTTCCTTTTCCATTTGCTGGTAGGTTCCATCAACGACGACGGCAACAGAAATTCTTTTGATTTCTCCGACGGGCTCAAAAACATGGCTGGTTGTTTTCCCGATCTCATAATTGACCGTGCGATCCTGCTTTTCGAAGGTGGTAACGGTATTATCGATGTTATTCTCAGGATTTTTTTCTGGAAGATTAGACATGATGCCCGGAACGCCTTCCGGAATCGTCTCCGGTTCACTGGCCTTTTCCTGAAAATGCTGTTCACTTCGAACGACCTGGTTCTCCGGAAAATACTTTTCTTCCGTCATTTCCTGCCGTTTAAAATCCAGGGCGCATGATAGCCGCACAATCGCCTTGTCCGGTCCCAGCGCTTGTTCCAGCATGGTTTTGATTCTATTCTCCAGATTCTTTTCCACCCTGGCCTGATATTCCAGCTGATCGGCGTTAAGGGTACCGAAGCGGGACTGTTCGTTTTTTTCCGAAAGCAGTTTGCCATTGCTGTCGACCACCGTGACCTTATCCGGTTTTAATCGGGGAACACTGGATGAAATCAGATGAATGATGCCCTGGATCTGGTTCTGGTTCAACCACTTGCCGGCACGCAACTTAAGCACAACAGATGCGGTTGCAGGCTCCTCATCCTCGATAAACAGCGATTTTTCGGGCATGACGATGTGGACTCTGGAGCTTTCAACCTCGGAAAAACGGTTAATGGTGCGCGCAAGTTCACCCTGCAATGCGCGCTGATAGTTCACATTCTGAGCAAATTCGGTCATTCCGAGCTTGGTATTGTCAAATACCTCAAACCCGATAGTGCCTCCCTGCGGCAATCCCTCGGAAGCCAGATCCATTCTGGTTTCGTCGATTTTTTCTTTTGGAATCAGAATGGTACCGCCTTTGCCGGAAATTCGATAGGGTATCTTTTGTTCCTTCAATTTATCCAGGATGATGCCGGCTTCTTCCTGCTCGAGATTGGTGTATAGCGGCTGAAAATCGGTTTTACCGGTCCATGCCATCAAAAAAATCAAGCCGGATAAGGTGGCGAGCACAAGAATGCAAAGGGTGATCTTTTTCCCCATGCTCAGGTTCTGAAATAATACTTTAAGCTGCTCAAAAAGCTGGCGAATTCCCATCAAGATACTCCAGATTATACCTGCATACGCATGATTGTTTCATAGGCGGAGATAACTTTATTGCGGACTTCCATCATTAAACGAAAAGCGACACCGGCCTTTTCCATCGCAATCATCGTGTTGTGAATATCCTTTTGCCGGCCCGAAGCCAGGGCTTCAATGGACTGGTTGGCCTCATTTTGAAGCCGGCTGACTTTATTGATCGAGTTGTTCAAAAGCTCGCCAAAGGATGTCGACCCTGTCGTGGTTGCCTGATTCTTGGAAGCGTGGGAATCGATGATGGTTTTTACGTCATTGTCTAGAGTAATTTCTTTCATTTTTATTGACCTATATCCAGTGCTTTCATCGCCATTTCTTTAGCGGCTTTGACAGCGGTTATATTGGCTTCATAACTGCGGGTAGCCGATATTAAGTTGACCATTTCCTCCATGAGATTGATGTTCGGCATGGCCACATACCCTTCCGCATCTGCATCCGGATGGTTGGGGTCGTATTTGAGCAGGGGGTTTCGCCCGTCTTCAATGATCTCCACCACCTTGACCAGCGGCAAGTTATCGGGATTTTGTGAAGCCAGAATTCTTTCAAAGGACATGTCTTGCGCCTGAGCGGCAAAAATGGGTTCTTTCCGGCGATAAGGGCCACCATCCTTGGTACGGGTCGTATGAACATTTGCCAAATTTCCTGAAATCAGATTCATACGGAGCCGCTGGGCCGTCAGGCCGGCTGAACTGGTATGCAGGGCATCGAAAAAATCCATGTTTAATTACCTCCCTTAATGGCACTATTTAATCCCTGGAACTTTTTGGAAATAATTTGAGCAGCCGTTTTATATAGAAGTGTGTTCTCTGCCAGATCTCCCATGGTTTTATCAACATCGACCGTATTCCCGTCCCCTCTAAGGCTGAATTCCGGGGGATCGGCCAACTTGAGCTTGACCTTATCCAATGGCTGGGTATTGACCGGAAGATGACTCACGTTCGTGCGTGCCAGGTTGAGACTGTTGGGGGATCTGGGGTTTTTGGCCATTTCCTCTTCGATAACAAGCTCAAACGCTTTGTAATTGGGAGTGTCCATATTGGCAATATTGGAAGCCAGGACCTGATGCTGCTTGGATCTCAAATTAAGCGATTTCTCTAAGATTGCTATGGTTTCACTGAACAGATTTATTGACGGCACTTGAGTATCTCCTTCACTTGCTGGGTTTTTCTTCGGACCAATCGAGTCCGTTTCAGCCGGGGACTGTTTCCTGACTGTATTCTTTCAATTTATTTCTCAGGGTTCGGATACTGATGCCCAGCAGCTCTGCGGCTCGCGTACGATTTTCGTTGACCTTTTCCAGTGTCCGGACAATCAATTCTTTTTCCATCTCCCGAACGGTTGAGCCGACCTTAACGCCTTGTGTTTTTTCAGTTTTCAGCTCCTTTCCCACTTCAGCGAGGATCAGGTGCTCGGGTAAGATCACATCGCCGCTGCCAATGAGGACGGCCCTCTCGATGGCGTTCTCCAATTCCCTTACATTTCCTTTCCAATCATGGTTCAAGAGCAAAGATAGGGCCCCCTCGGAAATTCGGGTCACGCTTCTGTTGGCAGCCGAGCTGTACTTGGTAAAAAAATGCTCAGCTAACAGGGGAATATCCGCTTTGCGGTCTCTCAAGGGCGAAATTGCAAGGGGTACGACATTGATGCGGTAGTATAGATCTTCTCTGAATTTTCCTTCAGAAACGGCCCGCTTCAGATCCACATTGCTGATGGCGATCACCCGGGCATCGATGGGCACCGGTTGGCTCCCGCCGACCCGATCGATTTCCCTCTCCTGGAGGACCCTCAAAAGCTTGGCCTGAAGGGGCAGCGCCATTTCACTAATTTCATCAAGAACGATGGTACCCTGTTTGGCCAGTTCAAATTTTCCTAATTTCCGACTGACCGCACCGGTAAATGACCCCTTCTCGTGACCGAACAATTCGCTTTCCGCCAGGTTCTCCGGTAAAGCCGCACAATTGAGTGCTACATAGGGCCCGTTTTTCCGTTCGCTATGCTGGTGGATAAAGCCGGCCAATAGTTCTTTTCCGGTGCCACTTTCGCCCTGGATCAGAACCGTTGCGTTGCTATCGGCAACGCTGCGCGCCAATTTCAATAGCTGCAAAAAATCCGGATCCTTTGTAATAATGGGTTTCACACCCGAATTTGAGATGACTGTATTTGAGCCCGATGATTTTTTTTCTTTTACCGTGCAATTGCCGATTATTTTTTTAACCGTTGCATCCAGGGTTTCGAAAGAAAATGGCTTGAGGATATAGTCGGATGCGCCTTCCTGTATGGCTTCAACAGCGTTGCTGATGGTACCGTAGGCTGTAATCATGATCACCGGAATTTGCGGCGCTATCTTTTTTGCCGCGACCAATACTTCCATACCGGTCATCTCCGGCATCTTCATATCCGTGATCAGCAGACTGTATTGATTTTTGTTCAATCTGAGCACAGCTTCTGAACCGCTGGCGGTGCTCTCCACTTTGAAGCCGCTGCGGCTCAGGGCTTTTGAAAGTGCCGTCCGCATATCAGGCTCATCGTCTACCACCAGTATCGGCGCTATGCCCATTTCTGTGCTCTCCCGGATCCGCTTGCATGCTTGCATTCATTTCGGGCAACACCGTGTTGTCGAAGCGGAAATGTCACAATGCACGTTGTACCGGATGTTTCCGTGCTGGAGATGTCGATGTGACCGTCGTGCGCTTTGGTGATATTATGGACGATCGAAAGACCCAAGCCGGTGCCGTTTTTTTTGGTCGTAAAAAAAGGATCAAATATTTTTGGCAAATTTGCCTGCGGTATGCCGCAGCCCGTGTCGGCAATCTTTATTTCTGCAGCCTGACCGGACTGCACATCGCTAATTTTTTTTGTGGATATGCTCAAGCGGCCACCGTCAGGCATGGCCTGGATGGCATTCAATATCAGGTTCAGGCTCACTTGACTCAGAAGCTCGGCATCGCCGCGAATGGTAAGTTCCTGCGGGCAAAAATCGGTGCGCAATTCTATGCTTTTTCCGGAGTTAATCAGGTGCTCGGCGAAAAATAGCGAATCCTTTAACGGTTTGTGGAGATCGAGGACTTGCATATCGGTTTGTTGCTCGGGCTTTATGAACAGCAGCAGATTGGAAACAATGTTATTTATGCTTCTGACACCTGAAGAAATATGATCGGCAAGCTTTTGTGACTCCTCCAACCCCTGCAAATCTTTCTGTAAAAGCGACGCAAAGAGTTCGATACTGCCCAGGGGATTGCGAATATCGTGCGCAATCTGAACCGCCATCTCGCCCATAGCAGCCAGACGGCCATTGCGGTTGGCCTCCTCCTCGAGTTTTTTTATCCGGGTAACGTCCTGCAGCATCAAAGCCAATCCGAAACTTTCTCCGCTTGAGGATTTTACCGGCAACGCCGTTACCCGGATATCTCGAAATGTTTTCTCCTTGCAGTTGAGTTGAGTTTCAATGGCTGAAACTTCCTTCATTTCGTAAAAATGGTTAAAGCGCAGTTTGGGATGCGAGAAATGTTCGGTACCCAGGATATCATCGAAATGCCTGCCCAGCACAAAATCGGAGGTCATTCCTGTCAACTGCTCTGCGGCCGGATTGAGTGCAATGATCTTGCCCGCTTCAGTCAGCATCATAACCGCGATGTTCAGTGATTCGAAAATATACTGATATAAATCGCCCATCGCTTGGGTATCTTCCGCATGGCTGTTCAAACCAGGCATGTCACCGAAGCATTTTTGAGGCATCACGTTACGGTGATCGCGATAATCATTTGATCGACCATTATTTTGGCAAAATTGTGAGCTAAAAACATTCATCATTCACATGCTCAAATACGCTGTCCAATGTTTTTTTTTCGTATAAGTTGTCGATATTTAATCAAATTCACGTTTTATTGACCGCAAATGCAGCCCGCCTGCAAATTGCTGAGACGTTTCTTATGGCCTTGTTTTGGAGCAAATATCATGCCACCGGCAAAGGTCTCGGACAGGGTCTTTATGATTTTTAATTTCATAAATTATTTCAATATATTAGAAAAATTATCTGGACAAAAACGCTGTCAATAATAAAGCACCTATGTCACCGCATTGACACTAAAATCGTATTTTTGCGATAGCGTCTGATCGCACAAGCGGAACGGTTTTTTTGACAATCTCTAG